>Ga0070741_10007376_pt1 | contig 22781 bp, 21 predicted proteins | sample Coa_R1_4_FD_66440 | JGI IMG/M metagenome (GOLD analysis project Ga0070741, IMG submission 66440) | Surface soil microbial communities from Centralia Pennsylvania, which are recovering from an underground coalmine fire - Coalmine... | ecosystem: Environmental > Terrestrial > Soil > Unclassified ... | reverse complement strand
CACACATATCGGATTCCAGCCGCCGGCAGACTCTGCTCCAGGGAATCCCGATTGAACTGCGGCAGCCGGCGCGACATGGGGAATGCACGAATGTCCGCTAGCGTCTGGATTTCATGCGCCCGGAGCGCGGCAACCAGCTCATCCAGGCTGCGGGTAGAGTGTCCGATCGTGTAAAGCGTAGCCAACGACAATTCGATGCAGGAGTCGAGCTGGCGGAATCTCCAATTAACCTCGAACCTGTCATCCCGAGCGAAGCAGAATTGCCGCCTTTCGGCAATTTCTGCGCAGTCGAGGGACCTTCTGTCTTCCTTCCGATACTTAATCAGAGCTTCCCGAGATGATGCGCCGGAGCGCCTCGAGGATCATCCCATCCTGCTCGGGGAACACGGTCCGCAGATCCAGCAGCACCCGCCCTTCTTCCACCCGAGCAACAATGGGAGGATCGCTGTTGCGCAGGCGGCTGGATAACTGCTCAGCGCTGAACCCGGAGTGCCTCAGCGCCAGAAGTCGCGTGGGCAGCACGGCCGAAGGCGCCGCTCCACCACCGATTACGGACTCCCCGTCGCAAATCTCGATGTCCCACTTCGCCCCCTCCGCTGCCAGCGCCCCCGCCAGCGTCTCAGCGCGGGCGCCGATCTCCGCTTTGCCCAGGCGCATCATGCGCAGCACTGGAATAGCGTCGTGATCGCGTTTGACGTAAGCCAGCAGCGTGGCCTCCAGCGCGGCATAGGTCAGTTTATCGACGCGCAGCGCGCGAAACAGCGAGTTCTTCCGCATCCGCCCGATCAGATCCGCCCGGCCGCTGAGCAGTCCAGCCTGCGGCCCTCCCAGCAGCTTGTCGCCGCTGTAGGCCACGATATCGACCCCAGCCCTTACGCTGTCCAGAACGCCTGGTTCGCCACTTATGCCCAGGCTGTGCAGATCCACCAGCGCGCCGCTGCCGAGGTCTTCCATGAGCGGGATGTTTCTGGCGCGAGCCAGACCGGCAAGCTCATCAATGGCTGGTTGCTCGGTGAATCCCGCGATCTCGAAATTTGAGCGATGCACTCGCAGCAGCAAGCGGGTGCGTTCATTGATCGCACTCTCGTAGTCGGAAATGCGGGTACGGTTGGTTGTGCCCACTTCGCGCAGTGTCGCACCGGACTTGGCCATCACATCCGGAATACGGAACGATCCGCCGATCTCGACCAGCTCTCCCCGTGAAACGATGACCTCGCCGCCCTCGCCCAACGTGTTCAGGGCCAGCAGCACGGCGGCGGCGTTGTTGTTCACCACAATGGTGGAGATTTCCTGGCCCGGCTTCCCCGCGTCCGCGCCAGCATCGGCCAACAACTTCCGGAACAGCCGGTCCACATGCACATCCCGCTTGCCGCGCTCGCCGCGTTCCAGGTCAAATTCGAGATTGGAATAACCCGCTGCGCTGTCACGAATATGATCCAGCGCGTCTTGTGCCAGCGGAGCCCGGCCCAGGTTCGTATGCAGAACGACTCCCGTAGCGTTGATCACCGGCCGCAGGGAACAGGTGAGCGACTGGCGCAGCTGCCGCTCCATCGCGTCAGTCAACCCTTCCAGCGCTATGTCCATACCGGAGCGGTCCAGCAGGCCGGAACTGATCTCCGCCCGCAAGCGCGCCAATACCACACGCGCAGCGTCGGTGGTTGCTGCTTGCCCATGCGCTTCGATAAGCGATGCCCCGCGCGAGCTTCGGACGACCTCATCGACCGAGGGCAGCTCGCGAAACAACCCCGATTTCTCCTCTTTTCTCATAGGCTCGATCCATGGAGTGTTTCAGAGCGTGTGCAGGTAAGCCAGCAAGTCCTGCAATTCTTGCGCGTTCAGCTTCTGGCTGTATCCCGGCATTTCATTCCGCCCCAGGCGGAGGATATCGGTCACGCGCTCGTCATTCGCAGGCAGGCCGCTGAGCGCAAGATATTTGCGCTGGAACATCCCTTTCAGTCCCGGGCCCTTTTTCCCCCGGGTGGAGTAAGGCTCATGACAGCGCGAGCACTCGGCATCGTAAATCCTGCGTCCGGCCGCTTGCTGCGCATTGAGTCCGAGCTCCGCGTCGGACTTGCGCCGTTCCACCTCGCATGCGCTCGACGCAACCAGCATCCCCATGGCGCTCATAAAGAGCAGTAATAATGCGACAGCTTTCGCAGAAACAGCCCGGCGTTCGTCCCTCAATAGCTCAACCATCCTGTAGGCACCCGCGGCACGCGCAGCCGCTTTACAATGATAGAGCACGACCAGGTGCGCGATGGCTGTAGTGATCAAAAGAGTCTACGAACCTCCCTCTCCGCACGATGGCGCCCGGGTTCTCGTGGACCGTTTGTGGCCGCGCGGGCTGACCAAGGCCGGGGCCGCTATCCACGAATGGCTGCGCGATCTTGCCCCCTCCACCGAACTCCGCCGCTGGTACCATTTGCAGCCCAGCCAGTGGGAGCTCTTCCGCAGGAAATATCTCAGGGAATTAGCCAAGCCGGAATATCAGAAAGCCTTGCGCCGCCTGTTCGAACTGGCTGGAAGCAACCAGCGCCTGACTCTTCTTTATGCCTCGAAGAACGAGACTCTCAATAACGCCAGCGTCCTGAGGGAACTGCTGGAAGGCGCCCGCAAGCCGCCGCGAGGAACCGGCGCCGGCGCAATCCATTCCATGCGCAAACGCGCCGCGGCCCGGAGAAGATAAAACCCAACCCGAATCGATCTCGCGGCCCGCAGTTGCTCTTGGTGTCATAGCTCACGGCTCATTGCTCCTTGCTCACGCCTCATTGCGCCGCCGGGCCCCCTCCTGAAACTGATTTAGAATCGTCGCCACATGAGGCCCACCTTCCAATGGAATCTCGGCTCGCGCCCGCTTGAACTCGGCCAACGGACGCTCCTCATGGGCATCGTCAATGTCACCCCCGATTCCTTCTCGGATGGCGGACAGTTTATCGATCCCGAAAAAGCCGTCGAACATGCCTTCCGGTTGCTTGATGAGGGCGCCGATATCGTCGATATAGGCGGCGAATCCACCCGTCCCGGCGCGCGGGTGGATGCCGGCGCTCCCGGGCAACCCGGAATGAAGAGTGTTGCCAGGGCACACTCGGATGTACCCGCCAACGCAATCGTCTCCGCCGAGGAAGAACTCCAGCGCGTGATTCCGGTGATCACCGAATTGAACCGGCGACGCCCTTCAGCGGTGATTTCAGTGGATACCTATAAGGCGACGGTCGCGCGCGCCGCGGTCCGCGTCGGGGCGACCATCGTCAACGATGTCAGCGGCTTCCGCTGGGATCCCCAGATGCTCGCGGCTTTGGCCGATCTCAAATGCGGGGCCGTCCTGATGCACATGCGCGGACGTCCCGAAGAATGGCGCCGGTTGCCGCCGCCCGGCGATGTGGTTCCGCTGGTTAAGCGGGAACTGATGCAGTGGGCGGAGCGCGCAGTCGCTGCCGGAGTGCGGCGTGACTGCATCGTGCTCGACCCCGGCTTGGGCTTTGGCAAGAGCTTCGACCAGAACTATCCGCTGGTCGCGCGCTTGGCGGAGCTTCAGGACGCCGGATTCCCGTTGCTCGCGGGCGCGTCCAGAAAGTCCTTCATCGGTCGAACCCTCGGCGGAGAAAACGATATTCCTCCCGCCAGCCGCCTTCTCGGCACCCTCGCCGCGGAGACCGCACTCATCCTCAACGGCGCTCACATCATTCGGACCCACGATGTGAAAGCATCCCGGCAAGCCGCGCGCGTGGCAGACGCAATTCTGAACGCGCGCTGACGCCTTTTTCTCCAGGAGAAAACCAGGGCCACCCGATTTTCTCCGGATGAAGTCCATACCCGTCGAACGCCATTCTCTCAGCGACGCGCTCCGCATCGCGCGAGTCAAATTCTCAGGTGGAATTCGGCATCGAGGGGTCGCATGGACGTCTTACATAAGCTGTCGAGTGACGAGCGGGTCACAGTTCGCCGTCCGGGATCGCCCGACCCTGACGGCGCGTGCGTCGTTTACTGGATGCAGCGCGCCCAGCGCGCCGTCGACAACCCAGCACTGGATGTCGCGGTTCAGGCGGCCAACGCCCTGCACAAGCCGCTGGTCGTATTTTTCGCTCCCGTTCCCTTCTACCCCCATGCGAATCTGCGGCATTACGCCTTTCTGAATGAAGGCATTCCCGACATCGCGGAGGCTCTGTCCCGCAGGAACGTGGGGTTCGTTCTTCGCCCCTATCCCGATCACAGCCTGGTCAAGTTTTGCGAGCAGGTAAGACCACAACTGGTGATCGGCGACGAAAATCCTCTGCGCGAAGCAGAAAAGTGGAGAGCCACGGCCGCCGCACGGCTCAAGGTCCCGCTCTGGACCGTAGATGCCGACGTGATCGTACCTTCCCGGATACTGGGAAAGGCGCAGTATGCGGCGCACACCATCCGCCCGCGGTTGCAGGCCTGCCTGGCCAGATACCTGCAGCCTTCGGCGAACCCGGTCGCGCACTTTCCGTGGCATGACGCTCGGCAAAACGAAAGCCTGGATTCGTCTGCCATCGCCCCAGGCTGGCCGCTGGACCGGTCCGTACCGCCGGTTTCGAACTGGAAAGGCGGAACTTCCGAAGCCCTGCGCTTGCTGCGCGAATTCACGGATCGCAAATTACCGGGCTATGCTACGCGGCGCAATCGGCCGGAGACCGACAACACCAGCCGGCTCTCCCCTTATCTCCATTTCGGGCACATCAGCCCGATCGCTGTGGCGCTGGCGATCCAGAACGCGGACGCGCCGGACCGGGACCGGCAAGCCTTTCTCGACCAGATCATTACCTGGCGGGAACTGGCAATCAACTTCGTGCGTTTCAACCCGGATTACGACAACTTCGAATGCGCCGAGCCCTGGGCGCACCGTACCCTCGCCCGGCACGCCAGGGATCACCGCCCGGTGCTGTACACGGAGCGGCAATTAGCGAACGCCGAAACCCACGATCCGCTCTGGAATGCCGCGCAGATGCAGATGGTTGCCCAGGGCTGGATGCATAACTACATGCGCATGTACTGGGCGAAGAAAATCCTGGAGTGGACCCGCACGCCCCCCGAGGCTTATCGCATCGCCGTGTCCCTAAACGACAAGTATGAGCTCGATGGCCGCGATCCCAACGGATACGCCGGCGTTGCCTGGGCTATGGCAGGAAAATTCGATCGCCCCTGGTTCGAACGGCCGATTTTCGGGCAGATCCGCTTCATGTCAGCGGCCAGCACTGGCAAGAAATTCGACAGCAGGAAATACATCCAGCAGAACGCCTCCTCGAATCTGTTCGCCGGCGTGGACCGATAGCCGTCAGAAGGCCTTCCCGGAATCCAGCAGGATCGTCACCGGCCCCTCGTTCACCAGTTCGACCCGCATCATTTCCTGGAAACGGCCTGTCTCGCAGCGCAATCCCGTGGCCCGGATCCGCTGTACAAAGAGCTCGTACAGCCGCCGCGCTTGATCCGGAGGTGCGGCATCGTCAAAGGACGGCCGCTTGCCCCTCCGCACGTCCCCGTACAAGGTGAACTGGGACACGGCAAGCACGCTTCCCCCGGCGTCACGCAGGCTGCGATTCATCTTTCCATTGGCATCCTCGAAGATCCGCAGCCCACAAACCTTCTCCGCCAGATAATGGGCGTCCTGCTCGCTGTCTGCCTGGCCCACGCCCAGCAGTACCAGCAATCCCAGGCCGATTTCGCCGGCAGTCCACTCGCCCACCGTGACCTTGGCCCGGCTTACCCTCTGCACGACAGCACGCATGATGCGCCTACCCGATCTCGGCCCGCCGTTTGACCCCGATGACGGCCAACCATTAGGATTCCACTGTGAACCGCAAAGTTCCTAAAGGTTTTGCCGCAAAGGGCAGAAGCCTTCCTTTACACTAATTCACCGGGACAATTAAACTACACACTCGCCTTTTTTCGTACCGCAGTGCGGCAGACGCAGCATGGGAAGCGAGCCGGAGCAGCAGCGCAATTGCCGGCCCAGAGTTATCAGAATTCAAATCTATTTGAGCCTAGCGAGGAGAACATGGCAGCCGTTGACGAGAAGGTAAAGCAGATTATCGTGGAGCAGTTGGGAGTGGATGAAGGCGAGGTCACATCGAGCGCCTCGTTTGTGGACGATCTCGGCGCCGATTCCCTCGACACCGTCGAGTTGGTGATGGCCTTCGAAGAAGCCTTCGACATCGAAATTCCGGACGAAGATGCGGAAAAGATCCGCACCGTGCAGGATGCCGTCGATTACATCGGCAAGCACGCCAAGGCGGGGAAATAGCTTGGGACGTAGGGTCGTAGTTACAGGCCTGGGCATGATCTGCGGAGTGGGGAATTCCTCCGAAGAGGTATGGAAGGCTCTGCTTGCAGGCAAGAGCGGTGTCTCGCGCATCACCGGTTTCGATGCCTCCAACTTCGCCTGTCAGATCGCCGCCGAGGTCCGCGGCTTCGACCCGCTGAACTATATCGAGAAAAAGGAAGTCAAGAAGATGGCCCGGTTTATCCACCTGGCTATCGCCGCCTCCGACGAAGCCTTGAAGGCTTCGGGGCTCAAAATCACCCCCGAGAACGACGAACGGGTCGGGGTGCACATCGGATCGGGCATCGGCGGTTTCGACATTATCGAGCGCGAACACTCCGCCTTGCTGGAAGGCGGGCCGCGCAAGATTTCCCCCTTTTTCATTCCCTCCGCCATCGTCAACCTTGCCGCCGGGCAAGTCTCGATGCGCCATGGCGCTAAGGGCCCCAATGAGGCCACGGCCACGGCCTGCACCACCAGTGCTCATTCCATCGGCGATTCCTTCCGCATCATCCATTACAACGACGCTGACGTAATGATCGCGGGCGGCTCGGAAGCTTCCGTCACCCCCATGGGCGTGGGCGGATTTGCCGCCATGCGCGCCCTCTCCACCCGCAACGACGAACCGGAAAAGGCCAGCCGTCCCTGGGACCAGGCTCGCGACGGCTTCGTGATCGGCGAAGGCGCAGGCATCCTCGTCCTCGAAGAACTCGAGCACGCGCGCCGGCGCGATGCTCCCATCCTGGCCGAGATCGTGGGCTACGGCATGTCCGCCGACGCCTACCACATGACCCAGCCCGCTCCCGAACATGAAGGCGGCTTCCGCGTGATGCGCAACGCCGTCCGCGACGCCGGAGTCACTCCCAATGTCATCGGCTACGTGAACGCCCACGGCACTTCCACTCCGATCGGCGACACACTGGAAGCTCACGCCATCAGAAATTTCTTTGGCGAGTACAAAGTCCCGGTAAGCTCCACCAAGTCCATGACCGGACACTTGCTGGGCGGCGCAGGCGGCCTCGAGGCGGCGATCACCGTGTTGGCTCTGCGTGACCAGATCCTGCCCCCCACGATCAATCTGGAAAATCCCGAGCCTGATACCGCCGGCATGGACCTGGTTCCGAACCAGGCCCGCAAGGCAGAGATTGAATACGCCATGTCGAACTCCTTCGGCTTCGGCGGCACCAACGGCGCGCTCCTGTTCCGCCGCTGGTCGGAATAGTCCCCCCTTAACGGCGGGCGCGGCTTCCCTGCATCTGTTGCCAGGGGTTGGGAATTTGAATCCCTCCCGGAACGAGCACCCCCAAACTCCTTGCTGCACACAGCTTTCGCTTCGTAATGTCCTTTCTCGTGCCGCTCGCGAAAAAGTACTGGCCCTTCGCCGCGTCCCGCCTTGTCCTTTGGATCAATTGCCAGCCCGGCGCATCGCCTCCACAATGTCCCTCGAAAGTGGAGTCTCCCCGACCATGGATAAAGCTTTCAACGCCACCCTCGCTCCCCTCCCGATCATCATCCGTAAGGCTGCGGCCCGCGCCGCAGTCGTCGGATTAAGCGAACCTCACCGCGCTCTTCTCGCCGAAGGGTTCCGGCAGTTCAACATTGACGCCATTCCCATCACGGCCGACCCGGCCGAACGCCTGCGCCGGGAAAAATTCGAAGCCTGCGTTCTCGCGCTCTCCGAGGGCGCCGACGCGGTGATGGAAGCCATCCGCAGTTCGCCCTCCAACAGTCGCTGCATCATCTACGGACTGGGCGGCAGCGCCCAGGAAGCAATGCGCTACTCCAAGTACGGCATCAATGCCATGTTCAATGAGCCGCTGGAACGCCCCGCCGCGCTCAAACTGATCCGCGCGACCCGCATGCTGGTGCTGCACGAATTCCGCCGGTATGCCCGCATTCCCGTCATGACGGAGGTCTGCATCATCGGGGACGGCCGCAAGGTCGTGGGCAGCAGCATCGAGATGAGTTCGGGAGGCATGTCGGTGAAGAGCTCGGAGGACTTCTCCAGCGGCACCAGCGTGGAAGTCTCTTTCGCCCTCATGACCTTGCCGCGGGTAAACGTGCGCGGCTCCATCACCTGGCGCAAACCCAAATCTTTGGGTGTCCGCTTCGATCCCGCTGACGAACGTCGCCTCAGAGTGAAGAGCTGGATCGATTCGTATCTGGAAAACTAGCGCATCTTCCCGCCGCCATCGCAACGCCAGCTCCGCCGTTACAATGGTGGCGTGAGCAGCACTTCCGCCCCGGGCGCCGCAACTGCCGAAGCGACCTCTGGCCCACGCCGCTGGACCCTGCACCAGCGCATCGTGCTCAGCCTGATCGTCTGGGCAGGATACTGGTTTATCCGCCTTCTCGGCCCAACCTTGCGCATCGCTGTTTCCTACGAGGAAGGCGCGCAGAAGACTCTGGACGAACGCCCCCTGGTCGCCTCCTTCTGGCATTCCTGCATCATTCCCGCGACCTACATCTTTCGCAATATGGGAATCAGGGTCATGAGCAGCTACAGCTACGACGGCGAATACATGGGCCGGATCATCAAGCGCTTCGGATTCGTCGCGGTGAAAGGCTCCAGCAGCCGCAATCCCATCCGCGCCTTGCTCGGCCTGCGCCGTGCACTGGACGAGGGTTGGACCGTCGCCTTCACGCTGGACGGCCCCCGCGGCCCGCGTCATAAAGTCAAGCCCGGCCCGGTGGGTCTCGGGAAATCGTCGGGGCGCGCGCTCACCTGTTTCCATGCCGCGGTGGATAAGGCCTGGGTGCTCGATAGCTGGGACCGCATGATGATCCCTCGCCCCTTCTCCCGCGTGCTGGTGCGGGTGGGCAAACTGATCCACGTTCCCACCGACGCCGGAGACGCGGACCTGGAGCGTTATACCGCCGAGTTGCAGGCGACTTTAGACCGGGTATGTGAGTTTGCCGAAGCGAACGTAAGCAAGGTGGGAAGCAGCGAGTTTCAGAGGATTTCAGAGTGAAGATGGAGACTGCGGATTTCAGATTTCAGATTTTAGATTTCAGATTGCAGATTTCGCGTCGCCAGGCCATTCTGAAATCTGCAATCTAAAATCTGCAATCTGAACTCGCTGTCTCTCTACTCCATCGTTCCTCCCAGCGGCACGTAGCGGTACTTTTTCCCGTCCCAGTACACGACCGAAGATGTGCTCTCTCCTGCTCCCTGCTCTTCCAGATAGATTCCGAGCACGGTTCGCTTCTTGAGCGAGTATCGCTTCACGCTTAGCGCCTTGAAAGGCAAGTTGATGAGCAGGAATTTTGCCTTGGGCTTCTCCGCCTGCCATCCATCCTTCTCTGCGCCGTGAATGATGAGCATGGTCACACCGCGGCGTTCCGGCACATCAGAGGCGAAAGTGGATGTGACCTTGACATCGCCAAACCCCATGAACGCATCGAAGGGATCGGCGACCACAAAGCCGTATTCGTCGCGGTCGGCCATGGGATTCTTGCATTTCGCCGCCACGACCAGGTCATCGATCCCGTCGCCGTCCAGATCGCCGGACAGTTGCGGCAGCCCCGGCAGCAGGGAGCAGGAGTCGCCGAATTGCTTGCGAACGAACTCATCCGTGACTCCGGGTGACGCAAGCTTCGCCGGCGCGGGGGGTGGCGGCAACGGTTTCTTGTCGGCGGCAAATACAGGCACACTCAGCAAGAGCGTGACGGCGGAGAGCAGAACCAATCTACGGGACGACATAAACCTAAATGTAGTCTCGATTCGGTTGTGATGGTAGAGACAGACAAGTGACGGAAGTAACGAGCGATTCAGGGCCGGGGTCCCGCCCCGCGCACAGCTGGCCGGTTCCACTGCCATCTAGCGGAAGTGCTCCCAGCCCCGCGATTGCAGTTTCTGAGCTGCACCCTGCTCGTCGCGCAGCATGATCTTTCTCCCACGCGTGACCCGGCCAATCTCTGTTAACCTCACGCCGGCAAGTTGCGCCGGCACCCGCTTTCGCGGGGAAACGGTGAATAGCAGCTCATAGTCTTCTCCGCCGTGCAGCGCCAGATCCAGCTCGACAGGCCGCGCCGGTTTGCCCACCCGCGCCCGGGGGATTCCGAAAGCGTTGATTTCCGCCCCCACTCCGCTTTCCTCACAAAGATGACTCAGATCGGTGGAAAGTCCATCGCTGGTATCGATCATCGCGCTGGCAATCCCGGACTCCCGCAGCATGCGTCCCAGCTCAACTCGAGGCTCCGGATAGAAGTGCCGCGAATAGCCGCGGGCATCCGCCTTTTCCCCGCGCCTCAAGCGACCTAGCGCCGCCGCTGATCCGCCTAGCTCGCCGCTAACGAACACCCGGTCTCCGGCGCGTGCGCCCGACCGGCGTATGGCCTTACCCTTCGGCACCGTACCCAGAACAACAATGTCCGCCAGAATTCGATTCGGCGATTCCGCAGTGTCACCTCCTGCCAGCGTGACACCGTGCTGCTCCGCAAGCCGGAGCAGGCCGCGGACAAAGCCACGAATCCAGGACTGAGCCAGGTCCCGGGGGAAGGCCATGGAAAGAAAGGCCGCGACAGGTTCCCCGCCCATCGCGGCAATGTCGCTCAATCCGCGCGTAAGGCAGCGGTGTCCAACGCTTTCGGCCGAATGCCATTCCCGGCGAAAGTGAACGCCTTCCAAGGTGAAGTCTGTAGTAACAAGTGAATCGTTGCCCGGAGCGACCCGCAGCACTGCGCAATCGTCTCCAATTCCGGCAATTACAGACGGGTTGAGGGGGCCCAGGCCGTCTGGCGCGCGTAGCGGCGCTTTCACCATCCGCCGCAGCTGCGCAATCAGCGATCTTTCGGCCAGGGGCATGGCGCCATACTATACCGAGCCAGGGCACCTACCGGTTCCGGCCTCCCTTAAGGCAATTTCACGGCCGTAACGTGTCCATCGGTCCCCCTTGGTTACCCCATCTTCGGTAACCCGCTCCCGCTTTGTACCTCGTTGACAGCGGGAACCTACTTTGTTACCGTTAACCAGTCATTCACAAAAGACCTTTGGCCGGGCTAAGTTCTGCAGCCACTTGTAATTGCAGACGAACAGAAATCTCAGGTTCTGATCGGAGTTCCGGTAGGAAAAAGGGCGCAATAAAGTTCCCTGCCCAAGACGGGAACGCGGCCCGAAAAAAGTCAGGTAATCCGAACAGGCTTTCTTGCACTCTAAGAACTTGGCCTGAAACTCCGGACCTGATGTTTCACAATAGAGGGAAGGATTTTGCAGAAACGCTTCTACATTCTTTTCGTGGCCCGCGGCGACGACGGCACGCTGCGCAAAATCTCTATTCCCGTGCATTATCTGTACGTTTTTGCCATTGGCGCTGCCATTGGATTCCTCAGCCTGACCGGGATTGCCAGCTCCTACACCCGCATGCTGCTGAAGGTTTCGCAGTTCAATCAATTGCGGACCGAGAAAGACCAGCTTAAGAACAACTATTCGCGCCTGGAGCAGGTCGCCAAAGAGCGCGACGTGCAGGTGGCCTCCCTAGGCTCGATCGCCAGCGAAGTTTCTGCCCTGTACGGGCTGAAGTCCGAGCCAACCATGGTGACGGCTACCGACCAGATTCACGATGCCGATATCACCTCCTCGCTGGACCAGTTGCACGCCCTGCGCACCTCTGCGCTGAGCGGAGCGACCATGGTCGGTCTGACCATGGGCCTTACTCGCAACGCCACCACCGCGGATTGGATCAGGGCCAATTCGGCCCCGAACCTCTGGCCCGTGGAAGGCCAGGTCACCGGCAGCTTCGGCGAGCGCATCGATCCCTTCAATGGAGAAGGCGCCTTTCATAGCGGAGTCGATATCGGCAGCACCTTTGGCAAACAGATCATTGCGCCGGCCAACGGAGTCGTGGTGGCAACCGAAACCCTGGGCGGATACGGCAAAGCCATCCTGATCGATCATGGCAACGGCATCAGCACCCGCTATGGCCACCTCTCCGGTTTCGCCGTTACGGCGGGGCAGAGAGTGCAACGCGGTGATGTCATCGGTTACGTCGGCGAGAGCGGCCGCTCTACCGGCCCCCACCTCCACTACGAAGTCCGCATCAACAACACCCCGGTAAATCCGTACAAGTATCTTCGCCTCACGCTGGCGCACAGCGGCGGCTTCTCCACCGGAAGCTAGCAGCTTTTCCTTTCCCAACAAACTACAGCAGGGAAGTCGTTTCGGCTCAGGGCTCGTGCGCAAAACAGGATGGGCTTAAACCCCTATACTGCAGCCGATTTGCGCTTCCCGTCGCACAAAAGGCATGCCTCGGGCATTACTGAGGTAATGAGCGCGAGACAAGAACCTTTCGGGAACTGAATCCCGCAGGCGCTAACATATCGACAAGCCTCCCGCACAACTGTTGCACAAGGCAGCGGCCCACGCCTGCTGTTTTGGAGGAGCCCATGGAAACTCCCGCGCTCAAACGCTTCGGCCGTTACGAGATCGTCGCAGAACTAGGCCGTGGCGCCATGGGAGTGGTGTACAAGGCAAGGGATCCGCAGATCGACCGCCTGGTCGCGGTCAAGACCGTTTCCTTGTGGGGGCAGGAACCGGAGGAGGAGAAGGAATTCCGCCTGCGGTTCGCCAACGAGGCCCAGGCTGCCGGCCGCCTGCATCATCCCGGCATCGTTTCCGTTTTCGACGTCGGAGAGGACCCGGAGAACCGGGACCCCTTTATTGTCCTCGAGTACGTCTCGGGTGAGCCGTTGCAGAGAATTCTTGCCCGGGAAAAGAAGTTCCCTGTTGCCAAAGCGCTGAAGCTGGCCGAGGAACTCGCCGACGCTCTCGACTACGCCCACGCTCAAGGGGTCGTCCACCGCGACATCAAGCCCGCCAATATTCTGGTGACCGAAGACGGACACGCCAAGATCGCCGACTTCGGCATCGCCAAGTTGAACCTCGCGCACTTCACCATTCCCGGCAAAGTTCTGGGCACTCCCGCGTATATGGCGCCCGAGCAACTCAGCGGCGAAGGCTCTGATGGCCGTTCCGACCTGTTCTCGCTGGGAGTGATTCTTTACGTCATGGTTACGGGACACTCGCCCTTCCCGGGCAGCAGTGCCACCACGGTTTGCTTCAAGGTGGCGAACCGGGAACCCGTGGCAGCCAGCGCACTCGACATGACGCTGCCTTCGCAGATCGACGCTGTCATCGCGAGGGCAATTGCCAAGAATCCTGAGGATCGCTATCAACGCGGCTCCGAGTTCGGCGACGATCTGCGTCTGCTGCAACAGGCCTACAAGCCTGGCTCGACGACCACGTCCATGCACTCCATGGCACCCTTGACGACCTATCTCAATGTTCCCCGCGGGGGCAAAACGGCTGGGTCGAACCGCCCTGACGCGGCGGTCGCCCAAGTCCAGGGCGTGGTTCACCATATTCTTTACAAGGCACCCGTACGAGATCTGATTGTCGGAGCGGCCGTCCTGATCCTGCTCGTCATTCTGGGAGCACAATCGAAATTACTGGTGAGCACTCCCAAATCGGCCGCGGATGCGGTCGCCGCGGCTGACACCCAGAGCATGCCCCAGGATCCTCCCAAGCTCGCCCCAGCCGGGCCCGCAACCCAGGCGCCCCCCGTGCAGGCGCCCCGTCTGATTGCTAAAGTGGTGGTGCCTCCCGCGGTTCGGCGAAAACCCCGGCCCGCTCCCGCGAAGCAGCGCGAGACACCTTCCGCCACGCTGGACCTCGGAGTCCAACACCAGTTCAAGGACGCCACTCTATACCTCTATGTCGATGACAAACTCGCTCTCGAGCGGCCCCTGCACGGCGGTGTACAGCGGAAGTTGATCGTATTCAACGGCGTGCGCGGCGTGGAATCGGAATCGGTGCAGGTTCCGGCGGGCAAACACCAACTCCGGGTCAGAACCCGGTCCACGGATCAGACGACCGATCTTTCGAAGACCATCAGCGCTGAATTTGTGGGAGGCGACGACAAGTCTCTCCAGGTCACCTTCGACAAGCACAACACCGTCATGCGCCTCACCTGGCAGTGAGATTTGCCCGGAAACAAATGTTCATCAGGCACCAACCAGATTCTCAGAGGTATCGGCGGGATTCCGAAGACTGCGTCTGCGCTACTGCCGCAAGCCCATCCAGTTCTCGGAAACTACCAGAGAGTTCCCCGGATTCTGCGGGTCATACTTCACGGAAGTGTGCAGCCCGAGCCGGCAGGAATGCAGGTTGATCCAGTGCCGCAGGTAGGTGACATCCTGCGAGCACTCGTAGGTGACTCCGGCGACGTCGTATTTGTAAATGAGCATCACAGCGGCGTGATGGTGATTCGCCGCTGCCAGTTCCTGAACGTCGATGACCGTCCCGTCAGTGATACGGCCCGTACTCTCCAGCCATAAGCGGCGTTGCTTCTCGATTTCATCCGCGGATTTCGCCCTCGGGCGGAGCAGGGCGTATGCCCCCAGCAAAGCGGCGCCGCTCGCCGTCACCAATCCATAAAGTCGAAGCGAATCCATACCGAGGTGGGTCTGAAGCCGGCTGGGACTGCTTCCGACTTCTCTCCTCAGCATAAGCGTATTGCAACCCGGTTGAAAGTGGTTTCCACGTTACGGAGGTGCCACGGCCTGTGCAAAACTTTCAACCGAAGACGCCAATTTCCGCCCTTCTGTTCTAAAATCACCCGGGATCGAAGTATTCCTTTGCCGAACCCAGCGAGGCCTCTTCTTGGACGCTCCTGCAAATCACAAAATCATTCGATTCGCTTTCTTTAGCCTGTTCCTGACCGCAACCCTGGCTATGGCCCGCCCTGGTGCGGACGCCGATCATGACTGGCCCATTTACGGCGGTACCCCGGAAAATAATCACTTTTCCCCGCTGAAACAAATCAACCGCAAGAACGTGAAGAATCTTCATGTGGCGTGGACCTTCGATACGGAAGAGTCCGGAGGCCTGCAGACCAGCCCCATTGAGGTTAAGGGAGTTCTCTACGGGATCACGCCTTCGCAAAAAGTGTTCGCCGTGGATGCCGCCAGCGGCAAGCTGCTCTGGAAGTTCGACTCCGGAATCAAAGGTACGCAACCTGATCGCGGGCTAACCTACTGGTCCGACGGAAAGGAACGCCGGATTTTCGCCGGCGTGATGAACTTCATTTACGCCCTCGATGCCGCGACCGGCAAACCTGTTCCCAGTTTCGGCCAGGATGGCCGCATCGATCTTCGGGAAGACCTTGGCCGCCCTCCAGCCGACCAGGTCATCTACGTCACCAGCCCGCCGGTCATCTACAAGGATTTGATGATTGTCGGAGGGCGCGAGTCCGAAACACTGCCCGCCTCGCCGGGTGACGTTCGCGCCTACGAGGTTCGCTCCGGGAAATTGCGCTGGTCATTTCACACCATCCCTCACCCGGGCGAATTCGGATACGACACCTGGCCCAAGGATGCCTGGAAGAACAGCGGGGCCGCCAATAACTGGACGGGAATGACGCTCGACCCGCGCACCGGCATCATCTACATCCCCACCGGCTCGGCGGCATTCGACTTTTACGGCGGAGACCGCATCGGCGACAACCTGTTCGCCAATTGTCTCCTCGCCCTCAACGCCGAGACCGGAGAGCGAATCTGGCATTTCCAGGCTGTCCATCACGATCTGTGGGATCGCGACTTCCCAACCCCACCAATCCTGGTCACGCTGAACCACGACGGGCAAAAAGTGGAAGCCCTGGCGCAAAACTCAAAGCAGGGATTCGTCTTCCTCTTCGACCGGGCTAACGGCAAGCCGCTGTTTCCCCGGGACTGCCGCAACTATCCTCCCAGTGACGTCCCTGGGGAAGTAGCGGCGCAACAACAATGCCTGCCCACCCGTCCCGCACCCTACGCCCGCCAGCTTCTTACTGAAGATCTCCTCACCGATCGCACTGCCCAGGCGCATCAGTGGGCCGTGGATCACTTTCGCGCCTTCCGCAGTGACGGACAGTACGTCCCCCTGTCAACCACCAAAGAAACCGTTATCTTCCCCGGCCTCGACGGCGGCGCCGAATGGGGCGGACAGGCCGTCGATCCCCAGACCGGCATTATGTACGTCAACGCTAACGATATCGCCTGGACCGGACGCCTCGCAGAAACTACTCCCGCGGAAGCCGCTCAGAATAGTCCCAGCGGCCTTTACATCAGCCAGTGCTCAATCTGCCACGGGGAGACAATGGCGGGATCCCCGCCGGCCATTCCTTCCCTGGTTAGCGCAGGCAAACGCTTGTCGGGAGAAGAAATTACCGAAACCATCAGGAACGGCAAAGGCCGCATGCCCGGCTTCTCCAGCCTGCGCGACGATCAGGTCTCCATGCTCGTCTCCTATGTCATGAGTGGAGGCGTCACATCTGAAGGCGAAAACAAAGAAGTGGCGAGCGCCGGGCCGCCGCTTCCCAACATGCGTTACCACTTCACCGGATATCTGCGCTTCTACGATCCCGACGGGTACCCGGCGGTCGCCCCGCCCTGGGGGACTCTGAACGCCATCAACCTGAACACCGGGGAGTACGTTTGGAAGATGCCTTTTGGCGAGTATCCTGAATTGGCGGCCCAGGGCCTGAAGAATACCGGCACCGAGAATTACGGCGGACCGCTGGTCACCGCCGGAGGACTCCTGTTCATCGGAGCCACAAACTATGACCGGAAATTCCACGCCTTCGACAAAACCTCAGGCAAGCTTCTGTGGGAAACCCAGCTCCCCTTTGCCGGCAATGCTACCCCGATCACCTACCTGCTGAAGGGCCGGCAATATGTGGTAATCGCCGCCGGAGGAGGGAAAGATCTGAAGTCAAAATCGGGCGGAGTCTATGTGGCGTTCGCCGTAAAGTAGAAGGAAGGATGACGCCCACCGATCTATGTGGCGTCGATTGCAGGACATTCCGGGCCCTGGTTACTTGGACTGGGCGCACACGTTCTTGCTCACCATTCCCACGAAGCCGCCCTCGGTCCCTTTACCGAACTGATCGTCGCGCGTAGCCTTTTTACTGACCACTATGCGCCCGCTGCGGTCGCGCGTGTAAAACCATTCGCTGGTTGGAGTGATCTGCCCGTTCGTGCAGTTTATGCGCACCCGAGCCCGCATCTCGACAAAGGGGCCGCCCTGCGGAAGTTTTGTGGGTTCCTTGAATTCGATGCGCACCAGTGTGGAGCGCTGATTCTTCTTCAGCACCCGTACCGAGCTGACGTAAACCTTATCGCCCCCGTCCGTCTGTCCGATCGGACGCCAGTCTCCCGCGGCCAGGACGAGACTGACCAGCAGGATGGGAGCAAGTACCGCGGCGGCAATCAACACTAGTGTTTTCTTCAACTCGACCGGGCACCCAAGCCAACGGCGTCCACCACTTTGGGCTATGGAAACATTTCTGTCAACCTGCCCGCTGTCACGACGCCGGTCCTGAGCTAACCCGGCCGGCTCCTGCTGCACACCAGGAACCCCGGTTTTTCCCTCGCCACGTGCTATGTTTATCGCGCATCCATACTGGAAGAACGCCGTCATGGAAACACTTCTCTACACGACAGTTGCGTCGCCCGTAGGACCGCTCTTTGTCGCCGCGTCAAGCCAGGGGCTGGTGGCGCTCGAATTTGACAAGCGCCTGCCCGGACAGCAAACCATTCGTCCCAACCCGCGAGACCTTCGCTCCGAAAACAAGAGCGTGAGATTCGAGTATTCGGAACACACCTTGCGTCCCTACCTCATCCAACTCGAAGCTTATTTCGAGGGTCGCCTCCGGCACTTCGATTTCCCCCTGGATCTGCGCGGAACCCAGTTTCAACTGGCCTGCTGGCGCGCCTTGCTGGACATTCCCTATGGCGAGACCAGGAGTTATGCCGACATTGCCCGCGCGGTGGCGCGACCGCAGGGATTCCGGGCCGTAGGCATGGCCAATAACCGCAATCCCGTGGCCATCGTCGTCCCCTGCCACCGCGTGATTGCATCCAATGGCACCCTCTGCGGGTACGGTGGTGGACTCGACATCAAACGAAAATTGCTTGCGCTGGAGGGAGCCCTCACGCCAACCCTGCCCGTGTGAAAACGTCCCGATTTTTCGATTGCCGATTTCAGGTTGCAGACTAAGCCAGGCTTTCACTCAATCTGCAATCTGAAATCATCAATCTGAAATCCCTGTGACTACCGCAACCCAGACCAAGTCCTCGACTCTCCGCAAGGCGGGCCTCTTTTATCTCGTCTTCGTCATGTTCTCCTACACCACCGGCGGCCCCTTCGGGCTGGAGGACATGGTCACAACCTCCGGGCCCGGAATCACGCTGCTGTACTTGTTGCTCCTGCCGGTTTTCTGGTGCATTCCGGTCTCACTGGTCTCTGCCGAACTCACCACCGCCATGCCCGTCGAGGGCGGTTTTTATCGCTGGACACGCGCCGCCTTCGGCGACTTCTGGGGATTCCTGGCCGGATGGTGGAACTGGTCTGCCTCGTTCCTCCTGGGCGGCGCTTACGCAGTCCTGTTCGCGGATTACTTTCTCTACTACGCTCCCAACATGACCTGGTGGCAGCACTACCTGCTCTCGGTCGCCCTCATCGGACTGCTGACCTGGGTGAACGTCCGCGGGATTCAGATGGTGGGGCAGGTAGCCACCACGCTCGAGATCTTCATTTTCATCCCGGTAATCACCATGGTGGTCATCGGGCTGGCGCACTGGCGGGCGAATCCCTTTCATCCATGGGTCGTGCCCCACCAGGCCACCTTCAAAGTCTTTGGCGTAGGACTCGCTCTTGGGCTCTGGCTCTACTCCGGGTACGAGCAACTTTCCACCGTCGCCGAAGAAGTTGAGAACCCGCAGAAGGCCTATCCCCGCGCCCTAGCTATGGTCGTCCCACTCTCCGTGGCAGCTTATTTCTTACCCACTTTCGCCGGACTGGCCTCCGCCGGAAACTGGGAGCAGTGGCACACCGGATTCTTCTCCGATGCAGCCCGCATGATTGGCGGTCGCTGGCTCGGCACCTGGATGGCGATGGCAGCCATGATCGGGAGCGTCGCTTTATTGAATAGCACCATCCTTACGACGACCAGAATGCCGTTCGCCATGGCCGAAGATGGATACCTGCCCCAGGTCCTGACGCGCAAGCATTCCCGTTACGACACGCCATGGCTTGCCATTACAGCCTCTGCCCTGATCTATGCGCTTCTGTCGTGGAAAAGCCTCGGCCAGCTGATCTCCGTCTACATCTGGTTGCGCTCGGCAACGACGGTTCTGACCGTCCTGTCGGGATGGAAGCTGCGGCGCTCGCGGCCCGATCTGCCACGCTCCTTTGTGGTTCCGGGCGGACGAACCGGGTTGCTGTACGTAGTCGGAGCGCCGGTGTTAATGGCGCTTGTAGCTCTGGTCGGCGGCGACCGCTTCGCCACCATCGGGGGCGTGATCGCCATTTTCATCGGCCCCATCGTTTACGTAATGCTTCGATTCCGCAAGGTGGCGATCGGAGGGAACCGGTGTTAGATACAGGAAGTTAATACCCCACCCTCTCGCTGAGAGCGCGAGAACGATGGGGCACCGCCTCGTTGGTAAACATCCGCGGGCAGGACTATCCTGATGGACGAACCAGGATTCTCCACGGAGGCGCTCGATGCCGTGGCCATTCACCCGAAACTCTCCGCTTAGCGCCCGCGCCCCAGCCGCGGAATCTTCGCTATCGTGCAGCTCGCGGTTCGCATTTAAGCTTTTTCGTGAGCTGTCCCGCCAAGGGGATGCGCCAAATCTTTTTCTTTCGCCCCCCAGCGTGATGCTGTGCCTCGCGCTGGTTCACGAATTGGCATCAGGAGAAACCCGGCGTGAGATGTTGAGCGCTCTCGAGATCCGAGGTCTCGATCGCGCGGGCCTCGAGCTGGAAATCAGCACGCTGAAGTCCGCATTTGCCACTCGTCCTGGCGCGGTCACATCTTTGGCAAATTCGCTCTGGAGCAGCAAGCATGTTCAAATCGCCGCCGACTTTCAATCACGGCTGCGTGCACTATACGATTCCGAGGTAACCACGCTCGACTTCGCAGCCTCTGACGCGGTTCCCACCATTAATTCCTGAGTTAACTCGCGGACTATGGGAAAGATCCCGAAAATTGTGACGCAACTGTCGCCACTCTCCGCTCTGGTGGCGGCCAGCGCGGCTTACTTCAAGGGCAAATGGAAAGTTCCATTCCGAAGCGAGCTTACTCGCGGAAGTCTGTTCCACACCGTTTCCGGGCAAACAAAAACATTGCCCATGATGACTCAAAGCGGGTTCTACCCCTATTACGAAAACCGCAACGTGCAAGCCGTCACCCTTCCCTATAGCGGCGGCGTCTCGATAGAAATAGTATTGCCGCGCAGCGAAACAGATCTGCCGCAATTCCGCCAGACCCTTAACTCCGGTCTCTTCGAATCTTGGATCGATCATTCTAAATCTTCGGAGGGAGTGATCGAGTTGCCGCGCTTCAAGGCGGACTTTGAGGCACAATTGAGCACCTGCCTCGCGGCTCTGGGTATGGAGCGCGCTTTCGACCCGCAGCGTGCCGAATTTAATCATGTTCAGACCGACCAGCCGCCCGTCTGGATCGATCAGGTAAACCATCGCGCAGTCGTTGAGGTGAATGAAGCGGGAACCGAAGCTGCCGCGGTCACGGTATCGGTGGTGGTCATGGCTTCCGCGTCGTATCACCGGCCTCGACATCGCTTTCACGTTACGGTGGACCGGCCGTTCTTCCTTGTCCTCCGGGATGACGCAACCAAAGTAATTTTGTTTATGGGATGGATTGGGGATCCGGATTGAGCCGGAGTGACACCAGGAGACGTCCCGCACCACCTTCGGAACCGGCTCTTTTCCCCCACCAGTACATGTACCTGCGGCCTCTCCCCGGCTCGCATTTGGCCACTACCGTAATCTTGCTGCGGTTACCCCGCCCCCCTACTCTGGATAGGCATGGCTCTTCGCTGTTTCTTGTTTTCCTCCGATGAGGAGACGGCTGCGAACCTCCGCCAGATTCTAGCCAGTCTGGACGTCGAGGGAGAGTTCTGCGCCGATGCGGTGACGGCCGCCGAGAGAATTACCAATCAGCTCTTTCAGATTGTCATCATCGATTGGGATCAGCAGCCTGAGGCAGGACTGCTGCTGACCACAGCCCGCGAACGGAAGGCTGCCGAACGTCCACTTACCCTGGCGATCGTGAGCAATGATGGCGATGCGCCCAGAGCGCTTCACGCCGGCGCGAACTCGCTCCTGCGCAAACCGATCATCGTCAATCAAGCCAGGGAAACGTTGACCACAGCCCGCGACCTGCTCCGCTCCAAGCAGGGCGCCGCCGCCAACGCAACCTCCTCTGCCTCGGCATCGTCCTCCCTCGCCGTCTTTCCTGTCATTGCCGACACGGCTACGCCCCAGGCAGGCGAGTTTTTGCCGACCCCGCGCCTCGCGCCAGGGGGACTTCTCGAAACCGAACCCACGATTCCCCAGACGCTGGATGAGGCCAGGCACGCGGCCGCTACTCTGCGCGATCTGGACCCATCAGCCGCTTCGGTGGCCGAGGAAGAGGCCGCGCCGCCGGCAGCTCCAAAGCATTCGGGCACCCGCGGATTGGAGTGGTACCTCAAAACACGCGGTGCAGCCCAGCCATCGGCCGGTTCCGCAGCCGCCCCGGCTCCCGCACCGCTCCCGGTGTCTTCCACCCGGGGAAATCCCGAGCTTCTCGGCTCCGATCAGATTTCTTCGTACTCGCCTTCTCCGGCGCCGGCGGCTTCGCCGAGCCTGGATTCCAGGAAGGTTAAGGCGGCCCCGGCCGTCGAGTCCACCCTGCGTGAACGGAAGAATGAAGCGGAACTGTTCGCTTACATGCAAGGAGGAAAGAAGAGTCCGTCGCCTGCGCCGGCTTCGAATTTCAGGTTCGCCAAGCGCGCCATCGTTCCGGCATTCGTTCTGGCGGTACTGGCTGTGGTTGCTGCCCCGCAGGCTCCCTGGCACCCGCGCCTTCAGGGCCTGTGGCACCGTGGGAGGCAGGGAGTTCATGCCTGGCTGAATCCGCAACCGGCGACGCCGCCACCGGCCCCTGCCGCGCACGAAACCTTTACGCGGCCCGGGGACGAATACAAGCTTCCCGTCGCCGAAGCCATTCCGGATGCGACCACGGATCCCTCCCAGATCGAAGTTGTTCCGGCAGTCGATCCGACCATCAAGAAGCCGAATCCTGAAGGCACGAACACTATGGATCCCTCGGCCATCGCGCCGGAGGGGTCAACGCCGCTCGAAGCTCCAGGCCAGAATCCGGCTGTGCAGAATCCAGAACCTCAGCCGATCGCAGCCAAATCCGATCCATTCCGCCCCACGGCGGAGCACACCCCCCAGCCCACGGTGAGCGTGATCGAATCCCCCGCTGGCTCCCATCCCCAACCGTCGAACGGCCCCATAGCAGTCGCTGCCGCCCCGCCAAAACCAGTGCAGCCCCATGCGGTTTCGACCCCCGGGGCGATTCCGCCCAGCCTGAAGTCGCAAATTGCGCCCTCCAACCCGATGATCGGCGGCAACAAGCCTTATGAGGCGGCACTGCCCTCAATTGAGCCGGTA
>Ga0070741_10007374_pt1 | contig 22782 bp, 18 predicted proteins | sample Coa_R1_4_FD_66440 | JGI IMG/M metagenome (GOLD analysis project Ga0070741, IMG submission 66440) | Surface soil microbial communities from Centralia Pennsylvania, which are recovering from an underground coalmine fire - Coalmine... | ecosystem: Environmental > Terrestrial > Soil > Unclassified ... | reverse complement strand
CTGAGTTCCAGGCGATCCAATATAAGCTGGTCGACATGGCCACCGCGCTCGACGCCTCGCGCCTGCTCAACTACCGCGCCGGCTGGATGATCGACCACGGCATGCGCGTCACCAAGGAATCGTCGATGGCCAAGCTGTTTGCGTCCGAGGCGGCCGTGGACATCGCCAACGAGGCGCTGCAGATTCACGGCGGCTACGGTTTCATCAAGGACTATCCGGCGGAGAAGTTCTATCGGGACGTAAAGCTCTGCACGATCGGCGAGGGCACCAGCGAAATCCAGCGCCTGGTGATCGCGCGGCAACTCCTGAAATCCTGATGACCACACGCGAACTGGCCCGCGCCGCCACGGCGATCGAGAACCGCACGCCCGAAGGCCGCGCGTTACTCGAGCAACTGGCGCCGCAGGCGGGCAGGGCCGTGATCGTCGGCATCACGGGACCGCCGGGCGCGGGCAAGAGCACCCTGGTGGACGCTTTGGCGCGCACTTTGCGCCAGCAGGGACGCACCGTCGGGATCATCGCGGTCGATCCGACCAGCCGCGTGTCCGGCGGCGCCATCCTCGGCGACCGCATCCGCATGCAGAACCATCACGCCGACGAGGGCATCTTCATCCGCTCCATGGCCAGTCGCGGCGCGGTGGGCGGACTCGCGCGCACCACCGCCGACCTGGCGCTGCTGCTCGACGCCGCCGGCAAGGATTACGTCATCATCGAGACGGTCGGTGTAGGCCAGGACGAACTCGAGATCGCAGGCGTCGCGCAGGTCACGATCGTCGTGCTGGTGCCGGGCATGGGAGACGAAATCCAGGCCATCAAGGCCGGCATCCTGGAGATCGCCGACATCTTCGTGGTCAACAAGGCCGACCATCCCGGTGCGGACGCCGTCGAGCGGGAGATTCACGCCAACTGGGACGTCCCGGTCGTGCGTACGGTCGCCACCGAGGGCACGGGCGTCGCGGATCTGCTGGCCCGGATCGAGAAGATACCGCGCCGCACGCACGAGCGCGCGGCGGCGCAGTATTCGATCGATCATCTCGGGATTGCGGTGAAGTCGATCGAGCAGGCGCTTGGATTTTACGAAGGCCAGCTCGGCATGCGTGCCAATCATCGCGAGACGGTGGCGCAGGAGAAGGTGAACGTGGCGATGCTGCCGATCGGCGGCCCGCGTATCGAACTGCTGGAGCCGGCGGAGCCCGACTCGGTAATCGCGAAATTCATCCAGAAGCGCGGCGAAGGACTGCACCACGTCGCCATCAAAGTTCCCGATCTGGCCGCGGCGACTGCCAGGCTGAAGCAAGCCGGCGCGCGCCTTTTGAACGAGCCACGAAAGGGCGCGGGCGGCCACGAGTATGTCTTTGTGCATCCAGGTTCCACCGGCGGCGTGTTGCTCGAGCTGATTCAGGAATGACTATGACACCAACCATCGGCATCATCGGCGGTAGCGGTCTCTACCATATGCCCGGCTTCGAAACCCAGGAGGAAGCCGTCGTCCAGACGCCATTCGGCGAACCGTCGGACAACTACGTCCTGGGCAAACTGGCGGGCAGGCCGGTCGCGTTCCTGGCGCGACACGGGCGCGGCCATCGCATTTCGCCCTCGGAGCTGAATTTCCGTGCCAACATCTGGGGCATGAAGTCGCTGGGCGTGGAGCGGATCATTTCCCTGAGTGCGGTGGGCTCGCTTAAAGAGGAGCATCGGCCGCTCGATTTCGTCATCCCCGATCAGTTCTTCGACCGGACCAAGGCGCGGCCATCGACGTTCTTCGGCGAGGGCCTGGTGGCCCACATCAGCTTCGCCGACCCGGTCTGCCCGCAACTTGCGTCGGTAGCGGAGGCGGCGTGCCGGACGGTGAACGTCAACGTGAAGCACGGCGGTACTTATCTCTGTATGGAAGGTCCGGCGTTCTCCACGAAGGCTGAATCGAACGTGTACCGAAGTTGGGGCATGGACGTGATCGGCATGACCAACCTGCAGGAGGCGAAGCTGGCTCGCGAGGCGGAGATCTGCTACGTCACGATCGCGATGGTGACCGACTACGACTGCTGGCACGCCGATCACGAAGCCGTAACCGTCAGCGACATCATCGCCAACCTGGTGAAGAACGCGGAAAACGCCTGCAAGGTAATAGCGGAGGCAGTCGCGAAAATGCCGGCCGAGCGTACCTGCAAGTGCGGACGCGCGCTGGCCCATGCCCTGATCACCGATCGCAAATCCGTTCCCGACGCCACGCGAAAAAAACTGGACCTGCTGATTGGCAAATACTTCGTGTAACCAGAAGGCGCGCGAACTGCTGGACCAATGCCTGCGCGGCGAGCCGTGGGACCGCGAGTTGCTAGGCCAACTGCTGCGCGACGGGTGCGACGAAGCGCTGTTCCGCATCGTAGCCGAAGGACTGTCGGACCGTTTCGAGCCGCGCCTCTGCCGTGTGTACGACGAGATCTTCTCGCAGGTGCTCGGCGTCCAGATACAAAAGGCTGAGACGCGCCTTACCGATTTCCGGCGGGTTTTCGTGCTCTCGCGCGTCACGCTGGGCGCCGACGTGGCCGTGACCAGCATTATCCTCGATGCCGTCAAACAAAGGTTTCCTAAGGCAGAAATCTATCTCGCCGGTCCGCTGAAAAATGCGGAACTGTTCGCCACGGACGAGCGGATCCGGCACCTGCCGGTGACCTATCGACGCGGAACCATCTCAGACCGGACCGCCCATATACCGGAACTCCGCAAGGCTGTGGATCATCCCGATGCGCTGGTCATCGATCCCGATTCGCGACTGACGCAGTTAGGACTTCTGCCTGTTTGCCGGCCTGAAAATTATCTCTTCTTTGAGAGCCGCAGCTACGGCGTCGACAGCGACGAATCGCTTGTCCAACTCACCACGCGCTGGTGCGGCGAAGTGCTTGGCGTCGACGCTCAACCTTACATTGCGATTCCGCCTGCCGGACCACTTCCCCGCCCCAGCATCGCCGTCAGCCTGGGCGTTGGCGACAATCCGGCGAAGCGCCTCCCCGACCCCTTCGAATCCAACCTCCTGCGCAGTCTTCCGGGGCACATCACAATCGACGCCGGCGCGGGCGGCGAGGAAGCGGAGCGCGTCATCAGGGCGACTGTGGGAATGAATGTTCGTTTTTGCCGCGGTTCCTTTGCGGAATTCGCCGCGGTGATCCAGGCTAGTGACTTTTACATCGGCTACGATTCCGCCGGCCAGCACGTCGCCGCCGCGTGTAGCATACCGCAAGTAAGTATTTTTGCCGGCGAGCCGTGTGAGCGCATGTTTCAGCGCTGGCGTCCGACGGGCGAGGGAAAAATCTGTATACTGCGAGCAAACTCTCAAGCTAAGATGGATCTGATCTCTCTATGTCTACTTCACATTGTCTCTTCTTGTTCATCGCTCTAACTACCGTCGCACTGGCCGACCAGGTCACGCTCTCCAACGGCGACCGCATCACAGGTCAGATCGTGAAATCGGATGACAAGGAACTCACGCTGAAGACCGAATTCGCGGGTGAACTGAAGATCCAGTGGAACGCGATCTCGACGATTACGTCTACTGCGCCGCTTTACGTCCACCTCACCAGCGGCGACACGCTGGCGGGCCCGATCACGACCGAGGACCATCAGTTCCGTGTCGCCACGGCTAACAATGGCACGATCACCACGCCCAAGGACAAGGTGAAGGCTATCACTTCCAAGGAAGAGGAGGCCCTGTACGAGAAATCGGTGGAACGGCTCAAGAATCCAACCCTGCTCGATCTCTGGACCGGCTTTCTCGACACCGGGCTCAGCGAGGTGCGCGGCAATGCCAGCAGCACTACCTTCAGCATGGCCATGAACGCGTCGCGGACCACGCCGCGGGACAAGATCACGGTCTACTTCACGTCGATTTACTCCAAGAATAAGACCAACGGCGTGCGCGTGCTCGGCGCCGACGCCGACCGCGGCGGCATCCGCTATGATGTGAACCTGGGGAGCCGGACTTTCGCCTTCGGCGCCGGGGATTTCGAATACGACCAAATCCAAAATCTGGATCTGCGCGCCGTCTTCGGCGGAGGTCTGGGGCGTCACGTCATCAAGACCGACACCACGGCCTTCGACCTCTTTGGCGGCGGCGCCCTGAATAAGGAGTTTTTCGGCAACAATGTAAGCCGTACGTCGGGCGAGATTCAGATCGGCGACACGCTCGCGCATAAGGTGAACAGGTCGTTCCAGCTTACGCAGAGCCTGATTTTCTTCCCGAATCTGAGCGAAGGCGGCGAATATCGCATGAATTTCGACGCCTCAGGAGTGTTGGCTATCAAGAAATGGCTGGGCTTTCATATCACGCTTAGCGACCGGTACCTGAGCAATCCAATTCCGGCCATTCTCAAGAAGAACGATGTGCTGCTGACTACGGGAATCCGCTTGACGTTCGCGCGGTAGAGAGAGTCCCTACCTGTGACGTGTTGATGCGGCGCACGGCTCAGCCTGCCAGGCGGCCATGATCCTGTTTCCGCCACAGACGCGGTTCCGGTTATAATCGACTAATGGCCACGGCTGTCGTGAAGATGGAGCCCAAATCAGAGGGCATCGCTACACCCCGGAAGAAGCGACCCAAGGAGCTTGCGGTCATCACCGAATGCTGCACGGGCTGTGCCGGTTCTCCCGCCTGCGTCCCGTACTGCCCGGTGGCCGACTGCATGTATTGGGTTCCGGACGAGGACCATCCGCCGTTCGGCCACATCGAAGTCGATCCTGTGCTGTGCATCGGCTGCAAGAAGTGCACCAGCAAAGGGCCGGACGGAGCCTTCCTGGACGGTTGTCCGTGGGACGCCATCCGGATGGTGCCTATCGAAGAAGTGGAAACCGCGATCGGTTTCAAGATGCCGGTCTGATCTCGCCGCCATGAGCCTCGAAATCCAGCAGTCGGAACGCGAAGGGATCATCCTACTCGACCTGAAGGGCCGCATTACGGTGGGTCCGGAAGCGACTGCTCTGCGCGACCGGATCAACGAATTGGCGAAAGCCGGGTCGGTGAACCTGATCCTCAACCTTCAGAACGTCGCTTATATCGATTCCACGGGCTTGGGCGCGCTGGTGATGTCCGCCACCAGCCTGCGCAAGCAGGGCGGCAATATGAAACTGCTGAACCTGAACAAGCGCAACATCGAACTGCTGATCATGACCAAGATCGCGACGGTGTTCGACCTGTTCGCCGACGAGCAGGACGCGGTCAACAGCTTCTTTCCGGATCGCAAGATCAAAGCATTCGACATCCTGAGTTACGTGCAGCAGATGAAAGAGGAGTGAGTTGCGGCTGCCGGTGATTGGTGGGGCGGCGGCCCGGACGAGTGGGTTACGGCTGTCCGCGACCGGCGGGGCGGTGACCAGGGGGAGTGAGTGCGGCTGCTGGTGATCGGCGGCGTGGCGGCCGGCTTGAGCGCCGCGGCCCGCGCCCGGCGGCTGGATGCGTCGCTCGAAATCGTGGTGCTGGAAAAAAGCGGCACCATCTCCTACGGCGCATGCGGGCTGCCCTACTTCATTGAAGGCCGCGTCCGCCAGGCGGAAGACCTGGTCGTCTACACGCCCGAGTACTTCCGCAAGGAACGTAACATCACCGTGCGCACGGGCGCCGAAGTGGTGGCCATCCAGCATCCTCGGCGCGAGGTCCAGCTACGTTCTGGCGAGCGCGTGCATTACGACCGGCTGGTGATTGCGACCGGCGCGCGTCCGCTGGAATCGGCGGCCCAGGCGAACGAATTCACGCTGCATACGATCGACGATGCGCGCCGCCTGAAGCAATTCCTGGTGGAGAAACGGCCCCGGCGCGCTGTCGTGATCGGCTCCGGATATATCGGGCTCGAGGCCGCCGACGCGCTTCGGCGCAATGGCTTGGCCGTCACCATCTACGATCGCAACCGGAACATTCTGCACCGCGACGACGAATTCCTCACCGGGACGATCCGCAAGCACCTGGAACAGTTCCGCATCGACCTGCACATGGGATGCGAGGGCGTCCGGGATGGGGCGGATCTGGTTATTCTGGCGCAGGGGATCCGACCCAACGTGGAATTGGCGGCCGAGGCCGGCGTCGAGATCGGACGCACCGGCGCGATCCGTGCGGACGAACGCATGCAGACCAATCTTTCTTCCGTGTTCGCGGCCGGAGATTGCGTGCAGACCATCAACGTCGTGACGGGTTGTCCGGCCTGGCTGCCGCTGGGCACTACGGCGAACAAGATGGGCCGTGTCGCCGGGGCGAATGCCACCGGCGCGCGCGAGCGTTTTCCGGGTATCGCAGGGACCATCATCGTAAATGTGTGCGGGCTGGCGATCGGACAGACAGGACTCTCGGTGGCGCAGGCGCGCGCGGCCGGGTTCGATCCCGTGCACGCGCGGATCGATTCGCTCGACCGGCCGCGATATTTTCAGGGCAAGCGGATTACGGTGGAACTGGTGGCGGACCGGCAGTCGGGCCGGCTGGTGGGCGGCATGGTGCTCGGCGATGAAGGCGTCGCCGGACGGCTGAACGTGATCGCTACCGCGCTGCAAAACAGGATGCGCGTGGACGATCTGGAAATGCTCGACCTGTGCTATGCACCGCCGTTCGCGCCCGTGTGGGATCCGGTCCTGATCGCCGCGCAGCAGTTGAAAAAAGTTTAGGCGTTTTTCGTCTTCAGGAACCGCTCGCGGCTGGCGCGGATCACCTCGCTGGCCTCGCGCGGACCCTTCCAGCCGCGCATTTCCGTCTTCTTGCCTTCCAGCTCCTTGTAGATGGTGAAAAAGTGCTCGATCTCACGCAGCATGTGGGGGAACACCTGGTCGATCGTGTGCCACTGGTCGAAGCGGGGATTGCGATTCGGCACGGCTATGATCTTTTGGTCCGGTTCCTTCTGGTCCAGCATATCGAGCAGGCCCAGCGGACGGACCGCGATCATGCATCCGGAGAAACTCGGCTCTTCGACCAGAGCCAGGACGTCCATGGGATCATCGTCGTCGGCCAGCGTCCCCGGAATGAAGCCGTAGTCGCCCGGATAGTGCATCGGCGAGTAAAGCGCGCGATCGAGGCGGAATACGCCGAGTTCACTGTCGTACTCGTACTTGTTCGCCGAGTTTTTCGGAATCTCGACGATCATGCGGACGATCTCGGGGCAGTCGGGTCCGGGATCGATATCGTATAGTTTCATAATCGTTCAGCCGATGAGCCACTGCGCCGCGAGCACGATGGCGATGCCCGTCACGGAAGCGACAAGTTTCAGCACCGACCACGAGCGCAGTGTCTGCGGCACGGTCATTCCGAGATACTGGTTGACCATCCAGAAACCGGCGTCATTCACGTGGGAGAGCAGCGTGCCACCGCAGCACAGCGCGAGGACGATCATCTCCGGCCGGTAGCCTGGGATGCCCTTCACGATCGGAGCGGCGATTCCGGCGGCCGTGATGATCGCGACGGTGGCTGAGCCTTGCACGATGCGCATCACGCCGGCCATGAGATAGACCACCAGCAGCGGCGAGATGCTGGATGCAGCCAGCAGCTTGGCGGCGTACGGCCCGACGCCCGAATCGACGATCACCTGTTTGAAGGCGCCGCCGCCGCCCATGATCACGAGCAGGGTGCCGATGGGCTCGAGCGAATCGGTGGCCATCTTAGAGATCGCCTTGCGGTCCATGCCGCGCGCCAGGCCGAAGCAGACCATGGCGGTCAGCACAGTGACCGTGAGCGCCGTAAATGGATGGCCGAGGAAGCCGAGCACCGGGCCTCCCCAGATCGTGGAGGCGAAGATCAGCAGGACCGGCAGCAAAAGAATGAGGACGACGAGGGGCACGGGCGGCGGGTTCTTCTGCTCGCCTGGCAGCTCTGCCTGCCGATCAATGGCTATAGCAGGCACCGGCAGAAAGATCCGCTTCGAAATCCAGCCGCCGTAGAGGATGCCGCTGACGACCGCCATGGGCAGGGAAATCGCCGCACCGTAGAGGATGACTCGGCCCAGATCCGCGCCTAGCAACTGGCACGCGGCCGAGGGCGCCGGGTGAGGCGGGACAAGCGCATGTGTGATGGTGAGCGGCGCCATCAGCGCCGTGCCGTAGTAGAGCAGCGAACGTTTTGATTCGCGTGCCAGGTTCCAGACGAGCGGCACTAGGATGATAAAGCCGACCTCGAAGAAGATGGGCAGGCCCACGAGGAAGGCGGCGATCAGGACCGCCCAGACGGCGCGCTCGCGACCAAATTTGCCGAGCAGCCAGTCAGCCAGGGCGCGTCCCCCGCCGGCGTGTTCGAGAAAACGCCCGATCATCGCACCCAGGCCGACCACGATGGCGATGAAGCCGAGCGCCTCGCCGAATCCGGACTGAACGGATGCCAGCACTTTCGCGGGCGGCATGCCGGCGCCGAGGCCCAGCGCCATGGCGGAGAGGATCAGGGCGAGGAACGCGTGCAGGCGAACGACGAGAATCAGAACCAGCAGCAGGCAGACGGAAGCCAGCGTGAGAATCAGGAGATAAGGGCCGTTAGGAGGCATCAATGCGGCTATTCTACCCGGAATTACTTCTCCAATTGCCGCGCACGCTCCAGATCGGCCGCGGCGCCCGCCACATCACCTGCCGATCTGCGGGCGCCGGCGCGATTGCGATATGCGTTTACGTACTTGGGGTTCAGGTCGATGGCGTGGTTATAGTCCTCGATTGCGTGCTTATAATCGCGGAGTAAGAAATATGCGTACCCGCGGCCATTATAGGCAAGCGCGTAGTCGGGTTTCATCGCGATCGCTTTCGTGAGTTCGTCGACGGCGGCTCGATATTCCTTCGCCTCCAGCAGCTCACGGCCTTTCTTGTGATGCTCCTCCGCGCTCATGGACTTGGCCGGCTCGCGCGCGGGCGCCGTAACCGGAGAGAGAACGGGCTTTGGCGGCGGAGTTGCGGTTGCCGGCGCGGGAGGTTCCGCCGGTGCGACCGGTTCCGCAGCAACGGGTTGCGCAGGCGCAGGTTGCGAGGCAGGCGTTGGCTCGGGAGAAGACGGAGGAGGCGGTGCTGCCGCGGCTTTCGCGGCCTGATGCTCGCGCATCTTCGCTTCCGCCTGGGCGAGGACCTCGTTTACTTTCGGGTATGACGGATTCAGCCGCAGCGTCTCGCGGAGATCATCCGCCGCCTTCTGGAATTCGCCCATCAGGTAATAGGCGCTGCCGCGCGCATACCAGGCATCGGCCAGTTTCGGGTTGAGCCGGATCGCCTCCGTACGATCGGCCAGACCTTTCTCGTGCATGCCCAGCATGTGGTACGAGCCGCCCCGCGCGATGTATGCCTCCGGCAGATCCGGCTTCATCCCGACAGCGGTCTCGCGGTCGTGCAGAGCCTCCTGCGGCTTGCCGAGTAGCGCGTAGACCTCGGCTCGCTCGAGGTACACAAACGGATCCGTCTGCCCCGGACCGACGGCATGGTTATAGTCGTCGAGGGCTTTCTGAAGATTGCTCTCCAAGGCTTCGAAACGCCCGCGCAGTGCATAGGCTTTGCGATTATCCGGATCGGCCTGAAGGACCTTGTTGAAGTCTTCCCTGCCGCGCTGGATGTCGCCGAGGAAGGAGTAGGCATAGCCGCGATCGAGCAACGCATCGACATCGCCGGGCTTGAGGTCGAGAAAGTAGGTGAAATCGTCGATGGCATCGCGATACCTGTCCATTCGGAGGTACACTTTGCCGCGCTGGCGGTAAGGCTCGGGGTCGCTCAGCCGCAGGCGGATGCCGCGTGAATACTCCTCAGCCGCGTTCTGCAGTTCTCCCGCATCCGCATAGGCCGCCGCGAGATCGTTGTGGATCACGGCAGTGTCCAGTCTCAACGCGAGAGCGCGCTGCCAGTCCCGGACAGCCTCGGCGTTATGTTTCAACTTCCGCTGGACGTCGCCCCGCAGTTTCACGGCTTCGGCGTCGTTGTTATCCACGCGCAACGCCGCGTTGCAGTCCTCCAGCGCTCTTTGGAATTCCTCGAAATCGAAATACAGTCTGGCGCGATGCCGCAGGGCGTCGGCGTTGCCGGGGGACAGGCGAATCGCCGCGCTGTAGGCCTCGATAGCCTGGCGCGCACGGCCTTGCGATTCCAGACGCAAGCCTTCCGTATAGCTATCGTTCGACTTTCGCACCGAGGACTTGGTATCCGCGGGAGCGGCACACAGCACGGATGCCAGGCACAGCAATCCTACTAATCGCACAATATATTCATATTAACGTTAGAGGACTTCCGCAAGAGGTTAGCAGCGAGATTAAATAGAAAAGTCTTGAAACCCATCGAGTTTTCTAACAGAACCTTTGTGACGTTCCTCGCGCTGCAAGCATTGGACGTGGTGACAACGATGATCGGTCTGAGGCTCGGCGCCGGTGAGAGCAGCGCCTTCGTAAACCGCCTGCTAAATTACGGTCCGCTGTCCGGGCTACTGATTTCCAAGCTGATATCCATCGTCCTGGTCGCGGCCGTGGTGGCATTCGGCCGGGGACGGCTCATGCGGGTCTTGAATCCCTGGTACGCGCTGGTGGTGACCTGGAACCTGGTGGTGATCTTCACGCAGGCAAATCGTCTAAGCTGAGCCGGGACTCTCCAGCGAGCCGGCAGCTTGGGCAAAGCCGGGGACAGACGGAACTGTCCACTGCGTGGACCCGTATCCCCCCGATAGCAGGCTGGCGGTCAGGGACACTTTCGTCTGTTGTCCCGATTTTGCGACCGGCTGCCAGAACTGTACCGATCCGCTCATTTGGACCACGGCCGGCTGCTGCGCAATTCTGGCGCGCCGGTTGCTCTTAGGAGAGCGATGCCGGTTTTGGAACTCCCAGCGGTTTCGGCACTGCTACCTGCACGGCTGCAGGCGCCCGCCCGCATCGAAGAACTCGATATGCTGCGCGGCTTTCTGCTGCTGTGGATGACACTGACCCATCTGCCGACACGCCTGAGTGCGTATTCGAACCAGGCGATCGGATACGTTTCGGCTGCGGAGGGCTTTGTGTTCATGGCGGCATTATTGACCGGCCAGGTACACCGGAGGGCGACGGAAAAGTACGGGTCTGAGACAGCGTTTCGCAACCTATTGCGGCGCGCCTGGCGAATATACCGGTATCACGCCGTGCTGCTGGCCATGACGTTCACGATCGGCGCCGCGGCCGCCCTCCAGTTTCATCGAACCGCGCTGGCGAATCTGATGGACTTCTATCTCCAGCATCCAAAACCGGCAATTGTGCTGGGACTCACGCTGGTGTACGATCCGCCGCTGTTGGACATCCTGCCGATCTACATAATCTTCACGCTGCTCACGCCCGTGCTGTTGTGGGGGGCAAGGCGATTCGGATGGACGGCAGTGCTCGGCGGCAGCACCGTTATCTGGCTGCTCGCGCAATTCGGCCTGCGGCTTCGGTTCTATGCGCTTCTGAATGCGCACGGCTTTCCGCTTCCGGCAAACGAGGCCGGCGCGTTCGACCTCTTCGCCTGGCAACTGCTGTGGGCCATAGGGCTCTGGCTGGGCACTGCGGTCGCGCGCGAACGGCTGTCCGAGCGGCGGCTCTCGCGTTCTCTGCTGGCCGCGAGCGCCCTGATTGCGGTTACTCTCTTCATTTGCCGACATACGCTGCATCCGGGGCCGCTGGTGGATAAATGGCATCTCGGGATTGTCCGGCTGATCGATCTCGCTGCCATCGGGATCCTGCTGATTCGGTGGGGGCCACGGCTGGCCCGAACGCGGTGGGCCGCTCGCCTTGCTCCCCTGGGACGATCGTCGCTCGAAGTGTTCTCGCTCCATGTTCTGTGCTGCCTGGCCGCACTGGGACTGACTACGGCAGCCGATCCGTCGTTCCCGTGGTGGCAAGACATGCTGCTGCTGGGAATAACGTTTACCGGCCTGTTCTGGATCGGTTATCGGACGCCTTCACGGTTCAGCGTGCCGCCGCGGCGGCCCCAGCCGGCAGCGTGAGTTGGGCGGTCGCCCGCTCGGCTGTAAAGACCAGCTGCAATGCAGCCGCCGGGCCGTAGCAGATCTCCAGCCGCCTGCGCACGTTGGCCAGGGCGATTCCAGAGCCGCCGGTCGTCTCCGCCTGGCTGCCGCTTCCGCTGTTTTCGACCGTGATACGCAACTCATCCGACTGCAGTTCCGCCCTAACTCGGACGTAGCCCTGCTCTTTGCGATTGGCGACGCCATGCTTGATCGCGTTCTCGACCAGAGGCTGCAACGAGAGCACGGGAATGGGCACGTGCAATGCGGCTTCGTTTATTTGAATCTCGACGTGCAGGCGATCGCCCAGGCGCAGCTGCTCCACTTCGAGGTAGGCGCGCACGATCTGTAGTTCCTCCGACAGCGGCACCGTGTTTTTGTTGGAGCGCAAAACGTATCGAAAGATGTCGGCCAGGTTCAGCACGATGTGCCGCGCCTCGCGTGCCTCCCGCGGGATAGTGCCGTACAGCGTATTCAAGGCGTTGAACAGAAAATGGGGATTCATCTGCGACTGCAGAGCGCGCAGTTCGGCCTGGTTCACCAGGCGATGCATCTCCTGCTGGCGCAAAGTTTCGACCTGCTCGGCGATCTCGATGACCGCCCTCGCCAGTGCATCGAGATCTTCGCCCAGGTAACGCTGGCCCCCTTGACGCCGGCCCAGCAAGATAAGCTTCGATTGTTCCGGGCCCAGACGGACCGGCGCCAGGACCTCGGCCCAGCTCAGATCCGGAAACGCATCCAGGCCGGCAACTGCGCCGGAGAGGACCGGCGCGCGCAGTTCGCTCAGTGACTCGGGTTCGTTCTGGCTTATGGCGGCGTAGTTTTTGGTCTTGAACGCTGCTCCCAATGCGGCCGCCGCCCAGTCCAGATACTGCTCTTCGGTGGCAAACGCCGGGTGATTGCGTACGCGCGCAGCAAGTTCGGAAACGCTTCCCTGCCGGAATACCGTGCGCGTGAGCCACGCCTGCACCGCGTTCCGCAGCCATGCGAACAGCACCAGAAAGAGGCATACCCTGATCAGCAGCAGCGCCTCTCTGAGCGGGTTGCGGGCGACCTGTTCGACCAGCACCAGGCGAAACGCCGCCGCGATGACGATCCCGGTCAAAACGGCAGCCAGCAGCGCGTTCGCCAGAAATCGAACAAAAGCATCCAGGAGAATGAACCTGTAATCCTGCAACAGGACAAATAGCGCGAGCGGAATTCCGGCATGATGCAACACCAGCTCACTGGACCAGGCCTGACCCGCGTGACCGGCGCCGAAGTGAACAAAGGAAGTGGCAAACAACGCAAGAGACATGGCCGCCAGCAGGCGTGTGCCGCCGGCTTGAGTGCCGCCGCCGGCTCGAAAGGACGGGAGCAACACCACGACCAGCGTGAGCAGCAGAAATCCAATCGTGATCAACATCAGCGCGCTCTGGTGCAGCGCCACGCCGTAACCGCCGATTTCGCGGAAGTGCATAACGACCGCAACCCCGCTCAGTGCGTATCCTGCCATGACCGCCAGGCGGTATCTGTCGCCCACATAGTGGTGCAGTAACACGGCAGGCAGCAGGCTGAGAAAAGAGAAACTGAGCGCGACCACGATTTCGAGCGCGCGGGGAGACAAGCGCGGTAGAGTCAGAACCGCAAGCGAGCCGGCATTCCAGAGCAGGGACAGAATCGCTGCCGCCGCGGGGAGATAGCGTCCGCGCACACCAGACCACCCTCGGCCGCTGTAGAGAAGGACAAGAAAAATCGCGAAGATGAGCGCACCGCCGGCGTGACCCAGAATATTGATCAGCAGAGGCTGGTTGAATTCCGGCATATCGGTCGGCCTCTTTCCAATCTATCAGGCAGTCCGAAGCGGCATTGGTTTATCCGCCGGCGCCGATTTTCAGCCCGCCTGCCTCCCGGTTCGCGCCCGCTCGTCATTTTTCGCTGCTAATGTTTGATCGAATAGTGTACATGTTGTCGAGATGGCCGCAGACATGATCCGGACGCTGCTAGTGGACGATGAACCTATTGCCCGCCGTGTTCTGCTGGAAGAACTGGAGGTCTTTCCGGATATCGAGGTCGTCGGGGAAGCGGATAACGGGAAAGACGCATTGCAGAAGATCGGCAGGTTGCGGCCGGACATCGTGTTTCTGGACCTGCAGATGCCGGTAATGAGCGGGTTCGAAGTGGTGCGGGGGCTGGGCGGAAGCTGGCTGCCGGTGATCGTAATTGTGACGGCATTCGACCAGCATGCGATTGAAGCGTTCGAGGCCGGGGCGATCGACTATCTGTTGAAGCCGGTCAGCGCCGAACGACTACGGACTGCGCTGGACCGGGCCCGCCACCTGCTGCGGCGGCCCATTGAAAACGCGAATACCGTCGCTGCCATCGCGTCGGAAGCGCCGCCGGCACAACCAAGAAGCCGGAAAGTGATCGGACGCAGCGGATCGGATTATATTCTGCTCGATGCCGATGAAGTGCTGGCGTTCCAGGCGGAGCGCGAACTCGTGTGGATCGTTACCGCGAAACAGCGTTTGCTGGCGACGCAATCGTTGCGTACCATCCAGGAGCGGCTGGCGGATCCGCAATTTCAAAGAGTTCATCGAAACGCCATCGTGAACGTGAATCATATCCGGAAAATGAGCGCCCTGAGCAGCCAGAGGTGGCTGATTACGTTGAGTAACTCGCTGCAACTGGTGGTCAGTAAGCGTCAGGCTCATCACATTCGGGAGATTTTGCACTGGTAGCGCCGGCGTCCGCTCACGACGGTATCTTGCCCGGCTGCGGTTGGATCAAGTCCACGTGCCATTAATTGCTAGGGCTGACGCATCGCACTGCCGATACTGATCACATGAGAAGGACGTTGGTCACGCTGGCCGCAGGCCTGCTGTGTTTACACGCTTCCGGCAGACTTTTCGGCCAGTCGCTCGGCAATGCCGGTACCATCGAAGGCGCCGTGCTCGACGCCTCCGGCGCGGCGATTCCACACGCGGTTGTAGCACTGCATAATCCAATTTCGAATTACAGCCAGGCTACTACGAGCGGAACGGACGGATCCTTCCGGCTGGTCAATATCCCGCCGAATCCGTACCACCTCGAAATCAAGATGTCGGGATTCGAGCCATACGAGCAGGATGTCACGGTGCGCAGCGCCGTTCCCATGCAGATCAAAGCTACGCTGGCTGTCTCCGGCGAGAAACAGAGTATTACGGTCGAGGGAGCAGGAGCCGACCTGCTGGAGAACAATCCGTCCGACCACGTGGACGTAGACCGCACCCTGATCACCAAGTTACCGGCGATGGATCCAGGATCGGGTCTCAGCCAGGCGATCACATACAGCACCGGCGGTGTGGCCGCGGACGCTAACGGGTTCTTCCATCCGCTGGGCGATCACGCACAGGTCAGCTTCATGGTGGACGGCCAGCCCATTACGGACCAGCAAAGCAAGGTGTTCTCGACCCAGCTTCCCACCAGCGCCGTAGAAGGCATGGAGTTGGTGACAGGGAGTCCGAATGCCGAGTTCGGCGACAAGACCAGCCTGGTGGCGAACATCACGACGCGATCCGCATTGGGCGCGGGCAGGTTCTTCGGCGATATCGGCGCGGATTACGGGTCGTTCGGCACAGGCGGCGGCTCGGTCGGGCTCGGATATGGCAACGCGAAGTTCGGCAACTTTCTGGCCGTGGACAGCACAAGAAGCGGACGCTTTCTGGATACGCCGGAGTTCCGGCCTTTTCACGATATCGGCAACAATGAATCCCTCTTCGATCGCTTCGATTACCAGCCGAACGGAAAAGATACTTTTCACCTCAACCTCTTTGGCGCGCGCAACTGGATCCAGATTCCGAACAGCCTCGATCAGATCGGTCAGGACCAGCGGCAGCGCGTGCTGACATGGAGTGTTGCGCCGGGCTACCAGCACACATTCGGTTCGCACGTGCTGCTGACGGTGAATCCGTACCTGCGCAAGGATGAGTTCTTCTATTACGGCAGTCCGGACCCGCTGCAGGATACGCCGGCAACCCAGAGCCAGGCACGCCAGCTGCTGAACTGGGGCGTGAAGAGCGACGTGGCGGTAAATTACGGCCGGCATAACATAAAGGCGGGAGTCGACCTCAAGCAGACACGGCTACTGGAGAATTTCAGCTTCGGGATCACGGATCCTGCGTTCAATTCACCCTGCATCGATGTGGACGGCAATCCGAGCGACAATACCAGGCTCACAGATCCCTCCCAATGCGGGCGGGTGGGCCTGCAGCCGAACACTTCCGACAATCCAAACGCCACCTCCCCTTTCTCACCGGGACTCCTGCCGTTCGACCTGACGCGGTCGGGTAGCCCTTTCTTTTTTCACGGGACAGGCAATATCAATCAAGAGGCGTTCTATGGACAGGACTCGATAACGGCGGGGCGTTTCAACTTCAACCTCGGATTGCGCCTGGACCGGTATGACGGGCTGGTGCCAAAAACAGAGCCGGAGCCGCGCCTCGGCATCGCCTACAACATCAAACAGACCGGGACAGTGTTGCGCGCAGCTTACGCGCGCACGATGGAGACGCCCTTTAACGAAAACCTGCTGCTGTCGAGCGCTACGGGCGTGGGCGGGCTGGCGCAAAATGTCTTCGGCTCCAACTCGGTTCCGATAAGCCCGGGATTCCGCAACCAATTCAACACGGGATTCCAGCAGGCGTTAGGCCGGTGGGTGGTGATCGACGCGGATTATTTCTGGAAGTATACGCACAACGCGTACGATTTCAGCACCCTTTTGAACACGACGATTGCATTTCCGATTGCGTGGCATAACTCCAAACTTGACGGCGTAACCGGGCGCGTAAGCACAACGAACCTGCACGGCTTCCAGGCGTACTGGACCTTCGGGCACACGCGCGCCCGGTATTTTCCGCCCGAGACAGGCGGGCTGGTGCCGCAAGGCGCGGAAATTGGGGGCAGTGTGTTTCGCATCGATCACGATCAGGCGTTTCAGTCGACCGGCGTGTTCCGTTATCAGCACAAGAACGCGGAATGGATCGCTTTTACGTGGCGCTACGATAGCGGACTGGTTGTGAGCGGCGTGCCCGACGCCGCTTTTGCGATTTCCGCGTTGACACCAAATCAGCAGACGACGATCGAGCTGGCCTGCGGCGGTGTTCTGGCGACGCCGGATAAACCGATTACATCATGCAACGGGCTGGTGACATCGAAACTGCTCGCTCTGCCTCAAGCCGGACAGGAAGACGATGACCATAATCCGGACCGGGTGAAGCCACGGCACGTTTTCGATATCGGGATCGGCACGGACAATCTGTTCCATACCGAAAAACGGGAAAAGGTGACGCTTCGGTTCGAGGTAGCCAACCTGGCGAACCAGGTGGCGCTTTATAACTTTCTTTCGACGTTCAGCGGCACGCACTTCCTACAACCACGGACGTTCCTGGCCAGAATCGCTCTGACGTTTTAGCCGCTTCGACGCCGGCTGTATCGATGCCAGCCAGGATTCTGAACCGGAAAGGCCACATGGATCGCCGGCTCGAAATCCGCACGATGCTGCTGGCAATGATTGTGACCTGCGTCCCCGCTCTGGCCGCGGTTCTGATGGTGACGGTCTCGAGCGAGCCGGATCTCTCGGAACTGAATGCCGTGCGCCAACCGGAAGGCGCTCCGGTAGTCCTTACCTGGCCGGAACTGTCTCGGAAATATCCGCATGCCCTGAACGCGGCCCGCGGAGTGTCGCACGGCGGCAAAGTGACGGCCATCGGGTACATGATGGAAGACGATGCACGGGTAAAGCCAGGCGAACCGGTCAGCAGATTCCTACTTTTACCCGAAGCAGGAAATCTCCTGCATGCGGCGCACAGATTTGGCGACCAGATGATCGAGGCACATCTCGCGGACGGCAGTGGCACTGCATTCGTGCGCCGGCGGCTGCTCCGCCTGACCGGAACGCTGCGGTCACGCCGTGGAGGTCCGGCTTCGGAACGGCCATTATATGTAATGGAGCAGGCGCAGGCGGAAGCGATCGACCGCGCCGATGTCCGGCGATATTTGAGATAGGATCCTGCCAGGCGGCCGGGACGGCAAGTTCGACAATCTCGCTTTGCCGCAGCAACGCCGGCGTAGACCATTAAGATTAGGAAATAATTGAGCGGCGCTCCCACTCTGATACGATTGGGAAAACGTGCGAGGAGGTTTGGGATGTCGCCGCCAAATCCCGATGACCACAACAACGGATGGAAGTCTTCCATCCGCCCCTACGTTTTGGCGCTCCTGGGCACGTTCCTGGCCTATGTGCTTCGGTTGGCGCTGACCCCCATCATCGGCCCTCGCCTGCCTTACGCTATTTTCATTTTCCCTGTCGCATGGCTGGCTGTCGCCGCCGGACCTTACGCTGCCACGCTGAGTCTGGCGCTCGGGACGATGCTGGCGAGATGGTCGTTCGTGCAGCCCCACCATACGATTGCGCTGCAGGGGGCGGAAGTCACGCTCGGATACATCGTTGGCGGCGCGCTGATCATAGTAACAGTCGAGACCCAGCGCCGCGCCCGTTTCAAGGCTGAAGCAACCGGAGCGGAGTTGCGGCGTGCGCTCGCCAGGGCCGAAGAACAGCAGAAGATGCTCGAGTCCATCGTCGATTTCGTTCCCGACGGGATCGCTATCGTGGACGCGCCCGAAGGCCGGGTGCGCCTGGTCAGCCGTCACGGGAGGGAAGTCATGGGGCTTGCAACGGCGGTTGACGGGGCAGCGGACGTGTGCCGCAGCGACGGCAAGACCCGCGTCGGCGCTCAGGATCTGGCCGGTGCGCGCGCGATTCGCGGCGAGACGGTCCACAACGAGGAATATGCCATTCGCCGCCACGATGGGGCGCTGCTTTCGTTTCTCTGTAGTGCCGCGCCCATCCGCGACGCATCCGGCAAGATCACCGGCGGACTGGTGGCGTACCGGGACATCACGGAACGTAAGAAAACGGAAGAACGCCTGCGCGCATCTGAGGAGTTGTACCGCGCGACTTTCGATCACGCGGCAGTCGCCATCGCGCACGTGGCGCTCAACGGACGCTGGATGCGGTTCAACGATGCCTTGTGCGCGATTACCGGGTATTCGCGGGAAGAAATATCTCAAGAGACATTCGCCGATATCACGCACCGGGACGATCTGGCAGCGGATTGGGCGCTGGCGCGACAGCTGGCCGAGGGCGAGATCCCGCGATATTCGATGGAGAAGCGGTACCTGCGCCCGGACGGATCGGCAGTTTGGGTGAATCTCACCGTTTCTCTGGTTCGTGACGCCAGCGGAGCAGCGTTGCATTACATTTCGATCATCGAGGACATCGACGCGCGAAAACGGGCAGAGGCCGCCGTACGCGACCGCGACCGATATCTCAGCAGCGTGCTGGAAAGCATCACCGATTCGGTGATGGTTTTCGATCCGGACTGGAAGTACACCTTTGTGAACCGCGCATGGGAGCAGATGAGCGGGATGAAGCGGGAGGATGTGATCGGGAAGCACCGAGCGGAGGTCTTTCCGGCAAGTCGGGGCGGCGACGACGTGGAGGCGGAGTTCGAGCGCGCCGTGCGGGAACGCGTGGCAGTGGCGTTCGAAACCTATTACGCGCCCTGGCAGCGCTGGTTCGCCATGCGCGCTTACCCTCGCGAGGACGGGGGATTGACGTGCTACAGTCGCGAAATCACGGCGGAGAAGGCATCGGCACGCGCGCTGGCGGAAAGCGAGGAGCGCTACCGGTCGCTCGTCCTGGCGACGTCGGCATTCGTATGGACCACGGATGCGGACGGCCGGTTCAGTGCGCCGCAGCCGGGGTGGGCGGCTTATACCGGACAGAGTTTCGAACAGTACAGCGGCATCGGCTGGAAATCGGCCGTGCACCCGGACGACCGGGCGCGCGTGACGGAGGCATGGCAAACGGCGGTAGCGAGCAAGTCGATGTATGAGGCGGAGTGGCGGGCCTGGCACGGGGCCAGCCAGTCGTGGCGACACTGTTACACGCGTGGTGTCCCGATCGTAGCCGAGAACGGCGACGTTCGGGAATGGATCGCGGCAGTCACTGACGTTCACGAACGAAAACTCCTGGAAAGCAGGCTCCAGCACGAAGACAAACTGGAGAGCCTGGGAGTGTTGGCCGGCGGAGTGGCGCACGACTTCAATAACCTGCTCGTCGGCGTTCTGGGAAACGCGGCCCTGGCGCAGGCAGGCGCACCGCCCGAGTTGCGGGGACACCTGGAGCAGATCATCGTCGCGGCGCAGCGCGGCGCCGTGCTGACCCGGCAGATGCTGGCGTACGCCGGCAAGCAACAGTTCCTCTTCGGACTGCTGGATCTGTCGAAGGAAGTGCGCGAGGTTTTGACACTGGTGCGATCCAGCCTGAATCCCTCTGCGCACGTCGAACTGGAGCTGGACCCGGACCTGCCGCCGGTGAAAGCAGACGAGGGGCAGATCCAGCAGGTGATCATGAACCTGGTCATCAACGCCGGCGAAGCGGTGAGTCGCAACAGCGGAAGGATTCGCGTGGCAACCGTGGCGGAGGACAACGGCCGATGGGTGAGCCTGATTGTAGAGGACAACGGCGAGGGCATGTCGCCGGAGGTGAAGCCGCGGATTTTCGATCCGTTCTTCACCACGAAGTTCACCGGGCGGGGACTGGGGCTGGCGGCGGTGATGGGGATCGTGCGCGCGCACCAGGGGACGATCGACGTGGAGAGCGCGCCCGGAGACGGTACGGTGTTCCGCGTTAGGTTTCCGGCCGCTGAGCGCGAAGAGACGCCACAATCTTTGCCTGCGGAGCAGGCGGGTGAAGCCTCTGCCGCGGCGACGGTGCTGCTGATCGACGACGAAGAGATCGTGCGCAAGGTGGCGGAGCAGATACTGGCCAGGGCCGGCGCGCAGGTGCTGGCGGCCGACTGTGGACGCGCAGGTGTCGAAATGTTTCGAGCGCGAGCGGCGGAGATCGACGTCGTCGTACTGGATGCGTCGATGCCGGACCTCGGCGGGCGGGAGGTCTTGCGCGCAATCCGGAAGATCCGGCCGGACATAGCGGTCGTGGTATGCAGCGGACATCCGGCTTCGGAGATGGAGGGCTATTTCAGCGAGGACCGGCCATCGGCTTTTCTAACGAAACCGTACAAGCCCGACGAACTGACCTCCGCGATCGCCGCGGAGACCTCCAGACGCCGGACTCACCACGCAGGATAGTATTTCCGGGTCCGACCGGCGTTACGCGACGAACCTGTGCGCCGGCCCTCCGGCCGACCTCTGTCACTAACAGCAAATCCGTGGCGCCTTGCGAGCCGCCTGAAGGCGGCTGCGGGCAGGATAATCACCCCACCATTTCGGTGGTGTTTCCGGTATAAATTCGTGCTCGCGCCCAAATAGCCGCCAAAAGCCGGCCGCGGACTGGATAGCCCGGCAGGATAGCGCGGCCTGCAGTTTGTGCAGTGTTCCAGCGTATACGAGCAGCTCAATCCCAGAGGCTCAACTGTCGCGGTTGGGGCTTCTCGTCGAAGACCGTGCGGCCGCCGAGCGCGGGGGAGATGGCGCGCTCGTGTTCGAGTACCGCTTCGAAATTCGCAACCGGCTCCATCTGGTGCTCGACTACCTTCACGAAACGGTCAAGACGGCGGAAGCCCTCGATTTTCGCCGTGCCGTCCAGCTTCGCGGCATCGAGCGACCGGCGCAGTACCGCAATCGATTCGTCGTACGTCTTCAGCGGGACCGGGAACGGATGGCCGTCCTTGCCGCCCAGGGAGAAGGAGAAGCGCGCCGGATCCGAGAACCGGACGGGCGTGCCGTGGATCACTTCCGCGATCATCGCCATGGTCTGCAGGGTACGGGGACCCAGGTTCTGCACCAGAAGAAGGTCGGCGAAATTCTTCAGGTCACGTTCGTAGGCTACTGCAAGGACCGCGCCCAGACGCTTGAGGTCGACGTCGCCGGCGCGAACATCGTGATGACGCGGCATCACCAGGTGTCGCACATCACGCAGGGTGATGCCGGGTTGTTCGTGCGCGATGGTGACCAGCGCCTGTTGCGCGGGCGCGGCCTGCGCGTCGACGAGGTTCATGATCGTGCCCTGATGCGCGCCGGCGATGCCGGTGTGCGGGTCCGAGACGAAATCGCGCACGTTGGCGGAATGCCAGTGGTACCGGCGGGCCAAGCCCGACTGATCGTTCAATCCCTGCTGCACGATGGACCATTCGCCGTTCGCGGCCAGGATGAAGGAATGCAAATAGATCTGAAACCCGTCGGCGATGCAGTTGTTGTCGATCTTGGCGGTGAGACGGCTGGTGCGGACCAGTGCGTCGCCGTCCAGGCCGCGGGTCTCGGCGATGGCGCGTAGTTCGTCAGGCGTGTTCCGGGAGTGGCGTCCGCGGCCGCCGCAAACGTACAGGCCGAGTTCGGAGGCGCGGGGATTCAGGCCTCGCTTGAGGGCGCCTATGACCGATGTGGTGATGCCGGAGGAGTGCCAGTCCATGCCGATGACCGAGCCGAGCGCCTGGAACCAGTAGGGATCGCTCAGGCGCGAGAGGAAAGCCGAATGGCCGTAGTGGAGGAGGATGCTCTCCACGATCGCGGCGCCGAGTTTCGTCATGCGGTCGGCGAGCCAGGCGGGGACACGGCCGCCATGCAGGGGCAGGTCGGCCGTTCCGGATCGCTTCACAGTTTTATTGTCGCTCCGCGATCAGGCAATGGCTCATCAAGCGAGCGGACGGGAACCATGTTGAGGTCGTGCAGACGCCAGTCCACCGCGTGCGCCACCTGGTGCGCCTGGTCGAGGCGATTGAGCAGGTCACGGTCATCGCGGGGCATCAGGAACGCCTCGCCTGTGAGCACGTCGCCATCTTCGCGCAACCGCACGCGAGCGGCCGCCA
>Ga0070741_10007373_pt1 | contig 22783 bp, 35 predicted proteins | sample Coa_R1_4_FD_66440 | JGI IMG/M metagenome (GOLD analysis project Ga0070741, IMG submission 66440) | Surface soil microbial communities from Centralia Pennsylvania, which are recovering from an underground coalmine fire - Coalmine... | ecosystem: Environmental > Terrestrial > Soil > Unclassified ... | reverse complement strand
TCGTAGCCCCGGGACCGGATGTGACGACACAAACTCCGACTTTGCCGGTCGACTTGGCATAGCCCTCGGCCATATGGACCGCGCCTTGTTCATGACGGGTATCAATAAGTTTTATCTTATCCCTATTCATATAAAGAGCATCATAGACAGGTAAAATCGCCCCGCCTGTAACACCCCAAGCCATGGTCACGCCCTCATCCATCAGAACCTCCACCACCATTTGGGCGCCGGTCTTAAGTTTCGTTTTTGCCATCTTAATCTCCCTTAAAAGGTTCACGACCTTAACGGGCGTGAAAGACCCAGATTTTACAATAATTACCGTCTTTTTCGAGGTGTAATAAAGGAATTGGCTTCCTTTTCAACCTCAAAAGACCATGATTTCGGGTTTAATTCGCTTTGGCGGGGACTTTTGCGGGTAAAAAAAAAGCCGCGGAAGCCCCGTTTGGCGGGACCCCGCGGCTTGGTAGCCGTCTTTAGGAGCGCACCGCCTCCGGACGCAATACGAGTACCAATACCAAGAGTACTAAGTTCATTGCGATTCCGAAGGCCATAAAAACTCCTAATTTTTTAAAAACCAGTGGATGAACTATACCCCCCGAGATTGGGTTTGTCAAGACGCCATCTTTTCGTTTTACCCTGGCAAAAAATGGATGACTCCCCACAAAACAAGAACGACCAAACCCCAGGTTAAAAAAGAACTTTTAAGATCATCCCACCAAATCATTCCCTTGTTATCTGTCAAATAACGGCGAAACCGTCCCAAAAAATAAACAAGAGGGGGCACAAAAATAATGGCGACCACCGCCAACAAAACCGCTGTGTGTTGGAGCTCGGGATGTTTCAAAAACTTCAAAGTTAAGAAAAGGGCGATCAAAACCATAACCGACTGGGCTACCCAAAAACTTACATATTCAAGCAAGCTCGGGGGCAATTGGAACAAAGTGACTTGCCATGCGTGACTTTCCACCAGTGACGGCGTCGATTCTTCAGAAAGACGGCTCCCGCAACGATAGCAAAATTTGATCCCTTTTCCCTTCACGAATTGACTTTGATGAACGATAGCCGAAGGATGAGGACAGGATTCGATGATCCAACCTACCGAAACAGCGAACCAAACACTCAAAGCGATTTGAATGATCAAACCCAACCACACGTATTGATAATCAAAATTGCTCGAAATAGGAACCAAAACCAAATTGAGAAAAACGAACCAATACCAAGGTTCCAGCAAGTGAAGATGCCGAAGATCTTCGGAAGATTCCAAATAATACCGCCACGCTTTGGTAAAAAATATGATTAAAAGAATCAAAACAACACAGGTCAAAAGCATACAAACCTCTTTTTCGGATAGATCCAAGATCTCAAAACCATTTTGTCTCAAGGCGCTTTGTTCAAATAACCCAGTACATCCCGGACATTAGTGTAGTTGGGTTTGGACCTTGCCGCCAGCTCATAAGCTTTTTTCGCTTCGGCCATTTGATGATTCAAATAATAAAAATTTCCCAACTTATAATACAAATTGGCTGTTGGATAACCTTTTTCAATCGCCCTTTGAAGCGCTCGTATGTTGAAGGTGAACTCGTTTCCATAATGATACTGGGCCATCCACTCGCCATAACAGGACTCTAAAAAGGGGTCACCCGACAAAAGGGAGTATCCCAGAGGAAGTTTTTGCACTGTTGCCAAATATTCCTCTTCATTGTTCATAATGTTTTCGGACAAAATACTTAGTTGATGAAAATAATCATGAACCCGTGCCCAATGTAACAACTCCGATTGATTCGCTTTAGTGACCGCAATGATGCCGACAATGGATCCGCCATCTTCCACCGGATAAGGTGTTATGGGAAACCAATGGGATCCCGGATACCGCTTTGAAAGAAATTCCCCATAATGAATGTTCGTGATTACACCCGCCCAACGGGCGTCTTGTTTTCTAAATTCCGGATTACTTAAAGCGTTGAAATCAAAACACGCGACATTCAGGGAGTGGTTGTGCGCCAAAAGTATAAAATCAGTAAAGACTAGACCTGGTCCGAATTGATCCGCGGTCGGTTTTAACTTTTGATAGGCCCAATAATTTTCATCGCGAATGGTACTGCTCGCTATTTTATTTTCATCGACCCCGTTGGAACTTTTAGAAAGATGGAACAAATCCATGGATAGGGATAGAACGGCTATCCCTATGAAAAAAGGCATTCGAAGGCCTCTTGGAAACCTATGTAAAAAATCGATTAGTCCCATCGCGACCACAAATAAAACAACGGGGATCAATTGAATGATCCTGAACATTTCGACATGATCCGCCGAAAGAATACCCGGCATAAGGAAAGCAATGAAGGAAAATAGAACTAATTTTTCACCTCCGGAATGACGATGAAGATAAAGCCTTGTCGCGCCCAAAAGAAAAAAGGTATCTAAAAGCGGGTTCAGCATCCCTCCCCATAGGGGGCCGAAGGAAACTCCCGTCTTTAGGGGACCCCAAAATAAGCAAGTAACATATGAAAGAGACGTCAATAACTGTTCTTTCCAACCAAAAAAACCGCTCAATAAGGAAACGCCTAATATATAACCCCCTAATTTCTCTGTAAATACGGCGCAGATCCACGGACTTGACCCAATTAAAAGGGTTGAGAAATATAAAAGAACGATTCCCTTTTTCGAACCAATGCTTTCATTTTCCGCATACATTAGCGCGATGGTTAAAAACAGAATCACAGCGAACCAAGATGGATAAACCCAGGTTCCGACCCCAACCCAAAGTCCTAGTAAACCGACCCAGAAGTAAGTTTCCCTTTGTATTTTCGTTTTCAAATAAAAGCCGAACAATAAGAAAGCAATCACCTCAAAGAACGGAAGTAAAACTCCTTGTACACAAAATCTTCCGAAATAAAGCGGCCAGAAGCTTCCGGTTAGCAAAAAAAGATAAACCAGAGCAGTTTTATTTTGATGCAAAACACGATAAGCCCAATAACCAATGAATACGAACAAAAGTGAAAAAGCGGCAGGAAGAAACCATAAATTAATAAACGGTGATCGAAATAAGCCGAAAGAAAGCCGCAACAACCAGATCAACGCCGGTGGGTGCTGGCCGGTCGTGTAAAAAAAATGCCAGTTCCACTTTTGCAATAAATCTATTGCAAAAAAACCTTGGAGGGCCTCGTCACCGGTGGGCCATAAATGAAATGATGTTAGTTTGTAGAATCGCAGGACGATCGCCAATAATAAAAATAAAATAGTTAAATACTTCGATTTTCCATCATCCCCAAAAATATTTCCCTCGGCTTTTAGTGCAATACTTTTTTCTATGCCTTTTGTAAATACAAAAATCGGCCCAAGGACCATGATTAAAAAAACGAATAACTTGTAATAAACCGAGATATCGGAAAAAGATAAAATAATATTGCCGGTCAAGTTGATAAGGAAGGCCATGAGAAAAGGCCTGTGCTGTACGAGTTTATTCCGGATCAAGGGCTCACCGTGGAAAGAAGCCCTCGGTCAATTTTGCCATCATTTTCGAGAATATTTCCCAAGGTCGGATCATCTTGAATGTAAAATTTTGGTTTTTCTTTGATTGCCTTCGTGCTCATGTATTGGGCTTCGGTAAATCGTTTCTCGACAATTAAACAGTCCGATATCATTTGGTACAAATGGACCGCCGGATATCCCCGCTCAACAGCTTTTTTCAAAGCTGCCACATTTCCTTCCTGCAACGGATCATAAAAATATTGCGAGGACCATTCCCAATAACAAGCCTCCAAAAAACGATCCCCTTCAAACGCCGGAAGGGAGCTCGCCAAATGTCTTAAAGAGTTTTGATAGTCTCTTTCATTATTAAAACTTTTCTCCGCTTCGAGATTGAACTGCGAAAATAAGGAATGCGCTTTGACCCAGTGATCGAACTCCTGCAGATTGTCATGTTTTACATCGACAATTCCGACCATTAAACCCCCTTTCATAGAGGTCAAATCCCCGCCCGGCCAATACCAACTGGAACACGGGAACCGCTTAGAAAGAAAGGGTTGATAATAAACATTTGTAATGATGCCGGCCCACCGGACACTCGAGGGATCAATGTTAGGGTTTGCTGCTCCATTAAATGGATAAGTGGCCACCTTTAAAGAATGGCCATATTTCAATGGCAAGAAGTCAGTAAAAATTAATCCCGGACCTTTTGTTTTTTGCTCGTTGTCCAATATCTCATAAATACTCAAATCCGAATTGAGAGCCGGCTTATTTCCTATCTGAAAGTAACTTTTTATCACGGCTCCGTTTAGATGGTTAAAGTCCAAAATTGTAGACAGAAAGAGAATCACCAAAATTAGATTTATATTCAATTTCGATTCGGAACCTTCCAAGATTAATTTTTCAAGTCCAAGAACAACGACCAATAGTAATATCGGAAGAATTTGTAGAATTCTGTTAAGTTCCACATAGTCCCCAGCCAGGAGTGCCGGAAGAAGACAGATCGAAAAAGCGAACAATGTCCATCTGGAGAATGGTGTCCGAATATTTTTTATCAGTTCAACAAATCCGATGAAAAAGGCGGATGCTAAGAGAGGGTTCAGTATTCCGCCCCAGGTTGGCCCATAGGAAGCGTTGGCTTGAAGACTTCCCCAAAAGAGACACGTAATATAAGAAAGATGTGTAACGACTTGGTGGTTTCGCGAAAACAACTCCCCAACATTTGATGAATCCAAAAGATGGTGGCCGTATCCTTCTTTATATATTGCATAGATGAAAGGTAACCCAGCTAGTGAAATTGAAATGACGAAGTAAAGAATTTCCTTTGCTTTCTTTTTATAAAAGAGCGTCAATACCGCTATAAAAAAACCAAGAAGCACGACCAACCAAGATGTGAAAGTGAAAGTACCTAATCCGCACCAAATACCAAAAAACACAGCCCAAATATTTCCTTTGTTGTTTTTAGATTCACGTATCCAAAAGGAAAAAATAAGCAAAGCGGTCAATTCCCAAAAAGGAATGAAAATAGCTTGGTGCGCGAAATATCCAAAATATATGGGCCAATAACTAAAGCCCAATAAAAGAACATATAAAATTGAACATAGCCGCGATAAATATATTCTCGCGCAAAAAAATCCGACGAGCAGAGTCAGTGCGGAAAATAGAAAAGGCCAAATCCACAATGCGACAAAGGGAGACTTAAATATTTTGAAGGACAAAAAAAGTAACCATATCAACAGGGGGGGGTGTTCCCCGATAGTATAAAAAAATTGACCGCTCCATTTTTGTAGAAGAGACAGAGCAAGAAATCCATGAAGGCTCTCGTCCCCCGTAGGCCATAGGTTTATTTGATAAACCCTGGTTAACCGCAGGCCAATGGCCAGTATTATGAGAATTCCAATAATTGTTGGATTAGATCCGGAAAGGATTTCCTCTATAGGTTGAAGTGAAATTCGTTTTGGTTTATTGGTAGCTGGGAGGTAAAAGCTCAATACGATTGGAAAAATGATTCCGATAACAAAAACCCAACTTTTAGCTAATAAGGAAGCTTCAAAATAAGACAAGAAAATATTCGCAATTAAAAAAAACATGAACAACATTTGGGTATGTCGGTTGCAAAAAAATTCTCTTACCGATCTCAACTTTCCACTATTCCGACGGCCAAAATAATTATGCACAAGGTTGAAGATGGACGTCTCCCAATCATTGAAATTTCATTTATGTTATTTCCATGGGATTGTACCCGCTAGAAAGAAATAAATTTAAAGCCAATTCATGCTGAAACATGGACACAATATTCAATAACTTGGTTCCAAACCTCCTTTCACCTGCAGATGTAGTACCTGGGGAAATTGCTTAAAGGTTCTGAGGATGCCACTTAATATGCCAGAGGGGGTAAAATGGCCTATTTGTTACCTTTATTTGCTAAATAGATACAAATATAACCTCTTGATTCATAATATAACGTAACATATCATAACCTTGTTTAGATTATCGGTCTAAATGATTTAACAAAATTATACCAATTAGGACTTTAGAGTTTTCGGGAGGATTTTTATGAAGCAAAAATGGTCGAAAGAAAAAATTGTCGAAACTATCGTGGAATTGAAGAAACAGGATATTGACATATCCGCCAGCAACATTTCCAAAAACTACATTCCACTCTTTACGGCAGCTTGTTCCCGCCGATACTTTTCAAGCTGGGCCAATGCGGTCAAAGCGGCTGGTATAGACTATGAAGTGATCTTGGAAGCCGGAAAATCGCGCAGAAGAAACAAATTGACGAAATGGTCAAAAGATCAAGTTTTGGAAGAAGTCCGTAAAGCGGAATCTCAAAATCTTTTGACAACTTATCGAGACAGGCTCGCTTTGTATTCTGCTGCACGCAGAGAATTCGGAAGTTGGAAACAAGCTTTGGAAGCAGCGGGGTATCGCTTGACAAAGGGTTCCCACAAAAACTCCAACCAGATATTCAAATCCGAAGACGGTTCTTCTGCATCAAAAAAGAACGTTGATATTTCATTAAATAAAAATTAAACAGCCATTGTTCATCAAAGCCGATACTTTTACGCTAAAGTATCGGCTTTGATTTTATAGCATTAAATAATTCGGAAAATCAATCTACGTTCGAATTCATATTTTTTCGGCAACGCTCGTTGTAAACCCACAAACAATAACTCGCTCGTTTTTCTCAAAAACCATCCTTCGTTTCACACAGCCCACAGTTAAAATCTTATATATCTATTGGAATCATTACTTGAACCCTATGTTTTGTTGGCATGATCAAGGATTCTGAGTGTGGAAATCCATGTTGACTAATAAGTGGCTTTATTCCCGGGGGAAAAAACTAAAATCGGTAAGCGAGAGCTAATGTTGGTTGGGCGTTCATGTCAAGATAAGCAATCGGTTTTAAACCATGTTCATCGTTATAATCCTTTGCTGCCGTCGGAGCATGAGCCATATCAACAATCCAAAGGCCCGTAAAAGCAATGATGCCGCCCCAAATCAGATTATTGCCGATATTCGCTGCATTCGATGAATCTCCCAAAATGCCGCCAGAGAAGGTCGTGGTATCTGATTTTATGAGCGCTCCAAGTCCCACTGAAACGACGGATACCACCTCACCTGTCAAAAGAACATTTCCCATCATGTTGTCATCCGCATAAAAATGACCATACCCGTGTATCAAAAGTCCGGGGAAAAAAGCCAGTAAAAATGCTTTGTTCGGATCTTTATAAAAGTAGTTTTGATGGTTTGTTTCGAGGCTTCCCGACAATCCCGTGTCAGAATTTTGCGCGGAAGCAAGTGAAGAAAATAAAAAAAATACGAGTGCAAAAAGGCCAGTAATTTTTAGGTAGGATATTTTCATATCTCGCTCGCTTATTCTAAACATTGTGAGCGATCAGGTCAAAAGAAACCTTTTTTCGCTAACAAAGAAACACTAAAGCACGAAATTTATACTGTGACTGATGTTTCCTTCTGCTTCTTTTTATCGCCTTGGGCTTCGGAGATTTTTTCCGAACCTTCTTTTTTTTGCTTTTTATCCGTTGGGGATTCAAGCTTTTTGTCCTGATCCGGCCGGTCCACTAATTCCAGGAATACCATTTCCGCCCCATCTCCCATCCGATGCCCTAGCTTTAAAATCCTCGTATAGCCGCCTTTTCGCTCAGCATAACGATAGATTAAAGTCTTGAATAGCTTGTTAACTACTTCCCTCTCGCGAACAAAACCAAGGATCCTTCTTTTGGATGCCAAGGTCTCTTTTTTTGCGATCGTGATCATTTTTTCAGCGTAGCGGCGCACCTCTTTGGCGCGAATTTTGGTCGTTTTGATTCTCTCGTGTTTAAGAAGAGACGTGACCATATTTCGAACCATTGCCCGCCGATGCGCGGGTTGTACACCTAATCGACCGTGATGTGCTTGATGTCGCATTACAAACTCCTGATCTTATTAAACGTTGGCTTCAACGCGAACAGACGATGGTTTGCCCTTGGCCAAGATTGAATCTACATCCATACCAAAAGAAAGACCCATGCCGCTCAAAATTTCCTTAATTTCATTTAGTGACTTGCGACCAAAATTCTTATATTTAAGCATATCGGATTCGGTCTTTCGAACGAGATCACCAATTGTCTTGATATTCGCGGTCTTCAAGCAATTTGCTGAACGTACGGACAGCTCCAATTCCTCCACACTTTCATTCAAGAGTTCGCGAAGGCGCTCTTCTTCCTCGCTGACGGAATCATCCTGCTGAATCGGTTCCTCTTCGAAATTGATGAATATTTGCAATGAATCCCTGAGGATCTTCGAAGCGTGCGCCAATGCGTCTTCTGGATTGATTCTTCCATCTGTCCAAATTTCCATAATTAATTTATCGTAATCCGTCATTTGTCCGATACGGGCCGATTCAACAGAATATTTGACTTGGATCACGGGGGTAAAGATCGAGTCAACGGGAATAACACCGATGGGTTGCCCCTCGCGTTTATTGCGATCGGCCGGAGCATATCCCCTGCCTTCCCCTATCTCAATTTCAAGGTCCAAAGCAGCATCATCTTCAGTAAGCGTCGCAAGGTGCAACTGCGGATTTAATATTTCGATATCCGCGTCTGTTTTTATATCCGCGGCCACAACATTGCGTTCCCCTTTCACGGATAAGCGAAGCGTCTTGGGACCCGAACTGAAAATTTTGATCTTCAGTTCCTTCAAATTGAGGATGATTTCGGTCGTGTCTTCAACCACGCCCGGAATGGAAGAAAACTCGTGCGTGACTCCCTCAAATTTAACGGAAGTTACAGCCGCACCAGTTATGGAAGAAAGCAAAATACGCCTCAAGGAATTGCCGACCGATTGGCCGTAACCACGCTCAAAAGGCTCGGCTATAAACTTTCCATAGGCCGGAGTTAAAGTTTCTTTTTCATAATCCAAGAACTTTGGGATCTGAACATTACCGATTTGCATGACGCCTCCTGCGAAAATAGTCCCAAGGGGACCGAACTATCCTTTAAATCTTAAGTTTCCTACTTCGAATACAACTCAACGATCAACTGTTCTTGAACGGGCAGGGCGATTTCGTCCTTGGTAGGAACCTTTTTAAAAGTTCCAGAAAGAGTGCCGGTATCCACTTCTAACCACTCGGGCACGCCCCTCTTTTGGAGCGTTTCAAGAGAACGTTTTAGTCCAACATTTTCCTTAAACTTTTCGGCGATGGTCACTTTGTCCCCGGCAATCAATGTGTAAGAAGGTATATCCACTTTTTTCCCATTCACAAGGAACATTCCATGACGGACAATTTGTCGCGCTTGGCGACGTGATTCAGCAAAACCCATTCGATATACAGTGTTATCCAACCTTTGTTCTAATAATTGAAGGAGAGTTTCCCCCGTGACACCCTTTTTCCGGGAGGCAATTGAAAAATAGCGCCTGAATTGGCGCTCTAGAACTCCATAAATCCTTTTTACCTTTTGCTTTTCGCGAAGCTGCAGTCCGTACTCCGTATCCTTCTTGCGTTTTTGCCCATGTTGGCCGGGTGCATATCCCCTTCTTTCAAAAGCGCATTTTTCAGTTTCGCAACGGGTACCTTTCAGGTAAAGCTTCATACCTTCCCTACGACAAATACGGCAGACAGATTGGACGCTCATGAATAGGCTCCTTTAGACGCGCCGGCGCTTGGGCGGCCGGCAACCATTATGGGGAATTGGTGTAACATCTTTGATCATCGAAATTTGTAGCCCGCTCGTTTGAATGGCCCGAATGGCGGCTTCCCGTCCCGACCCTGGACCCTTCACGTAAACTTCAACGGATTTCATTCCAGCGTCAACAGCTTTTTTCCCTGCGGTTTCAGCGGCAACTTGAGCCGCAAAAGGGGTCGATTTCCTGCTGCCTTTGAAGTTCATGGAACCAGCGGAAGACCAGGTGATAACATTTCCTTTGGGATCCGTAACCGTCACCAAAGTATTATTAAAAGTACATTGGATGTGCACCACACCATTCCTAGGCGCTTTTTTCCCTTTTTTAGCCGCCACGGGCGCAACGGCTTTTTCATCCTTGAGTTCTGTTTTCGTTTCGGCTTTATCGACCACTCTTTTTCTCCTTAGCGTAATACGTTGTTCTGGGCCCCATCATTAGGGCCGTGCTGATGGAATTCTATTCTTCTTTTTTCCGGCCACTTCCAACCGTCTTCTTCGGTCCTTTTCGGGTTCGTGCGTTCGTTTTGGTTCTTTGGCCACGGACGGGTAAACCCTTCCGATGCCGACTTCCGCGAAATGTTCCGATATCGATAAGTCGTTTGATATTCATGGAAACTTCCCGACGAAGATCACCTTCAACTTTAAGATTTTCCAGATTGATCGTGTTTTGAATCCTGGCAACTTCATCATCTTTCAGGTTCTTCACACGAACATCCGGATTAACGTTAGCTTTAGCTAACACCTTTTTAGATAAAGCCAATCCGATTCCATAAAGATAAGTTAAAGCGATTTCAATACGCTTTTCCTTAGGTAAATCAATTCCAGCGATTCGAGCCATACTGTCTCCTCAATTATCCTTGCCGTTGTTTGTGTTTGGGATTAGTGCAAATAACGCGAATTACTCGCTTGCGACGAATAACCTTGCATTTATCACAAATGGGTTTTACTGATGACCGCACCTTCATTTTGAATCCTTCCTTTTTTAAAAAAACCTTATTTGAATCGGTAAGTGATCCTTCCCCGATTTAAATCATAGGGCGAAAGTTCAACTGTTACTCGATCGCCTGGAAGAATGCGAATAAAATTCATTCTCATCTTCCCTGAAACGTGGGCTAAAACCACGTGTTTGTTTTCTAACTCCACCCTGAAACTCGCGTTGGGAAGGGCTTCAATCACCGTTCCCTCGACCGAAATTGCTTCTTCCTTAGCCATATTCCTCCCAACCCCATCTATGGGGTTTGGTCAATTCGTGTCAGATTTTCTGGCCCATCCGTGTGAATGGCAATCGTATCTTCAAAATGGGCTGAGAATCTACCATCTTTCGTCACGACTGTCCAGCCATCCTCTAGAACCCTTACCTCGTCAGAACCCAAGTTGACCATAGGCTCCAACGCCAAGCACATCCCCTCGACAATCTTTGGTCCCTGGCGAGGCTTACCGTAATTCGGGACCTGTGGTTCCTCATGCATGGCTTGGCCAATTCCGTGTCCCACATAATCTTTAACAACAGAATAGCCCTGTTTTTCAACGTATTCCTGTATGGCATGGCCTATATCCGAAATACGGTTTCCCACCCGGCACTGTTCTATACCCTTATTTAGGGCCTCAAGTGTCACTTTTAAGAGCTTTTGGGCTTCTTGGCTCACTTTGCCTACGGCAAAAGTCCTGGCGGAATCCCCACAATAACCCTTATAAAAAGCCCCAATATCAACCCCGACAATGTCGCCTTCTTTCAAAACCCTTTTATCAGGAATCCCATGAACGACTTGGTCATTGATGGAGGTACATATGGTAGCCGGGTATCCGTGGTACCCAAGAAACGCGGGAAGACAGTCATTTTTTTTAAAAAAGTCATATGCAAATTTATCAAGTTCCTGGGTCGTTATTCCCGGCTTAATCCTCTTTTCCAACTCAATCAGCGCTTGGCCGACAATTTTTCCGCTGACCCTCATCAACTGTAATTCAGATTCGGACTTAAGCGTAATCACTATACTTTCGCCACTTTTTCCAGTGAAGCAAAAATGCGGCCCATAACCTCGTCGAACTCACCTTCACACTGAACCGGATTTAATAAACCCCTCTTCCTGTAAAACTCGATCAAAGGAGCCGTATCTTTTTGGTAAATACTTAAACGATTCTCGATCGTGTCCGGACGATCATCTGGACGCTGGATCAATTCCTTGCCGCATTTATCGCATATACCCTCTTTTAGGGGTTTCATCGTGTCCACGTTATAGGTCGCCCCACATCCTGTACAAACACGGCGGCCGGTTAATCTTTTTAGTAACAAAGCTTTGCTAACTTCGATTTTTACGACCATGGACAAAGTGATTTTAAGGCTTTCGAGCATCTTTTCTAGACTTTCGGCTTGTGGAACCGTCCTTGGAAAACCGTCCAAAATAAAACCTTTAAGAGCATCCTCTTGTTGAATGCGTTCATGGATCAACTCGATCACGACGGAATCGGGAACCAATTCACCCTTTTTCATGAATTCCTGAGCCTGACGTCCCAAATCGGTTCCAGCTTTTACCGCTGCGCGAAGCATATCGCCCGTAGATATTTGGGGGATACCATATTTCTTGACCAATTCGTTGGAATAAGTCCCCTTTCCAGCTCCTGGTTCGCCCAATAAAATGATTCGCATTAAAATGCACTCCGTCCTTTCAAACGACCCTTTTTCATGAAACCATCATAATGTCGCATGAGTAAATGGGATTCGATCTGTTTCATCGTATCTAAAGCGACGCCCACGATAATGAGTAAGGAAGTTCCTCCGAAATAAACCGGGATATGCATTTGACGCGTTAGTAGATCCGGAAAGACGGCAATGGCGCAGACAGCCAAAGCACCCCAAATGGTGATCCGGGTAAGGGTCCTATCGATGAATTCGGCGGTAGGTTGGCCCGGACGAATACCCGGGATAAACCCTCCATATTTCTTCATATTCTCAGAAAGGTCCGTTGGGTTAAAGGCGATCGCCGTATAGAAGTAGCAAAAAAATACGATCAAGGCCGAATAAAGAACATAATAAACAAACGCACCCGGGGAAAAATTTCTAATAATGAAATCCATTGCGTTATACAGCCAACCTTGCTCTGTGGCCATCGGTAGATTTTGAACATATTTTGCAATGGTGGAGGGAAACACTAGGATCGATGACGAGAAGATAACGGCAATCACGCCCGAATAGTCCACTTTCAATGGCAATTGAGTTGATTGACCCTTAAAAACCTGTCTCCCAACAACTCGCGTGGCATATTGGACAGGTATTTTTCTGGCGCCCTGTTGAAGAATAACAATAAAACCAATGGTCAAAACCGTAAATATGGCGAATCCAATGACTGCGATCAATGGAAGTTGATCAACGCGAACCATCCTAAATGTTGCCATCATTTGACCCGGTAAGGAAGCCACGATGCCGGAAAAAATAATGATGGACATTCCGTTTCCAACCCCATACTCAGTGATCTGTTCACCAAGCCACATGATAAAGATGGTTCCAGTGGTCAAAGCCAAAACCGCCATGACCTGAAAACCCAACCCCCAGTGATAAACGACTGAATCACCAAAATTTTTGAACAAATAAGTGGTGCCAGTACCTTGGATAAGACAAAGAACGACCGTACCGATCCGGGTGTACTGGGTTATTTTTCTACGGCCCATCTCGCCTTCTTTAGAAAGCTTTTCGAGGGTGGGAATGACTGCCGTTAAAAGTTGGAGAATAATGGACATACTGATATAAGGCATGACACCCAAAGCGAAAATAGACGCTTGTTTAAAAGCATTGCCGGAAAAGAGGTTTAAGAAACCTAAAATCCCACTATTTTGGCCCTTGAAATAGGCGTCCATGGCGGCAAGATTGATTCCAGGAACCGGAATATGCGCGCCGATCCGATAAACCAAAAGAATACCTAATACAAAAAGAACTCTGCTTTTAAGTTCTGGAACTCTAAAAATATTTGTAAAAGCCGAAAACACTTACAAAACCTCCGCAGTTCCACCGGCGGCTTTGATTTTTTCGACCGCAGAAGCGCTAAAGGCATGGGCTTTGACGGTTAATTTCGTCTTTAATTCCCCACCGCCCAAAATTTTGACGGGATCTTTTCCGCCCACAAAACCTTTGTTCTTGAGCTCGACGGGAGTGACCGTCGCTCCGTTGTCAAACTTTGAAAGTTGATCGACATTGACAACATCGAAAGGGGTCTTGTCGATGCTTTTGAATCCCCGGATAGGGATCCTCCTATACATGGGTGTTTGCCCGCCTTCAAAACCAAGACGTACACCTCCACCGGTTCTGGAGTTTTGTCCCTTATTACCTCTTGTGGCAGTTTTCCCATGGCCGGAGCCGGGACCTTTACCAACGATTTTCCGACGCTTTACGGCGCCAGAAGCTGGCTTTAAATCTGAAATTTTCATTGAAGACAACCTTACTTTTTAATTTCGATCAAATAACCGATCTTATCCAACATCCCTCGGACTACCGGCGTGTCCGGCTTCACCACCGTCTGACGAATTTTTTTCAAGCCCAACGCTTGGGCTATCTTAACGTGTTTCGGAAGACGGCCGTTCAAACTTTTTACCAATTGAATTTTTAATTCACTCATGATTTGGGAACTCCAATAAGACTTTCAACTGACTTACCCCTAAGGGCTGCAACAATCTCGGGAGAGCGAATGGCCCTTAATCCTTTTAAAGTCGCTTGGACAACATTGAAGGTGTTATCTGACCGGATAGATTTGGTTAAAACATCATGAATTCCTGCCAACTCACAAACTGCTCGCACCCCGCCACCTGCAATAATTCCCGTACCAGGCGAAGCCGGCCGCAACATAACGCGAGAAGCCTTGAAAACTCCCATCGCCTCATGGAAAAGTGTGTTTCCTTTCAAAGGAACAATGATCAAATTTTTCTTGGCGTCTTCAACGGCTTTACGTATCGCATCGGGAACTTCACTGGCTTTTCCCGTTCCAATCCCTACATGCCCGTGACCATCACCAATGACCACTAAAACCGAAAAGCTGAACCTACGTCCGCCTTTAACGACCTTAGCAACGCGATTGATTTGGACCACTTTTTCTTTTAAATCCAATTTCGAAGCGTCAATGCGAGCCATAATCTTCCTTGTTCTTAAAATTGAAGCCCGTTTTGTCGGGCCGCTTCCGCTAAGGCTTTGATTCGACCGTGAAATACATATCCACCGCGGTCAAACACCACTTTCGTAACCGATTTTTCTTTGGCCAACTTTGCAATTTGTTCCCCCACCGCTTTAGCCGCCTCGACATTACCGCCAAACTTCACTTTGGCCCGCAACGTCTGATCGAAGCTGGCAGCCGCAACGAGAGTAATACCTTTGGTGTCATCGATGACTTGAGCGGTAATGTTTTTTGCCCCACGGTACACAACGAGTCGGGGTCTTTCCGATGTCCCTTCGACTTTTTTTCGAATTCGGTCGTGCCGACGGACACGTTTAATATTTTGATGTTGCAACGGCATAAATTAACTCCTGATGCTTATTTTCCACCGGCTTTGCCCGTGGCACCTGTCTTACCAACCTTCTTGCGTACATATTCACCCAAATAGCGAATTCCTGTACCTTTGTAAACCTCAGGGGGTTTAACCCGCCGGATCTTTGCGGCCATTTCCCCTACCAAATACTTGTCTGTTCCTTTAACGGTTAAAAGGGTTTGCTTTTCAATATCAACCGTAACTCCCTTGGGCAGTTCGATAACGACCGGATGGCTAAACCCCAGAGACATGCTTAGTTTTCCCTTTTCCATATTGGCCCTATAACCGACCCCTTGAATTTCAAGTCTTTTTTCAAATCCAGTGGTAACACCCAAAATCATGTTTTTAATGAGCGCGTGTGTTAGCCCATGATTTGCATTCGAAGCCTTTCCATCGACGTTTTCAGCTTCGAAAGGACTCACTAACAAACTTCTGTCCTTCGACTCCACTTTAATTCCAGGCATTAATTCAAGACTTAAAGACCCCTTGGGGCCTTCAACTGTTAATTTATTACCTTCGGGCTTAATCTTCACTCCCTGGGGTATTTCTATTGGTTTCTTGGCAATTCGCGCCATAACATCTCCCTAAAACTGCGTTGAATGAATTAATGAACTAAGCAAAGCACTTCCCCTCCAACACCTTGTTGACGGGCTTGATGGTCCGTCAATATTCCTTTGGAAGTTGAAAGAATAGCTATTCCAAGTCCTCCGATGACTTTGGGGACCCTGGACTTCCCTGAATAAACCCTACGACCCGACCGACTGACCCGGCTGATCGTGGAAATAACCCTTTCCCGCTTGTCACCATATTTCATGGAAACCCGAATCAAGGATGGACGACCTTTTTCATCAACAACTTTATAATTCTTGATAAAACCTTCTTCGGAAAGGATCCGCGCGATTTCCAATTTCAATTTCGAAAAGGGAACATCAACCTTTTCTTTATACGTATGATTCGCGTTTCGAATCCTAGTCAACATATCTGCGATTGGGTCCGTCATCGACATAAATTCGGTCTCCTTACCGTTACCAGCTGGCTTTCACAACGCCAGGAATTTTGCCCTCACCTGCGAGTTTCCTAAAACAAATACGACACATTCCAAACCGTCTCAAAAAAGCCCTGGGACGGCCGCAAAGATTACAACGAGAATATGCTCTCACTTTGAATTTCGGCTTGAGCTTTTGTTTATTGATCAAACATTTCTTAGCCATGCAATCTCCTAATTTCTAAATGGCATTCCCAGGAGTTTCAAAAGCTCCTTGGCTTGCTCGTCGGTTTTAGCCGTTGTAGCGAAAGTTATGTCCATACCATGGATCGACTGGACATTTTCAAAGTTGATTTCCGGGAAGATAATCTGCTCTTTCAACCCAAGAGTATAATTGCCTCGCCCGTCGAAAGAACGGGTAGGAACGCCCCTGAAATCTCTGATCCGCGGAAAAGTGATCATAAAAAGACGCTCCATGAATTGGAACATTCGGTCACCACGTAGAGTCACTTTAGCGCCCAAAGGCTGATTAGCACGAAGTTTGAAATTGGAAATAGCCTTTTTGGACCGGGTGATAGCTGGCTTTTGACCACTGATCATCGTCAATTCCTCTACGGCCATATCCAAAAGTTTAATGTTATTTTCAGAGGCCGCTTTTCCCACGCAAACATTGATGACAATCTTTTCCACTTTCGGCACTTGCATGACATTCTTGATCTCAAATTTCTTCATCAAAGTCGGGATGATTTCCTTGGAGTACTTTTCTTTTAATATGGTTTTGGTCGCCATCTTACTTTTCCTTATCCAGAATTTCGCCGCATTTTTTACAAATACGGGTTTTTTGGCCATCCGCCAAGATTTTATGGGCTATCCGGGTCGCCTTGCCACACTTGCCACATACAACTTGTAGGTTGGAAACATGAACCGGCGCCTCTTTTTCCAAAATTCCACCTTGAGGCATTTGTTGGGTTGGGCGGGTATGACGCTTAACCATGTTGATTTTTTCAATCAAAGCCTTTTCGACCTTTGGGAACAAACGGATCACGCGACCCTTTTTCCCACGATCTTTTCCTGCCAATATGACGACTGTGTCTTCACGATGAACATGCATGGGTTACAAAACCTCCGGAGCCAACGAAATTATTTTCATAAAGTTTTTTTCTCGCAACTCACGCGTAACGGGTCCGAATATACGGGTGCCTCGCGGGTTCATTTGGTCATTGATGATAACAGCCGCGTTTTCATCAAAGCGAATATTGGATCCGTCCGGTCTGGTGAAAACACGCCTTTGCCGTACGACAACCGCCTTAACAACCTCGCTCTTTTTAACACCCGCACCTGGAATCGCCTCTTTGACCGCGGCAACGATAATATCCCCTATCGCCGCATAGCGCCTCCGGGTACCGCCGAGGACGTGGATGCACATGATCTTCGTGGCACCGCTATTGTCCGCAACATTCAACATAGTTTGAGGCATGATCATAGTTTCGCCTCCTCGATTTCCACAGCCTTCTTCAAGATCTTCACGAGCCGCCAATGCTTGTCCGCGCTAATAGGCTTGGTCTCAGCGATCAAAACCACATCACCTTTTTTGGTCTCATTCTTCGGGTCGTGGATTTTAAACTTGCTTCTTTTACGGACCAGCTTCTGATAAAGAGGGTGTTTTACCAACCGCTCGATCGAAACCACGGCGGTTTTGTCCATTTTTCGGCTCAACACAACCGCCGTCTTTACCCGTGCCTGAGGTCTTTTGTCTTCCTGTGTCATGATTCTCTCCTCAAGAGGCCTTGGGCCTTTTTTCTTTCAAGATGGTTTTCAATCGAGCAACATTCCTTCGAGCCTCACGAATCTTCATGGGGTTTTCCAATTGCTTCGTGGCCAATTGAATCTTCAAGTTAAACAATTCCTCTTCCTTGGATATTAATTGTTGGTTCAATTGGTCGATGCTCATTTCACGGATTTCTTTTGATTTCATGACACGCCTCCTACTTGAGCGCGAGAAATATATTTTGTTTTTACCGGTAGCTTATGAGAAGCCAGCTGAAAAGCCTCTTGAGCAACCAATTCCGGGCAACCACTTAATTCGAACAAGATTCGCCCAGGTTTCACGACGGCAGCCCAATGGTCAGGAGCTCCCTTTCCTCCGCCCATACGAACCTCAGCGGGTTTACGAGTAATGGGTTTATCCGGAAATATACGCACCCACAATTTTCCGACCCTTTTCATATGACGGTTGATGGCGACACGCGCCGCCTCAATTTGACGATCCGTGACATACCCAGCCCCTTGCGATTTCAATGCATATTCGCCAAACGCGAAAACAGCGCCATTTTTGGTTTGACCACGCATACGGCCTTTCATGGTTTTACGGTACTTGACCCGTTTTGGCATTAACATAACTTAATCCTTATTTAACCCTTCGTTGGGTTGGTTTTTGAATCATGAAATCTTTTTTCCCGGGGAGCGGCCTTCGGCTTCGGCGCAACTATCTCTTCTTGTTTGTCTTTGGCTCCAAAGATCTCCCTTTTGAAAACCCAGCTTTTAACCCCGATCTTTCCGTAAGTCGTGCTGGCTTCAGCAAAGCCATAATCGATATCCGCTCGCAAGGTATGAAGGGGCACACGACCTTCTCGATACCATTCAGTTCTCGCGATTTCAGATCCCGCCAAACGCCCGGAGCACATGATCTTAATTCCCTTGGCGCCACCGTCCAATGCGCTTTGGATCGCTTTTTTCATCGCCCGGCGAAAAGCAACCCGTTTTTCCAATTGGCCGCATACGCCTTCCGCTATCAATTGAGCATTTGTTTCGGGATGTTTTTCTTCGTTGATATTGATCCGAACTTCCTTTTTAGAAAATTTCTGCAGCTCTTCCTTTAGCTTGTCAACTTCCGATCCTTTTTTTCCAATCACAATTCCCGGGCGGGAGGCAAAAATATCAACTTCGACCGTTTCCCCCTTCCGTTTCAGGACGACCTTGGCTATACCCGCGTGCTTCAAGCGTATTTTTACGAATTTGCGGATTTCGATGTCTTCCAACAGTGTCTGGGTATAGTTCCTTTGTTTGGCAACGAACCACAAGGAATCCCAATCACGGATAATGCCAACCCTTAAACCGATTGGATTAATTTTCTGTCCCAAAAAATGCCTCCCAGACCTTGACTAATTTTTTGTTTCATCCGAAACAACAACTTTAATATGACTCGTGCGCTTATGAATGAGACTCGCCCGCCCCATGGCGCGAGGAATAAAACGGCGGGTATTACGCATCATGGGCCCGCCATCGACTTGGATCGACTTGATGATCAATTTGTCGACATCAACCCTAGAATTTTGGCCGGCATTGGATACAGCGGCTTTCAGGACCTTTGCCAACTCACCCGCGGCTCGTTTTTTCGTAAAAGCCAAAATGTTCAATGCGTCCCCGACCCTTTTCTTGCGGATCAATTCCACCACCTGCCTGGCTTTGCGGGGTGTGACTCTTGTATACCGAGAAATTGCTTGTGCTTGCATGAAAAACCTCGTTCCCTATCCTAAGCTTATTTTAAGGCTGTTGCTTTTTCGGTCTTAACTGCACCATGCGCCTTAAATGTCCTTGTCGGAGAAAACTCCCCCAACTTGTGTCCGACCATATTTTCCGTTATAAAAACTGGGATGAATTTTCTCCCATTGTGAATGGCGAAAGTATGCCCGACCATCTCCGGGTGAACGGTTGAACGACGCACATAAGTCTTGATCACTTTTTTGTCGTTTGCCCGATTCATTTTTTGAATCAGGGTCAGCAATTTTTGGTCCACATAGGGACCCTTTTTCATCGATCGGCTCATTTTGGCTTTCTCCTATTTACGGCGTTTGACGATATACTTATCGGTTAATTTGTTTTGGCGTGTTTTGTATCCCTTGGTTGGTTTGCCCCAAGGCGTGGTTGGATGTCTTCCTCCGGAAGTTTTGCCTTCGCCGCCGCCCATCGGATGTCCATCACCCGGACGAGTCACAACACCGCGGGACTGGGGACGCTCACCCATCCAACGCATACGTCCTGCTTTTCCGATACTAACGTTGTTGTGGTCCAAATTACCGACTTGTCCAATTGAGGCCATACAATCTATATGAATCTTTCGCATTTCCCCGGAGGGCAGTTTAATGGTCGCATAATCCCCTTCTCGTGCCATTAATTGAGCAACTGCTCCAGCCGAACGAACCATTTGTCCGCCTTTGCCCGGCCTAATCTCGATATTGTGGATCATCGAACCCAAAGGGATATCCTTCAAGCTCATCGCGTGACCTGGTTTGACGTCCGCACCTTGCCCGGAAATGACCTGATCCCCAACTTGCAACCCTTCTGGGGCCAAAATATATTTCTTTTCACCATCCAAATATTGCAGAAGAGCTATCCGCGAACTCCGGTTTGGATCATATTCAAGCGAAACAACCTTTGCGGACATTCCAAGTTTTTCACGGTTAAAGTCGATGAGACGATATTGCCTTTTATGGCCCGCACCCCGATGACGGCTCGTGATACGACCATACATATTGCGACCGCCGGTGGACTTCAACGGCTCGACCAACGATTTCTCGGGAGCTTTTTTGGTTAAGTTTTCGCCCACGATAGCCGTCATAGCGCGGCGTCCTGCGGAGGTCGGTTTATAGGATTTAATCGGCATGGTTCTTACGCCCCTTCAAAGAATTCGATTTTTTGCCCAGGCTTTAAAGTCACTATCGCCTTCTTCCAGCGGTAGGCTTTTGAAAGACTCCGACCGAATCGGCGGATTTTTGCCGGAACATTGGTGGTATTGACCTTTAAAACTTCCACTTTCTCTTTTTTAAAAATGGACTCGACCGCGTTTTTAATTTCCTTTTTCGTCGCGTCAGGATGGACTTCGAAGGAATACTTTCCCTTTTCCTTCAGCAAGGTGCTTCGCTCAGTGATCAAAGGGCGAACGATGACATCTTGAATCTTGTTCATACAGCCTTCTCCTTGGCCAAAGCAACCTTCGCCTTGGCATCCGTCAATTGCCTCAACGTCCCTTGGGTCAGAACCACCACTTCATGGGTTACCACTTCATAGGTGTTCAAGTTTTCCTTGGACAACAATTTGGCTTTCGGTAAGTTGCGGAAACTTTTAACGATGGCCTGGTCCATTTGATCGATCACAATAAGACATTTTTGGGTGGTGACTCCCAAAGTTTTCAGCAAAAGAACCGCTTGCTTGGTTTTAGGAGCATCGAATTTCAAGTTTTCTATAACCATTATTTTTCCCTGTTGGGCTTTATCAGACAGGGATTCTGCCAAGGCCTGTTGGCGCATTTTCTTCGGCAACTCCAATGAATAGTCGCGAGGCTTCGGCCCGTGGGCTATACCGCCCCCAACGAATTGAACGGCGCGTATGGATCCCTGGCGAGCGTTACCCGTTCCCTTTTGTTTGAACGGCTTTTTTCCGCCGCCGGAAACCTCGCCCTTGCCCTTGGTTTTAACCGTACCCAACCGCTGGTTGGAAAGATGGGTCGTCACGCTTCGCCACAAATGATGCACCCGAGGCTTCACGCCGAACAAAGTATCAGGCAAATCAATTTGACCTGTCGTCTGTCCGGTTACGTTGTAAACATTCGCTTTAGGCATTTCATTTCACCTTTACTTTTTAACACTAGGACGAACGGTAATAATCCCACCATCCGCGCCCGGAATTGCACCCTTGACAAACAACAAATTATTCTCTGAATCTATCTTGATAACCTTCAAATTGAGAATCGTATTCTTTTGCGTGCCCATATGACCCGGCATTCTGGTCCCAGGATAAACACGCGAGGGATCCGAGGATGCCCCGATACCGCCTGGAGCACGATGGAACATGCTTCCATGGGAATTTCGACCACCCCTGAAACCATGCCGACGAACCACACCTTGGAATCCCTTCCCTTTGGAAACCCCAGTCACGTCCACCCACGCCACATCTTTCATGTTTTCAACCGTCAGGGTTTGACCCACTTGAAAGGGAGCCGCATCCTCAACCCTGACTTCTTTGAGTATTCTTTTGGGCGTCGCTCCTGATTTTTTAAAATGGCCTTGTAAAGCTTTAGTCGTGTGTTTTTCTTTTTTCTCCGAAAAGCCAATTTGGAGGGCGTTATAGCCTTCTTTGTCTTTCGTCTTTTTTTGAATGACCACACAAGGTCCGATTTCAAGAACCGTAACATGCGTCGCCTTACCACTTTCCTCAAAAAGAGTGGTTTGGCCTATTTTTTTTCCGATTAAAGTTTGAACGTTATCGCTCATTTCCCTCGCCCTTACAGTTTGATCTCGACATCCACGCCAGCTGGAAGATCGAGTTTCATTAAAGAATCAATGGTACGTTGGTTGGGATTCACAATATCGACAAGGCGCTTGTGTGTCCGAATTTCAAACTGTTCCCTAGATTTTTTATCCACGTGCGGGCTACGCAAAACAGTATAACGGTTGATCTCAGTCGGAAGAGGTACGGGGCCTAGCACAACAGCACCGGTTCTTCGCACCGTTTCGATGATCTCGACCGTCGAACGGTCCAGAAGCCTATGATCATAGGCCTTTAACTTGATTCTAATTTTTTGACTCGTGGCCGTGGCCATTCTATCCTCGCCTTTTCTTTATTCGATGATCTGGGTCACGAC
>Ga0070741_10007372_pt1 | contig 22784 bp, 27 predicted proteins | sample Coa_R1_4_FD_66440 | JGI IMG/M metagenome (GOLD analysis project Ga0070741, IMG submission 66440) | Surface soil microbial communities from Centralia Pennsylvania, which are recovering from an underground coalmine fire - Coalmine... | ecosystem: Environmental > Terrestrial > Soil > Unclassified ... | reverse complement strand
GCGATCACCGACGTGACGCCGATCCCGCACAACGGCTGCCGGCCGCCCAAGCGGCGCAGGGTCTAACCGCATCTAAGTCAGCGAAGAGGAAGTAGGGAACAGCATTGGCCAACTACCACGGACCCGTCTGCCGGTTCTGCCGGCGTGAGGGCGCGAAGCTCTATCTGAAGGGCGAGCGCTGCTACACGCCCAAGTGCGCCATCGAGCGCCGCGCGGTGCCGCCCGGCATCCACGGCCAGGCGCGCCGCCGGAAGACGTCCGACTACGGCCTGCAGCTGCGCGCCAAGCAGAAGGCGCGCCGCACCTACGGCCTCCTCGAGAAGCAGTTCCGCAACTACTTCGACGCCTCGGTCCGCGAGGGCGGCGTCACGGGCCTCAACCTGCTCCGCCACCTCGAGCTGCGGCTCGACAACGTCGTCTACCGGCTCGGGCTCGGCACCTCGCGCAAGCAGGCTCGCCAGCTCGTGACGCACCGTCACTTCGAGGTGAACGGCAAGCTCGTGAACGTGCCGTCGTACCAGGTGAAGCCGGGCGACGTCGTGAAGGTGCGTCCCGCGAACGGCGTGTTCGACGCCGCGCTGGATTCCACCAAGGTTCGCCCGGTGCCCTCATGGCTTTCTTTCAACGCGGACGACAAGTCCGCCAAGATCCTCGCTCGCCCGGACCGCCACGAGATGGAGTCCGGCATCGAGGAGCAGCTGATCGTCGAGTTCTACTCAAGGTAAAAAGCGGAGGTAAGTGACCCAAGTTGGCAATTGACACGCAGATGACCGTGACCCCGCAGGTCCGCAAGCTCGAGACGAGCGCGAACTACGGAAAGTTCGACATCGAGCCGCTGGACCCCGGATTCGGCACCACGCTCGGCAACACGCTGCGCCGCGTGCTGCTCTCGTCTCTGTGGGGCGCGGCCGTCACGTCGATCCAGATCGACGGCGTGGCCCACGAGTTCACCGCTATCCCGCACGTGAAGGAAGACGTCACCGAGGTGATCCTCAACCTGAAGAAGCTCTGCCTCAAGAGCTTCACGGAGGACCCCGTCACCCTTCTCCTCGACGTCAAGGGCCCGGCCGAGGTTCGTGCCTCGAACATCCAGGCGACCTCGGACGTCGAGATCGTGAACCCCGACCTGTACATCTGCACGCTGGCCGGCAAGGGCCACCTGCGCATGGAGCTGAACGTCGAGCGCGGCAAGGGCTACGTCCCGGCCGACAGGAACAAGCGCGAAGGCCAGCCGATCGGGGTCATCCCGATCGACGCCATCTTCTCCCCGGTCGAGAAGGCGAACTTCACGGTCGAGAAGACCCGTGTCGGGCAGTCGACCGATTACGACCGCCTGATCATCGAGGTCTGGACCGACGGCACGATGTCGCCGGAGGAGGCCGTGAGCCACGCCGCCGAGCTGTTCACCAAGCACCTCGACCTGTTCGTCCACTTCGGCGAGTCGATCGTGCGGCGGGAGACCGACGGCGAGGTGAGCCCGAAGAACCGCCTCATGGACACGCCGATCGAAGAGCTCGACCTGTCCGTGCGGGCTTTCAACTGCCTGAAGGCGAACGAGATCCAGACCGTCGGCCAGCTGCTCCAGAAGCGGGAGGAGGAGCTCCTCGCGCTGCGCAACTTCGGCCGCAAGTCGCTGGACGAGATCAAAGAGAAGCTCGTCGAGAAGGGATTCATCAAGCCCGAAGAGATGGGCTCGGTCCTGCGCGGCTAAGGGATCCACTTGCGCCACCAGAAAAGCGGCCGACGCTTCAACCGCGACACCGATGCTCGCAAGGCGCTCATGCGCAACCTCTGCACGTCCCTGCTCGAGAGCGGCAGGATCACGACTACAGAGGCTCGCGCCAAGGAGCTCCGGCGCTGGGTGGAGCGGCTGATCACGACCGCAAAGGACAAGGACCTCAACGCGAGGCGCCGAGTCAGCGAGGAGGTCTCCAAGCCCGAGGTGGTGGAGAGGCTCTTCTCGAACCTGATCCCCCGGCTCGCCGAGCGGCCCGGTGGCTACACCCGGATCATCCACAAGGGCCCGCGCCTCGGCGACGCGGCGCCGATGGTGATCATCGAGCTGGTTGACTAGATGTGACTTCCCCGCGAGTCCTTGCGCCGAAGGCGCGGACGGGGAAGTGGCGCGGAGCGCCCGATGGGGAGGCTGAACTCCCACAGTCAAGTTAAAAAGTGAATATCAAGGTCGTGCTGGAGTACGACGGCTCGGGCTTCGCCGGCTGGCAGCAGCAGGCTCGCGGCCGGACCGTCGAGGCGGAGCTGAAGCGAGCTCTGCGCTCGGTGACGGGCCGTGACCACGTCGTCTACGCGGCAGGTCGGACCGACGCGGGAGCTCACGCCGAGGGCCAGGTCGCGAACTTCCACACCGACGGAAGGATCGGGCCGCGAAGGCTCGCCGCAGCCCTGAACGCAAGGCTGCCCGAGGATGTCTCGGTGCTGTCGGCCGAGGAGGTCGGCGACGAGTTTCACGCCCGCTACTCCGCCCGCTGGCGGCGCTACCGCTACCGGTTCTGTGACCGGCCGTCGCGGCCGGCCCTGGAGCGGGGCCGGTGCTGGCACCTCAGGGGCCGGCTGCGCGAGGACGTGATGTCCGAAGCGGCTGCCGAGCTGATCGGAAGGCACGACTGGACCAGCTACTGCTCGGCCTCCGAGCCGGCCGCGTCGAGGGTGCGCGAGATGCGCTCCGCGACGGTGGTCAGGCGGGGAGACTTCGTCGAGTTGGAGCTTGTCGCGGAGGGATTCCTGCGAGGCCTCGTGCGAAGCATCGCCGGCGCGCTGGCCGAGGTCGGCCTGGGACGCCGGCCGGTGGGCTGGGTCGGACAGGTCCTCCGGGCGCGCGACCGCCGGATGGCGCCGCGCACGGCCCCCGCTGGGGGCCTGACCTTGATGGAAGTGATTTACTAGGAAACCCGGCCGGGGGCGCACCGGCGAATTGAAGGAAGAATGAGCAAGCACAAGACGTGGACGGCGAAAGCCGCGGATCTCAAGTCGGACTGGTACGTGGTCGATGCCACGGACCAGGTTCTCGGCCGCCTGGCTTCAGGCGTGGCCAGGATCCTGCGCGGCAAGCACAAGCCGACCTTCACACCGCACATGAACAGCGGCGATCACGTGGTGGTGATCAACGCCGCCAAGGTCAAGGTGACGGGTACGAAGCGGACGACAAAGGAGTACACGCGGTACTCGGGCTATCCAGGCGGCCTACGGAAGAGGACGCTGCAGCAGGCACAGGACCTCGACCCGACTTTCCCGGTCACGACCGCGGTGCGCGGCATGCTCCAGCGGAACACGCTGGGAGCCGATATGCTGAAGCGCCTCCGCGTCTATGCCGGCGCGGAGCACGGGCACATCGCCCAGAAGCCGCGGGTCATCACCTTCGACGAGAAAGGAAACATCAACATTGGCTGAGACATACAACCGCGGGACCGGACGCCGTAAGAACGCCATCGCGCGCGTGCGCCTGCAGCCCGGCGAGGGCCGTGTGACGGTCAATGACAAGGACCCGCTCGCGTATCTCGGTCGCCGGGTGCTCGAGATGGCGGCGCTGGCGCCGCTGCGGGTCACCAACACGCAGCGCAGGTTCGACATCAGCATCAAGGTCATCGGCGGCGGCACAAGCGGCCAGGCCGGAGCCATCTCGCACGGGATCGCTCGCGCGCTTTGCCGCTTCGACCCGGACTTTCGGGCCGCCCTCAAGAAGGCCGGCCTTCTGACGCGCGACCCGCGCATGAAGGAGCGCAAGAAGTACGGGCTCAAGAGGGCTCGCAAGGCCCCGCAGTACACCAAGCGCTAGAGCGGCGTCTCGACTGGCCTGACTGCCAGAACGCTCGCGACCTCGGCGGCCTGCCCCTTGGCGACGGCGTCACGCGCCATGGCGCGCTGATCCGCTCGGACCACCTGGGGAACCTCAATGCCGCCGGGCGCGCCGCGATGGCCGCGTACGGGGTCAAGACGGTGATCGACCTGCGCAGCCCGCGCGAGGTGAGCTCCGACAGCCCGGACCTGCTGGGTGGAGCCGTCCGCGTCAACGTGCCTCTCGTCGACGACATGAGCATGCGCGAACTCGGCGACACGCCGGACATGTACGAGCGCTACCTGATGATCCTCGACAGCCGGATGGCAGCCTTCCGCGACGTCTTCGCCGCGGTCGCCGCGGCCGAGGGCGGCGTGCTCTTCCACTGCTTCGCGGGCAAGGACAGGACCGGGCTGGTCGCGGCGATGCTGCTGTCGCTGGCAGGGGTTGACGACGCCCACGTGGCGGCGGATTTCGCGGAGACCGACAGGCAGCTCACCGCGCGATACGAGCTCTGGATCGCCGCGGCGCCACCGGCCAGGCGCAAGGCCGTCCGCGACGAGCTGTGCTGTCCACCGGACAGGATCTTCGGCGTGCTGGACCACCTCGAGCGCGGCTGGGGTGGGGTCGCGGGGTACCTCGAGGCGGCCGGGCTTGAGGCAGCCTCCATCGAGCGGGTCGCTTCGAAGCTGGCCTGACCGGGGGCGCGCCCGCTGTTCGTTGCATCGAGGACAGGTACGGGCTAGACTCCCGCAGACGGTTCTTCAGGCCGTCCCGAACCGGTGGCTTAAATCAGAGGGGGTTTGCCATGTATCGCGCGAGGTTGTGGTTGGGCGCCGCTTCGACGGTGGCACTGCTCCTTGCGGCTGCGGCGTTGGGCACGACGCCCGCGGGGGCCGCGGGCGGCAGCGGCAGCGCGCAGTCGCTGTGCATCGCACATCACCCGCAGGACTTCGTCTGGTACACGCGGAGCTGCACGGGCCACGACGAGCCGGAGATCGACCCGCTGTCGAACCACGCGGGCTCGGCCCAGGACCTGACCTGGACGATCGTGCTCCCGACAGACGGCACGGTCAACGTCGACGCGGTCGGCCCGACATTCTGGATCGGCGGCACGGTGACGGACCCGAACAGCCTGTTCGGCCAGGCTTTCCTCGAGCTCCAGTTCTACCCCAACAGCATCACGACGGGGTGCACGGCGGGCGGCGGCTTCAACGTCAGCTTCTCGCTCAACACCTACACGGTCTGCTCGCCCGTCTGGGAGGTGTCCCAGCACGGCAACTCCGAGTCCGCCGCCTTCAACGCGATGCTCACCGACAGCCAGAGCGGCGGTCCGCTCACCATGCACGCCGGCGACACCATCACCGACCACCAGTACGTCACGCAGGCCAGGGATGGAATGCACATCACGGTCACCGACCAGACGACGGGGCACTCCGGCACGATCATCCTCAACAGCAAGATCGACGGGCCGCTGATGCCGGCGTTCGGCGTCCAGAAGCTCGGCAACGCATTGAGCTGGGGCCTGGTCAACGACGCTCCGAACTCGCTCGTCTGGGAGATCGGGCATACCGGCAACTACACGACGCCGGCCGGCCAGTTCTGCATGCCGGGCAGCGCGACCAAGCCACCTTGCTATTCGTACGACGTGCCGACATGGCTCAAGTTCTCGCCCCTGCAAATCAAAGGCGTGACCTTCGGTGACGGCAGCAGCGCTCAAGGGTGGTCGGTGGTGAGCGACTTCGGAGGGGAGGCCGAGGTCAACCAGGCCTGCGGCGCCGCCAATTACGGGACCCCGTTCTGCACCTACCCCTTTTACGCATCGAACAAGCCGCTGGGCGCGTTCACGTTCGGAGGCGATTACGCCGGAACGAAGAACGACTTCAAGGGCGCCCTGCAGTTCCAGCAGACAAAGCAGTGCACCAGCCCGATGGGAGGGTTTCCGCAGTACTGCTCGACCGTGATCGCCTGACCGACATCGACTCTTAACAGGCGGGGTGGGCAGCCGCCCCGCCTGTCCTCAGACTCCTGATCGAAATCCATCGACAGGAGGCAAGACGACGTTGAGCAAGGACACCGCACCCGCAAAGCAGCTTTACAGGCTGAACATCGAACCCAGGGTGATCGATCAGCTGACGAAACTGGCCGCCCGCACAGGGGAGCCGAAAACGAGGATTGCGACGCGCCTGTTCACCGAGGCGGTGATGGGCTACAAGCCGGCTGCCGCCCGGCCACGGCCGAAGGGCTCCCCCAGGTCCTAGCCTTCCTCGCGGCTCGGGTCGACCGCGTGGCCGCCGGCAGGCGTGGCGTACATGGCGTCGATCTGCGGCTGGTACTTCGTGTAGATCACCCGGCGCTTGAGCTTCAGAGTCGGCGTGAGCTCCTCGGATTCGGGCGACCATTCGGTCGGGAGGATGGTGAAGCGCTTGAACTGCTCGACCCGTGAAAGGTGGGTGTTTGCGACCGTGAGCGAGCGGCGGATCTCTTCGATGACGGTAGGGTCCTCGGCCAGCTCGGCCATCGACGATGCGGCGATGCCGCGAGCCTTCGCCCAGGCCGGTGCGACCTGGGGATCGAGCACGACGAGCACGGAGATGAACCGCAGCGAGTCGCCGACGGCGACCGCCTGGCCGATGATCGGGCTCGACTTCGCCAGCGCCTCGAGGTTGGAAGGGGAGATGTTCTTGCCGGCCGACGTGATGATCAGCTCCTTCTTGCGGTCCACGATCCGGAACTGACCGTCGTCGGCAAGCTCGGCGATGTCCCCGGTGTGGACCCAGCCGTCCGAGTCGATCACGTCGGCGGTCTTCTCCGGGTCGCGGTAGTAACCGACCATCGTGTTGCCGCCACGGGTCATGAGCTCGCCGTCGGGCCCGACCTTTGCCTCGGTGCCTGGGATCGGGCGGCCGATGGAGGGCGTCTTGTGCTGACCCTCGGGCACCACCGTGCCCGGACCGGTGAGCTCGCTCATGCCCCAGACCTCGTAGAGCGGCAGCCCGAGCGCGGCCCAGAACTCGTGGATCTCCGGCCGGCTCGGGGCCGTCGTGGTGACGGCGAGAGAGCACTGGTCGAGACCCACCTTGCTCCGCAGCATCATGAACAGGGGCTGCGCCTGCTCGACGGCGGCGGCGAGCTCGGCGGGCACCTCCTGGCCCGCATGGCGCAGGGGATAGGCCGAGATGGCCGCCGAGACGGCTCCCTGGGCCATCTTGCGCCTGCCCTCGTCCGGTTCCGCCGCAATGCCCGCCTGCAGCCCGGCCATCAGCTTCTCCCAGACGCGGGGGACGCCCACGAACGACGACGGCCTGGCCTCGAGGAGGTACGGAAGAAGCAGGTTCGGGTCGGGGCAGAACCAGACCTCGTGGCCGTGGTAGATGCCGCGCCATTGCGAGGTGAAGCGCTCGGCTATGTGGGCGAGCGGCAGATAGCTGACGAGGCGGTCCCCTTCGCGAGCCCAGACGCGGCGCATCGATTCGAGCGTCCAGGTGATGTTGTTGTGCGAGTAGGTCACGCCCTTGGGCGGCCCGGTAGTGCCGGACGTGTAGATCAGCGCCACCGTGTCTTCGGGCCCGACGGCCCGCCAGGTCCGCTCGAATGCCGAGGGGTCGCGGGCCAGCTCCTTGCGGCCGCGCTCGAGCAGCGTCTCCCACTGCATCACCCCCTCGGGGGCGTCGCCGTGGACCAGCACTATGTGCTTCAGATGGGGGGTGTTCGCGCGGATGGCCTTGAACTTGGCCAGGAAGCCTTCGTCCTCGACGAACGCCACCGTCGCCTCCGAATGGTTGGCCATGTACTCGATCTGCTCCGGAGCGAGGGTGTTGTAGACGCTGATCGCGGCGCCCCCGGCGTGGACGATCGCGAGATCGGCGATCACGTGCGAGGGGGCGTTCCGGGCCATGATCAGGCCGAACTGGCCGGCGCCGAAGCCCAGCGAGCGAAGACCCATCGTCAGGGCGGCGACCGTGTCTCCGTATTCCCGCCACGTCAGGGTGCGCCAGTCGCCGTTGTCTTTCCAGTGGAGCGCCGGCCGGTCGCCCCACCTGGCGACGGCGTCGGCGAACAGCGTGCAAACGGTCTTACCGGAGACCGCGGCGTCTATGTCCGCCCGCTCGGCGATTGCGTCCATTTCGGTCGGGAATACACTACTCGCTGGTGGTGGGCCGAGACTGATTTACGTTCGCTCGCGGCGGTCGATCGTGACTCTGGCCGTGGCCGGACTGGCCTCGACCCTGCTCTTCGGCGCCCTCATGATCGTGGCCTTCACGCTCCCGCAGGCGGTCGTGGCGGGCGTGGCCCTGGGGGCGGGGGCAATTGGTGCTGTCGCAGTTGCGTCCCGGGCCCTGCTCAGCCTCAGGGAGTGGCCGCCCGGGCGGCTCGGCTTCTTCCGTGACCGCCTCCTCGTGATTCAGGGCAAGCACGAGATGCGGGCGATCTGGTCCGCCATGGAGTCGGTGACGCTGTCAGAGCCCGGCACCTGGCCCAGGATCCGGCTGACCGACAGGCTGACGATTCAACTGCGCAACGAGCCGCCGCTGGCTTTCAAACCGGCGCTGTTCGGGCTCGAGCCGGTCGGCTGCCGAGACCTGATCCTGCGCCTGAGGGACGACGCCGGCCTTCGCAGCCGGCTTCCCGAGTTCGATTCGCTGCGCGACCTGACGATGTCCCCGATCGTGGCCGGTGAGCTAATCGAACCGCGTTTGTAGCGGGCAGCGATCATGATCGCTCCAGTGAATTTGCTTCGTGGCAGGGACTTCATCGACATCGCGGACCTGACTCGCGATGAGCTGCGCCGGATCCTGGACCTGGCCCACGAGATCAAGGCCGGACGCTGGGCGGAAAAACCCCTGGCGGGGCGCCACATCGCGATGCTGTTCCAGAAGCCCAGCCACCGCACGCGGGTGTCGTTCGAGGTGGGAATCGCGAGGCTGGGCGGCACGACGACCACCCTGACGGAGCAGGATGTGCAGCTCGGTGTGCGGGAATCGATCGCCGATGCGGCCCGCGTGCTCGACCGCTACGTGGACGGCGCCGTCGCCCGCCTGCGCTCGCATTCGGATCTCGAGGAGCTCGCGGCCTACTCGGAAAGGCCGGTGATCAACGGCCTGACGGACCGCTCGCATCCCTGCCAGGTCCTGGCCGACCTCATGACCATGGAGGAGCTCGGCGGAGCCCTGGAGAAGCAGCACCTCGCCTACGTCGGCGACGGCAACAACGTGGCCAACTCTCTTATGGAAGCCGCGGCGCTGTCGGGATTGACTCTGACCGTGGTCGGGCCGCCCGGCTACGAGCCAATGGCCGCGGCCGTCGAGCGCGCGAGGAGTCTCGACTCGGGAGCCGCCCGAATCACCGTCACCACCGACCTGTCAGCAGTCGACGCCGCGACCGCCGTGTACACCGACGTGTGGGCGTCGATGGGGCAGGAGGCCGAGCGGGAGACGCGCCGCAAGGCGTTCGCCGAGTACCGCGTCGACCAGGCGCTGATGGCCCGCGCCCCGGGCGCCGTGTTCATGCACTGCCTGCCCGCGCACCGTGGCGAAGAGGTAACCGATGAGGTGATCGACGGCCCCCGGTCGGTGGTGTTCCAGCAGGCCGGCAACAGGCTGTACGCGCAGATGGCGCTCGTGGCGGAGATCTTCGCCAGATGAACGCGGTGCAGCTTTTCCTGCTCCAGCTCCTGGAGGTGCTGCGGCACATCAGCCCGCTCGAGATCATCGACGTCGCCGTCGTGGCGTTCCTGCTGTATCAGCTGCTTCGCCTGCTGCGCGGCACGCAGGGGACGCAGATCGTGGTGGGGTTGATCCTGCTCGCCGTCGTCGGGGTTGCGGCGACCGCGCTCGGCCTCGTCCTCCTGTCGTGGCTGTTCCGCAACGCGACCTTCTTCATCGTCATCGCGGTGATCGTGATGTTCCAGCCCGAGCTGCGGCGGGCGCTGGACCAGCTCGGCCGGATCGGCCACATCGGCCGCCCCCTCTCCCGGTTCAACGCGCGGCAGTACAACCAGGCGATTTCGGAAGCGATTCGCGCCGCCGAGCGGCTCAGCACGAAGCACACGGGCGCGCTAATCGCCTTCGAACGTGACGTCGGCCTCGAGGATTACGCGGCGACCGGTGTGCGCATCAACGGCGAGATCTCGGCCGAGATGCTGCAGTCGATCTTCTATCCCAACTCGCCGCTGCACGACGGCGCGGTCATCGTGCGCGGCAACCGAATCGTCGCCGCGGGCTGCCTCCTGCCGCTCCCGGAAGAGGGCACGGTCCGTGAGCGCCTCGGCACGAGGCACCGCGCGGCGGTCGGCCTGTCGATGGCGTCCGACGCCCTCGTCCTCGTAGTCTCCGAGGAGACGGGAAACATCTCGGTGATCGAAGAGGGCAAGATCAGCCGCAACCTGGACCCTGACAGCCTGCGGCGCAGGGTCAGCGTCAAGGTCCCGTCCGAACCTAACGGCAACGGCAGGTTCAGGTTCCGCCGATGAGCTGGTCCATCGTGACCGAACACTGGAGGCTGAAGCTGTTGTCTGTTGCCCTGGCCGTGCTGATGCTCGGGGCGGTCGGGTTCTCCGTGAACCCTCCCACCACGGGGACCCTGACGGTGTCTCTCAACTATTCGGTGGGCCCCAACCTGATCCTGATCAACCCACCTTCGAAAGTCCCCGTCACGTACTCGGGCCTGGCGAACGTGATCAAGAACGTCAACACCAACAACCTCACCGCATTTGTCGACGCCACCAAAGCCAAGCCCGGGCCGGCGGTGACCCTGAACGTGACAGCCAAAGACACGATCTCGCAGGTGAACGTGCAGGACCCGTCTCCGATCACGGTCCAGGTGGACGCCCTTCAGGGTAAGGACATCCCCGTCCAGGTGATCGCGCGCGCCTCGCCTGGCTGGGCGATCACCAAGTCCGTCGCGGTGTGTCCAGGAGCGCAGCAGCCGAACCCATGCGTCGTCCATTTCACCGGTCCTGCGAGCTGGGAGACGAACCTGACCGCGACCGTGCTGTTCGCCCCCGCGATCAACGTGGGCACCCTGGACTCTCCCACGCAGCCGATTCAGCTGCAGAACAGCAACGGGCCGGTGGATTCCACGATCCGCACGGTGCCCAGCATCAGCCTGGACTACCCGACCGTCTCGGTGCACATCGAAGCGTTACCGGGCTCTACCAGCAGCTCCGTCCCCTTCGTGGACTCTCCGCCGACGCATCCGCCGGCCGCGGGCTATCGCATCACCGCGATCACGATCACGCCCAACACGGTGGTCATCAGCGGCAACCCGACCGTGCTGAGCAAGATCCAGTACATCCAGCTGAGCGCGGTCGACCTGAGCGGGCGGACGTCGGACGCCAACTTCCAGGTCCAGGTCCAGTACCCGAGCGGGATCAGCGGCACCGTCCAGACGGTGAAGCTGGTCTACAGCATCTCGCCGAACCCGAACGCCACGCCCGGCGGCTAGCTCAGGCGGGGGGCCCGCCGTGTAACCTGGGCCCCCGCGCGGGCGTTCAACCCAGGCACCGGTCGAAATATCCCGGCCGGGAGTTCTAGTAGAGGTAAAGGGATGTGCGGGATCATCGGCTACCTGGGCGACCGAGAGGCAACCCCCATCCTGATGGACAGCCTCAAGCGGCTGGAGTATCGCGGCTATGACTCCGCCGGCGTAGCCGTCCTCGAGCTGCCCCGCCCGGGCGAGGCCACCCGGACGAGCGTCACCAAGTCCGAGGCCAAGGTCGACACGCTGATCTCCAAGCTCAAGGCAAACATGCCAACCGGCAAGCTGGGCATCGGGCACACACGCTGGGCGACCCATGGCAAGCCGACCTACATCAACGCCCACCCGCACACCGACTGCAAGGGCAAGATCTTCGTCGTCCACAACGGGATCATCGAGAACTTCGCGGAGCTGAAGGCGGAGCTCGAGGCGGCCGGCCACGAGTTTCCGTCGGACACCGATACAGAAGTGGTGCCGCACCTGATCGAGTCCTATTACAAAGGCGACTTCCTCGCCGCGGTGCGCCAGGCGCTGAAGCGGATTCGCGGTGCCTATGCGCTGGCCATGTTCTCGAGCGACGATCCGGATCTGCTGGTCGGCGCCAGGCTCAACGCGCCTTTGGTGGTCGGGATCGGCGACGGCGAGTACTACATCGCGTCCGACATCACCGCGATCATCCCCTACACGAAGCGGGTGCTCGTGCTCGGCGAGGGCGAGGTCGCGGCCATCACGCCCCTCGGCGCTGAGGTTTCGAGCCTGGACGGGATCACCGTCGAGCCCAAGCTGATCCAGGTCGACTGGGATGTGAGCCAGGCCCAAAAGGGCGGCTTCGCGCATTTCATGCTCAAGGAGATCCACGAGACGCCCGAGGCCGTGGCCAACGCCATGCGCGGCCGGCTGACCGACGACGGAATCGTTTCGTTTCGCGAGTTCGACGTCGACGACGAAAAGCTGCGCGACTGCGACGAGGTCCTCCTCCTGGGTATGGGAACCTCGCGTCACGCGGCCATGGTGGGCGAGTACCTCATCGAGGACTGGGCCGGTATCCACGCCCGCTCCCAGGACGCCTCGGAGTTTCGCTACCGCCGGCCGACCTTCGGGCCGAAGACGCTCGCCGTGGTGCTGACCCAGTCCGGCGAGACCGCGGACACTCTTGTAGGCCTGCATCGCGCGAAGGAGCGCGGTGCGCTGACGGTGGCGGTCACGAACGTGTTCGCGAGCTCGGCCGCCCGCGACGCCGACGGCGCCATCTACCTGCATTCGGGACCCGAGATCTCCGTGGCTTCGACGAAGACGCTCGCCGCCCACATGGTCAGCCTGTCCCTGCTGGCGCTGCGGCTCGCGACGGTCAACGGCCGGGTGTCGCTCGAGCGCAGGCGCGAGCTCGTGGAGGCGCTCCGGGTGCTGCCGGACCAGGTTCGCGAGCTGGTGGAGCGCGAGGACGAGATCGCCACGATCGCGCGGAAGTACAGCCGCTACCGCAACTTCATGTACTTCGGCCGCGGCCTGAGCTACCCGGTCGCCCTCGAGGGCGCCTTGAAGTTGAAGGAGATCTCCTACCTCCACGCGGAGGGCACGACCGGCGGCGAGCTGAAGCACGGCCCCATCGCCCTGCTCAGCGAAGAGTTCCCCGTGGTCGCGATCTGCACGGCCAGCGCGACCAAGGACAAGATGGTCAGCAACGTCCACGAGATCGCGGCCCGCAACGCACCGGTCCTCGCCCTCGTGACAAAGGGCGACCACTCGCTCGACGGCATCGCGGCCGACGTCTTCGAGATGCCGGCAGCCGAAGAATCGATGTCGGCGATCCTGAACACCGTGGCGCTGCAGCTGTTCGCCTACCACGTTGCCGTCGAGCTTGGCCAGGATGTCGACCAGCCCCGTAACCTCGCGAAGTCGGTAACGGTCGAATAAGTCGGGCCCGCCCCCTGAAAAGGTGACGGGTCGGAATAGCCAGAATGTGTCCATGCAGCGCATCGGCGTCGACGCGGTCTCGGTCGACCGCATAGCACTGGCGGTCGGCCGGTCAGGGCCCGGCTTCCTCGACAAGGTCTACACGCGCGCCGAGCAGGCTTACTGCGCGGGCAACGTCGAACGGCTGGCGGGCCGGTGGGCGGCCAAAGAGGCGATCATCAAGTGCTTCGACGGCACGGGAATCTGCTTTCCCCGCCGCCGCATCGAGGTGCTGCCCGGTCCCAACGGAGCACCGCGGGCCCGCCTTCTCGGCAACGACCGTGGGGCCCAGGTCGAGGTGAGCATCACGCACCACAGCCGCCTCGCGGTGGCGACCGCGCACCTCCGGATGCCCGGCGCCGGGATGTTGCTGCCCGCGCCCGACGCGGTCATGCTCCCGGACCGGCCGCACGACGCCCACAAGGGCACCTTCGGCACCGCGGTGGTGCTGGCCGGAAGCCTTGGCCTCACCGGTGCCGCCTACCTTACGTCGACAGCCGCCGCCCGGACGGGGGCGGGCCTGGTGCGGCTTCTCGTGGCGGATTCTATCTATCCCATCCTCGCCGCCAAGTGCACCGAGGTGATGGCGACGCCTGTCCCCGAGGTGGCCCCGGGCGCCGTCGGCCACGCGGCGTACGACTCGATCCTGCGCCAGCTCGAAAGCGCGGAGGTCGGGATCATCGGACCCGGCCTGGGCCGAGACAGCTCGACCTGGCGGCTCGTGGTGGACCTCGCCCTCAACGCCCGCTGTCCCCTGGTCATCGACGCGGACGGTTTGAACGCGCTTGCCGACTCACGCCGGTCGAAGGGCCGGCTGACGAGGAACCGCGTCCTCACGCCTCATCCGGGAGAGCTCGGCCGCCTCACGGGCAAGACGGCGGACGCCATCAACGCCGACCGCGCGGGGTCGGCGCGCAAGGCCGCGAAGGAGTGGGGGGCGATCGTCGTGCTGAAGGGGGCGCACACCGTGGTGGCGCACCCGGACGGCCGCGTGAGCGAAGACCCTCACGAGGTCCCGGCCCTTGCAAGCGGCGGCACCGGTGACGTCCTGTCGGGCATCATCGGCGGCCTCATCGCGCAAGGCTCGGATCCGTTCACCGCCGCGGTGACAGGCGTCTACATTCACGCCGCCGCGGGCCGGCAGATCGCCCAGCGGATCGGGGACTCGGGGCTCCTCGCCGGCGACCTGCTGACCGAGATCCCGACGGTCATGAACGTGCTGCGCCAGGGCGGCCTCTGACCCGGGCCTCCGTGATCAACACCCTTCGCTGGGTCGACGTCGATCTCGGCGCGATCCGCCACAACTGTGCGCGGATACAGGCGCACGCCGGCCGGGGCGCGCGGCTCTATGCGGTCGTCAAGGCCGGCGGGTACGGGCACGGCGCGCTCCAGGTCGCCAGGGCGGCAGTCGACGGCGGGGCGGCGGGCCTTGCCGTCGCCACGCTGGAGGAGGCGCGGGAGCTGGGCGGCCTCATCCCCGTGGAGCACGTCCTGGTGATGGGCGGGATCCTGCCGTCGCAGGCGCACGCCGCCGCGGCGGGCGGGTGGAGCGTCGCCGTATCCAGTTCCGAGCTCGCCGCCGCGCTCGGCGACACGGACGAGGTCGTCCCGGTTCACCTCAAGATCGATACCGGCATGGGCCGCTTCGGCTGCACGCCGGAGGACGCGCCAGGGCTTGCCCGGGCCATCGAGGAGTCGCAGGGCCTGCGCCTTGCCGGCACGTGGACGCATTTCGCCTCGGCCGACTCGGACGAGGCGCTGACGCGCCGCCAGTTCGACCGGTTCATCGATGCGCTGGCGAGCTTCGACGTCGACCCCGGCCTTCGCCACGCATGCAACTCCGCGGGCACCAGGAACCATCCCGAGTTCGCGCTCGACGCGGTGCGCTGCGGGATCGCGATCTACGGCTGTGAGTGGCCCGGCCTGCTGCCGGCGCTGGCGCTCCGGTCGGTCGTCACCCACGTCAAGACGGTTCACCGCGGCGACACCGTGGGCTACGGAGCGACCTGGACCGCGCCGGACACGCGGCGAATCGCGACCGTCGCGATCGGGTACGCGGATGGTGTCTTCCGGGCCCGCGCCAACACGGGCCACGTGCTCGTCCGGGGCGAGCGGGCGCCGCTCGTCGGGCGCGTCAGCATGGACGCCATCACCCTCGACGTGACGGACGTGGATGAAGTCGCGGTGGGCGATGTGGCGACGCTGGTGGGCGCGGACGGCGACGCGCGGATCACCGCCGAGGAGGTCGCGGCGTGGTCGGGCACGATCAGCTACGAGGTCCTGACCGCGATCGGGCCGCGGGTCGAGCGGCGGTATTCGGAATAGGCCTGCGGGGCCGCCCGGTTGGAACGGGTGCAAGGCAGGTGTATCTAGACTGGCATTACTGATGGCGGAATCGCCGGCAAGGACTGCCTTTGCGGAAGAGGCATTGACTCATCTGGACACGCTCTACAGGGGTGCGCTCCGGCTCACCCGTGACCCGGACCAGGCACAGGACCTCGTGCAGGAGGCTTACCTGCGAGCGCTGCGCTACCAGCACAGCTACCAGCAGGGCACGAACATGAGGGCCTGGCTCTTCGCGATCATGCGCAACCTGTTCTGGGATCGGTTCAAGGGTTCACGGAAAGAGGACGTGAGCCTCGACGACGTGGGCGAGTTCGTGCTGTACGAGAAGCTGCGCGACGAAGGCGCCAAGCCCGAAGCCGACGTGCTGGACAAGCTCGCGGCGAGCGAGGTCGTCTCGGCGGTCGAGAAGCTGCCGCCCCTGCACCGCGAGGTGGTGCTCCTGGTGGACGTCGAAGGCTTCTCCTACAAGGACGCCGCGGACACCCTGGGGGTGCCCATCGGGACGGTGATGTCCCGCCTCCACCGGGCTCGCCAGCAGTTGCAAAAATCCCTCTATGACTACGCGCTCGAATCGGGTATTGTCCGCGGCAACGGCATGATGGGGCCCACGCAGGTGCCACAGCAATGAAGTGCAAGGAGTGCGAGGACAAGCTCGACCGCTACGTCGACCGCGAGCTGAACGACACCGAGGCGCTGGAGGTCCAGCTTCACCTCGAAGGGTGTCCCGAGTGCATGGACCACTACGACTTCCAGGCCCACCTCAAGCGAGTCGTCCGGCATTCGTGTGACTGCGACACGGCGCCGGTGGCGTTCCGGGAAAAGCTTCGACAGATCCTGAGCTGAGCGCGTCCAGCCCACCCCAGCGGAACAGGGCCGGCGCGAGGGACGCCAACCTCCACGCGGCCCGCCTTTACGTGATAACTCCCGACTCCGACGCCCGCCGCGTGGTCGATGTGGCCGCGGCCGCCGTGCGTGGTGGCGCCGGCATCGTCCAGCTCCGCCACAAGACGATGCCTCGCGGGGAGCTGCTCGAGCTGGCAAGGGAGGTCCGCCGCGTGACGGGGGACGCGCTTTTCATCGTCAACGACCATGTCGACATCGCGCTGCTCGCCGAGGCCGACGGTGTCCACCTCGGACCGGACGACCTCGACCTGGCCGCGGCTCGCCGCGTGGCGGGCGGCAGGCTCCTGATCGGCGCCTCGGCCTCGACTGTGGACGCCGCCAGAGCCGCAATCGCCGCCGGCGCCGACTACCTGGGCTGCGGGCCGGCATTCGCCACGCCGATCAAGACTGAAAAGCGGGTCATCGGACCGGCCGGCATCGCCGAGATCTCGCGCGCCATCGGCGAGGCGGTGCCGGTCTTCGCGATCGGCGGGATCGACGCGACCAACGTCCGCGAGCTCACCGCGGTGGGGCTGCGCCGGGCCTGCGTGATCCGCGCCGTCGGCCAGGCGGCGGACCCCGAGCAAGCGGCCCGCGCGCTGCGTGCGATGCTGGAGGCGTGACCAAGGTCGCGGGAATCGGGGAGCTGGGCCTCCTCGAGCGAATCAAGCCATACCTCACGACGACCGGCTACCAGGTGGTCGCCGGCGAAGATGACGCGGCGGTGTGGCCCAGCCTGGATCCGGACCATCCGGAGGACTACGTGGTGGCCAGCTGCGACACGTCTGTCGAGGGAGTGCACTTCGACCTCTCGTGGATGTCCGCCGTCGAGGCGGGGCACCGCGCGCTCGCCCTGGCGCTTGGCGACCTGGCCGCCAAGGGTGCGAGCCCGAAATACGTGTTGATCAGCCTGAGCGTTCCGGGGAGCTGGGAGGTCGAATCCGTGACCGGGATGTACGAGGGCATCCACCGTCTCGCGCAGCGCTACGACATGACGATCGCCGGCGGCGACACGAGCTCCATCGACGGGCCTGCGGTGCTCACGCTGACCGTGCTCGGCACCACCTCGCTCGTCCCACTCGCGCGCTCCAGGGTTCGACCCGGGTGGGCGATAGGCGTGACCGGCCCCCTTGGCTCGGCGGCCGTCGCCTTGCGCGATCGGCGGGTGCATCTGCCTGAGCCGAAGTTCGAGCAGGGTGGTCTTCTCAACCGGGCCGAGATCTGCTGTGGCGACGTTTCCGACGGGCTGGTTCGCGAGATGGACAAGTTCCTCGCCGCCTCGGGTTGCGGGTGTGTCATCCGCGCCGCCGACGTTCCGGTCGCGTCGGGGGCGACGCTCGCCGATGCGCTCGCCGGCGGGGAGGAGGCCGAGCTGGTCTGCGTCGGGCCGGCGGAGAACCTGATCGGGGCCGGCATCCGGCCCATCGGCGAGATGACAGCCGACCGGGCGGTCCGCGTCACCGGCCAGGACGGCGCCGATCTTCACGTCGAGGCCCGCGGATACGACCACTTTGCATGACGAGGTGACGGACTCGCCCGCCGCAACCGAGCAGGCGGGGGAACGGCTTGGCCGGCGCCTGCAGCCCGGCGACGTCGTCCTGCTGAGGGGCGAGCTCGGCGCCGGCAAGACCACGTTCGTCAGGGGCGTGGCGCGCGGAACCGGCTCCTCGGCGCCGGTGGCCAGCCCCACGTTCCAGCTCGTCCGGATCTATCCGGGCCGTGTCAAGCTCGCGCACGTCGATCTCTACCGGGTCGAGGATCTGTCCGAGCTGCGCGACCTGGGCCTCGACGAGTTGGCGGGAGACGGGGCGGTCGTCGTGGAGTGGGGCGACCGGCTCGCCGTGGACGGTGCGGCGGTGATCGAGATCGAGCATCTCGGCGCCGACCGGCGGCGCATCAGGACTGCACATGATCTTGGTCATTGACACCTCCTCGGCCGTGAGCGCGGTCGCTCTCGTCGAACCGACGGGAGAGGTCCGGCGCGAGGAGCGCGTGCCATCGCGGAGCTCCGGCCTGCGTGAGGTCCTGAGAGAGATGGCCGGTTCGGCCGAGATCACGAGCGTCGCCGTTGCGACGGGGCCCGGATCCTTCACCGGGCTGCGCGTCGGCGTGTCGTTCGGTCTCGGCCTCGCCATGGGGCGGCGCGTGCCCATCGTGCCGATTCCGACGCTGACCCTCCAGGCGGCCCGCGGCCGCTCGCCCGTCACGGCCGTCTCGGAGGCGGGTCGCGGCAGGTTCTACTTCCAGGTGCCGCGGCATGAGGTGCGGCTGGGCGAACCGCGCGAGATTCCGACGTCGACCCCGCTCGCGGGCCTCCTGTCGGCCGCGTCCGTCGCGGCCCTGGAGCAGGCGGGCCACGTGGTCGTGCCGGAGGGCGAGCTGCTCGGCGTCGGCGAAGCCGCCGCGGTGCTGCTCAAGTCGATTCCCGAAGTGGCCTACGACCGTCTTAAACTCGACTACGTGCAAGCGTTCTCGGCGCGGAATCCGGCCTAGTGGTCCAGATCAGGCAGCAGCTCGCGCTCGAGCTGATGCGCGAATCGGACGTCAGCACGGTCCAGGAGATCGAACGCGAGATCTTTGCCACGCCCTGGCCGCGCAACGCCTACTACCGCGAGCTCGCCTCACGGGCGAGCGCGCACTACGTGGTGCTCCGGCAGGAGAACACGGACGAGCGGCCGCCTGGATACCGCAGCCCCGACTTCGACCCGACGATCCTCGGCTACGGCGGCATGTGGCGCATGTACGACGAGGCGCATGTCACGACGATCGGCGTGCGGCACGATCTGCACCATCGCGGTTTCGGCCGCATCCTTTTCGCCGGGCTGGTCCAGGCCGCATACGACATGGGCGCGAAATGGGTCACGCTCGAGGTGCGAACGACCAACGAGAACGCGATGCGGATGTACGAGTCGTTCGGCTTCAAGGTCATCGGCAGGCGCAAGGGCTACTACACCGACAACGGCGAGGACGCGATCGTGATGTGGTCCGATTCGATTCACTCGCCACGTTTCCGGCGCGCCTATGAAGCGAACCTCGAGCGTATCGACGCGGATGTCCGCGGCCTCCGGCGCGACCTGCTGGCGACACCGGACCAGTGAGTCGGAATAGATAGGTCACTTTCCCGCTGGGGGGGAAGAGCCCCGGTTCAAGCCGGGGATGGGGAGGCTCAACTGCCACTGACGCTCGGCATCGAAACGTCGTGCGACGAGACCTCGGTCGCCGTGGTCGAGGACGGCCGGCGCGTCCTCAGCGACGTCATCCACTCCCAGGTCGACTTGCACCGCGAGTTCGGAGGCGTCGTTCCCGAGCTCGCCGCGCGCGACCACCTGGAGCGGCTGCCGCATCTGCTCGACATGGCGCTTGAAGGAGCAGGGGTCACGCCGTCGGAGATCGATCGGCTCGCCGTCACCCGCGGACCCGGCCTCGTGGGCTGCCTGCTGGTCGGTACGGGGGTCGCCGACGGACTCGCCACGGCGTGGTCGAAGCCGCTCGCCGGCATCAACCACCTGTGGGGCCACGTTTACGCCGGGATGCTGACCCGGCCCGACCTCGAGCCCCCGCTCCTTGGACTCGTGGTCAGCGGCGCGCACTCCGACCTCGTCCGCATGCCGGCCCACGGCCGGTTCGAGGTCATCGGCCGGACACGCGACGACGCGGCGGGCGAGGCGTTCGACAAAGCCGCGCGCATGCTCGGGCTGGGCTTTCCGGGCGGGCCGGCGCTCGACCGCATGGCCCGCCGCGGTGACCCCGCCCGCCAGAAGCTGCCCCGGCCGTCGCTGCCGGGGCTCGAGTACAGCTTCAGCGGCCTGAAGACCGCTCTGCTCTACCGGCTGCGCGACCTGGGCGAGACCGTGACGGACCAGGACCGGGCCGACCTCGCCGCCGCATTCGAGCTGTCCGTCGTCGAGTCGCTGCTCGAAAAGCTCGACGCGGCCCTCGACGCCGAGCCGTGCGCCGAGGTCGTGGTCTGTGGCGGGGTGGCAGCCAACACGCTACTCCGCCGGAGAGCGGCCGAGGTCGTCGCCGGGCGGGCGAGGCTCACGATGCCGTCCCTCGAGCTCTGCACCGACAACGCCGCCATGATCGCGGCCGCCGCCCACTTCACCGCGGCGGCCGGAGGTGGCGACGGGGCGCCGGAAGTCGATCCGTCGCTAGGCTGGAGCTGACATGGGCGTCAAGGGCTGGACGGTGGTGTTCAGGGGCGAGCGCATCCAGGCCGACCTGCTGGCGGCGGTCCTCGAGTCCGACGGCATGCGGGTCGAGGTCTTCGGCGACCACGCCTACGGCGTCGGGATCAGCCTCACGGATGCGCGGGTCATGGTCCCCGAAGAGCAGGCCGAGGCCGCCCGCGACGTCATCCGCCGGGCGGAGGCCACCCCGGTCGAGGACGAAGAAGGGGTTTAGCAGCCGCCTCCCAGAGGGTATTAAGATTTAGCAGTCACACCGCCTGAGTGCTAAGCGCTCTAGAGTGGGGAGTGCTAACCGAGTCTGTTACAGCTGAGGAGGGCTGCCATGAACCTGAAACCGTTGGGCGACCGCGTCGTGGTCAAGCCGGTCGAGAAAGAGGAGCGGACCAAGAGCGGGATCGTCCTTCCTGACACCGCCAAGGAAAAGCCCCAGGAGGGCATCGTCGAGGCAGTGGGCACCGGAAGGATCCTGGACAACGGCACCAAGGTGCCGATGGAGCTCAAGGTCGGAGACAAGATCCTTTACGCGAAGTACGCCGGCAACGAGTTCAAGATCGACGAGGTCGAGTACCTGATCGTCTCCGAAAAAGACGTCCTCGCCGTCGTCGCGAACGGCAAGAAGTAAGCAAGGCAGAAGAGGGAAACATATGGCAAAAGTAGTCACGTTTGACGTAGAGGCGCGGCAGGCCCTCAAGAAGGGCATCGACACCGTCGCGCAGGCAGTCCGCATCACGCTTGGCCCCAAGGGCCGCAACGTCGTCCTGGAGAAGAAGTTCGGCGCACCCACGGTCACCAACGACGGCGTGACCATCGTGCGCGAGATCGACCTCAAGGACGCGATGGAGAACACCGGCGCGCAGCTTCTGCGCGAGGTCGCGACCAAGACGAACGACGTGGCCGGTGACGGCACCACCACGGCGACCATCCTGGCCCAGACCATGATCAACGAAGGCTTCCGCAACGTCACGGCCGGCGCCAACCCGATGCAGCTGAAGATCGGCATGGAGCGCGCGGTCGAGGCGGTCGTCGAGGAGATCAAGAAGCTCGCGGTCCCGGTCAAGGGCCACGAGGACGTCGCGCACGTCGCGGCGATCTCGTCCCAGGACTCGAAGATCGGCGACTTGATCGCCGACGCGATGGACAAGGTCGGCAAGGACGGTGTCATCACCGTCGAGGACAACCAGGCCATCGCCACCGAGCTCGAGGTGGTTGAGGGCATGCAGTTCGACCGCGGCTACATCGCGGCCTACATGGTCACCAACCCCGACCGGATGGAGGCCGTCCTGGACGAGCCCTACGTGCTCATCACCGACCGCAAGGTTTCGGCGATCCAGGACCTGCTCCCGGTGCTGGAGCGCGTCGTGCAGCAGGGCAAGGCCCTTCTGATCGTGGCCGAGGACGTCGAGGGCGAGGCTCTGGCCACGCTCATCGTGAACAAGCTCCGCGGCACGTTCACCGCCGTCGCCGTCAAGGCGCCGGGCTTCGGCGACCGCCGCAAGGCGATGCTCGAGGACATGGCGATCCTGACCGGCGGCCAGGTCATCTCCGAGGAGCTCGGCCTCAAGCTCGACCAGACCAAGATCGAGCAGCTCGGCAAGGCTCGCAAGGTGACCATCACCAAGGACGACACGACCATCGTGGTCGACGCCGAGAACGACCCCAAGCGGATGGCGGCCATCCAGGGCCGGATCAAGGCGATCAAGGCGCAGATCGAAGAGACGACCTCCGACTTCGACCGCGAGAAGCTGCAGGAGCGGCTGGCCAAGCTCGCCGGCGGTGTGGCGGTCATCAAGGTCGGCGCCGCGACCGAGGTCGAGCAGAAAGAGAAGAAGCACCGCATCGAGGACGCGCTCAGCGCGACCAAGGCCGCGGTGGAAGAGGGCATCGTCGCGGGCGGCGGCACCGTGCTGCTGAACGCGCAGAAGAAGCTCGACGGCGGGCTGGGCCTGAAGGACGACCAGGCGACTGGCGTCGCGATCGTCCGCAAGTCGCTCGAGGAGCCGATCAAGCAGATCGCCGCGAACGCGGGCAAGGAAGGCTCCGTGATCGTCGAGCAGATCCGCAAGAGCAAGGCGGGCGAGGGCTACGACGCCCTGCACGACAAGTTCCTGAACATGTTCGAGGCCGGGATCGTCGACCCCGCC
>Ga0070741_10007371_pt1 | contig 22788 bp, 22 predicted proteins | sample Coa_R1_4_FD_66440 | JGI IMG/M metagenome (GOLD analysis project Ga0070741, IMG submission 66440) | Surface soil microbial communities from Centralia Pennsylvania, which are recovering from an underground coalmine fire - Coalmine... | ecosystem: Environmental > Terrestrial > Soil > Unclassified ... | reverse complement strand
GATCCCAACAACCCGTCGCCGTCCAAGGGCAGCTCGGGCGGCAAATCGTACAGCGTCAAGGACGGCGATCGACTCGACTCGATCGCGGCCAGCCAGCTCGGCGACGCCGCCCGCTGGCCGGAGATCGCGATGGAGAACAACATTGACGACCCGGCCAACATCACGACCGGCCAGTCGTTGAAGATCCCGGACTAAGCCATGGCGCAGACCAACGTCGATATCACGGTCAAGGTCGCCGGCAAGGAGATCTCCGGCGACGAGGTGCACGACCTGGTGGTCGAGGCCGATCTGGATCAGCCGGACATGGCGGCGGTCGTGCTCTCGAACAAGTCGACCAAGTGGTCGGAGAAGGTCAACCTCGGCGACGACGTGGCGATCGAGGGCGGCTTCGCCAGCAACTCCTCCGACGCGGCGTCGATCTTCAAGGGCGAGGTCACCGGCCTCGAGCCGATGTACCAGACCAAGGGCGGCCTGCGCGTCACCATCCGCGCGCTCAACGCGCTGCACGCGCTCTCGCGCGGCAAGAAGTCGGTCGCGTACACCAAGGTCACCGACAAGGACATCGTCGACAAGATCTGCCAGCTGTACAGCCTGTCGGGCGAGTACGGCGACGCGCCGCCGACGGTGCAGTACGATCACATCTACCAGCACAACCAGACCGATCTCGAGTTCATCCGGCTGCGCGCCTCGCGCATCGGGTTCGAGGTGTTCGTCGTCGACAAGAAGCTCTACTTCCGCAAGCGCAACGAGACCGACTCGGGCATCACGCTCGAGTTCGGCGTCTCGGGCAAGAACATCCTCGAGAAGTTCAACCCGCGTCTCTCGACGGCGAACCAGGTGTCCGAGGTGCGCGTGCGCGCCTGGGATCCGGATCAGAAGAAAGAGATCATCGGCACCGCCAAGGCGCAGAGCTCCAAGCTCGGCGACGAGACCGGCACCAAGATCGCCGAGAACGCGAAGCACTCGAACATCCTCGCCATCGACGTCGACGTGCCGGTGTTCTCGAAGGAGCAGGCCGACGGCATCGCCAAGTCGGTCTTGCAGGATCGCCTGATGAACTTCATCACCGGCGACGCGCAGACCAAGGGCAACCCGAACATCAAGCCCGGCATCGTCCTCACGCTCAAGGTCGGCGACAAGCGCTTCGACGGGAAATACTATGTGACGGCCGTCCGCCACCGCTACGTGCACGAGGGCCCCGATCACGGCTTCCGGACCGATTTCAAGTTCAAGCGCGACGCCTCCAGCTCGGTGTGAATTTTTTCCCCTCCACGTCGCATTGAGTGGTTGACCGCTCGGGCGAAAGCAGCCTAAAATTGCCGCCCTAGACTGGAGCGCGCGGTCTCGGGGGAACGCCGAAAAATGGACGAGGACGAGGCGATGCTGTTGTGGCAGGACGTGCTCGATCTGGTCGCGGCAGGTCGCACCGGTGAGCTCACGTGCCCGTTTTGCAAGAAGGGTCAAGTGCAGGTCAAAGAGATCGAGGGGACGAAACAGACGCGACTCGAGTGCCCCTCCTGCCGTCAATTCATCGTCGGCCGCTTCAAACAAGATTAGCGAGGGACCGTGGCGCGCAACTTCTTCGGCAAAGGCTGGAAGTATCCCGTCGAGGTGGCTCGCACCGGCGGCATCGCCATGTCCGAGCATGAAGAGGCGATCCGTCAATCGATCTTGATCGTGCTCGGCACCGCGCCCGGCGAGCGCGTGATGCGGCCGCACTTCGGCTGCGAGATCCACGAGCTCGTCTACGCGCCCAACAACGTCAACACCGCCGGCCTGGCGGCGCACTACTGCATCGACGCGCTGACCAAGTGGGAGCCGCGCATCGACGACGTCGAGGCGGAGGCCGAGCCGTCTCCCGACGATCCCAATCAGCTCAACCTGTACATCAAGTACAAAGTGCGGGCGACCAACAACTCGCGCAACCTGGTCTACCCCTTCTACCTCCGTAGGAGCGACGACAAATGATTCCGGCGCCGAAGCTCGACGACCGAACGTACGCGGACATCGTCGCCGAGGCGATGCGTCTCATCCCACGCTATTGCCCGGACTGGACCGATCACAACCCGTCGGATCCCGGCATCACCATCCTCGAGCTGACGGCGTGGATGACCGAGCTGATCCTGTATCGGCTCAACCGCGTCCCGGAAAAAAACTACCTCGCGTTCCTCGACATGATCGGCATCAAGCTGCGCTCGCCGCAGCCGGCGCGCGGGCTGATCACGTTCCAGCTCGTCGAGGGCGCCGAGCGCCAGGTGATCAAAGAGGGCACGCAGGTCGCGACGCAGCAGGCGTCGGAAGACGACACGATCATCTTCGAGACGCAGAAAGAGTTGATCGTCGTCGGCGCGCCGCTCGATCGCTGCTTCTCGTACTTCAACGAGACCTACGCCGACAACTCGCCGTTCATTCTCGGCTCGCGCCCCGAAGGCTTCGAGGTCTTCGCCGGCGCCGATCGCATCGACCGCTTCGTCTATCTCGGCGACGCGCGCTTCAAGGCGCTCACCGATTCGTCGGTGCTGCGCCTCAACATGACGTGCCCCGATCACGGCGGCCGCGATCTCGCGCGCCTGCTCGAGTGGGAGTACTGGAACGGCCGCCGCTGGCGCGAGCTCAAGATGCTGCAGACCGAGGTCGAGCGCGGCGAGGTGATCTTCCACGGCCCGCAGGACATGACGCCGTACACGGTGCACGGCATCGACGACATCTGGATCCGCGGGCGCCTGGCGGAAGTTCCGCAGAACCCGTGGGAGACCGAGATCGACACCACCAAGGCGATCATCGAGGTGGTCGGCGAGGGCGTGGTGCCCGATCACGCGTTCGCCAACCTCGACGGCGGCGTGTTCCTGGCGCTCGACCTCGGCAAGAACTCGCACCCGCTCGGTACGTCGCCGAAGATCGATCAGTGCTTCTACATCGCGTCGCGCGAGATGCTGTCGCAGCCGGAAGCCGAGGTGCGGATCGAGATCACGCTCTCCGATCCGGCGATCATCCCCGAGCCGAAAGCGTCCGAGGAGCTGATCCTGTCGTGGGAGTACTTCGACGGGAAGAAGTGGCGCATCCTCGGCAAGTCGACCTCCAAGGGCTCGAAGAAGGTCGGCGACAACGACTGGAACTTCGTCGACACCACCAACGCGTTCACCAAGAGCGGCGTGGTGACGTTCCGCGTGCCGAAGGATCTCGCCGCCGGCGAAGTCAACGGTGAAGACAACTACTGGGTACGCGCGCGCGTCGAGATCGGCGACTACGGTCTGCCGGGCAGCTACATGCTCGACGGGGACAAGTGGGTCTGGCGCGATGATCGCCCCTTACGTCCGCCGGCGTTCAAGGCGGTGTGGCTCAAGTACCGCGCCGATCTGCAGAACCTCAAGCACGTGCTCTCGTACAACGACTTCCGCTACCGCGATCACTCGGAGGAGTCGAAGGTCGAGTATCGCCCGTTCCAGCCGTTCTCGGCGGTGCCCGACGAGGGCGCGGCGCTGTATCTCGGATGGAACGGCAAATTGCCCAACGACCCGCTCAGCCTCTACGTGGTGCTGGCCGATCAGCCGCCGCGCGCGCTCGAGGACACGCGGCAGAACTCGGAGTTCTTGAAAGGCTACTACTCCGATCGCGACGCCGCGTGGGAAGCCGAGCAGCGCGTGGTGTGGGAGTACTACGACGGCACCAACTGGGCGCCGCTGGTGGTCGTCGACGGGACGAAGAACTTCGCGCAGTCGGGCTTCGTCGAGTTCGTCGGGCCCGACGATCACCAGAAGTCGCTCAAGTTCACCGAGGACCGCTACTGGATCCGCGCGCGCCTCGAGATGGGCGGCTACGTCAAGCCGCCGCGCATCCAGCGCATCCTCACCAACACCGTCGAGGCGGCCAACGTCATCACGGTGCGCGACGAGGTGCTCGGCTCCTCGGACGGCACGCCGATCCAGTCGTTCGGTCTGTCGCAGGGCCCGCTGCTCGAGGGCGAGGTCATCGAGGTCAAGGAGCGCGATCAGCCGGCGCCCGAGGACATTCAAGATCTCGGCGACGAGGCCGTGCGGCAGGAAGAGGGTGAGCCCAACCAGGGCCAGACCGGCTGGTGGGTGCGCTGGCGCGCCGTCGAGAGCTTCTTCGACTCGGGGCCGCGGTCGCGTCACTACCTGCGCAATCCGTTCAACGGCAAGGTCTCGTTCGGCGACGGCACGCGCGGCATGATGCCGCCCGCCGGCCGCAACAACATCGTGTGCCGCAAATATCAAGTCGGCGGCGGCGTGCGCGGCAACGTCAACGGCGGCACGCTCACGCAGCTCACGCGCGCCATCGCGTACATCGAGAAGTGCTACAACGCCATGCCGGCCGCCGGCGGCGCCGACGCCGAGACCGTCGAGGAGGCCAAGGCGCGCGCGCCGCTCACGCTCAAGAGCCGCGACCGCGCGGTGACCGCCGAGGACTTCGAGTCGCTGGCGCTGCGCTCGTCGACGGGCGTGGCGCGCGCCAAGTGTTTGCCGTCGCAGCGGCACGACGGCGAGGTGCAGGTCGTGGTCGTCCCGCGCGGCGACGAGAAGAACCTCGACTTGACGAAACGTCTGGTGCCCGCGCCGGAGCTGCTCCGCTTCGTGAAAAACTATCTCGACGATCGCCGCCTGGTCGGCACCGTCGTCGAGGTGATCAAGCCGGGCTTCATCGAGATCTCGCTCAAGGTCACGCTGGTGCGCCGCACCGTCGGCCAATCGGATCGCCTGAAGAACGAGATCGAAGATCGCCTGCGCCGCTACCTGCACCCGCTCATCGGCGGGCGCGACGGCAAGGGCTGGCCGTTCGGCCGCGCGGTCTACAAGACCGATCTCGCGCACCTGGTCGAGGACGTGCCGGGCGTGGAAGTGATCGACTCGATCACGATCTACGACGAGGATCAGCGCGTCTCCGTCGAGAACGTGCGCCTCGAGCCGTCGGAGCTGATCTATCTCGTCAAGGTCGCGGTGGTCGAGCGCGTGCGCGAGGAGATTGTCTAAACCATGATGTCGCAGCAGCGCGCGCTGGTCCGCATGCCCGAGGTCGTCGGGCTGCCGCTCCGCAAGGCGAAGTTCCTGATCGAGAACGCCGGCCTCGCCGTCGACGCCATCGTGTTCCAGGAGAGCTACGAAGAGCGCGACACCGTGCTCACGCAGAAGCCGGCCCGCGGGCAGATGATCTACACCGGCGAGAAGGTCACGCTCGGCGTCTCGCGCGAGAGCTACGTCAAGTGGCTGCCGTCGATCTTCCAGCGCAACGATCTCAACGGGCGCAACTTCCTGCGCGACCTGTTGTGGATCGTGCAGCACCTGTTCACCTCCGTCGACGAGCAGCTCGACGTGATCCACAACTTCTTCGATCCGTACGAGGCGCCGGAGAAGTTTTTGCCGTGGCTCGCGTCGTGGTCCGCGATGGTGCTCGAGGAGGATTGGCCGATCGCGAAGAAGCGGCGGCTGATCAAGAAGGCCATCGAGATGTACCGCATCCGCGGGACGGTGAAGGGCATCAAGCTGTTCATCTCGCTGTTCACCGGGCACGAGCCGGACATCAACGAGAACATCTGGCCGTTCCGCGGCTGGCGCATCGGCGTGACCGCGGACATCGGCATCGACTCGGTGGTGCTGCCGCCGGTCAACCTGGCGCACACGTTCGTCGTCGAGATGCCGGTCTCGTACAAAGACATCTCGCCCGAGGCGGTGATCCGGATTCACGAGATCATCCAGATGGAGAAGCCGGCCAACACGCAGTACTACCTGCGCTTCGCCGTCGAGGGCGGGCCGAGCCAGCTGCGCGAGTTCTACACCGTCGGCGTCTCGTCCGGCGTCGGCGTGGGAATGGGCGTGGCCGAGTCGGAGGCGATCACGTCCGAGGCCGACCTGCAGAAGCTGCTCGATCAGCAGGGGCGCGAGCAGGCGCAGGCGGCGAAGGCCAAGGTCGCCACCGAGGAGATCGACGACTTCATGCCCGGGCCGAAGACGCGCCCCCCGCTGCCGAAGGCGCCGAAGGCGGACACCGCGCCCGTCGAGGGCAAGGAGGGGCCGCGGTCGAGCGAGGCGGGCGGCTTCGGCGCCAGCGCGCGCGAGATGTCGGCGATCAGCATCACCGACGCGCTCGAGGTCATGCCGACGAGCGAGATGCCGGCGATGAGCACCAAGACCGGCGTCGCGCCCGTCGACCCGAAGAAGACCGGCGCGACCAAGGCGGTCAAAAAAGTCGACGAGAAGACGGAAGACAAGGATAAGAAATCGGACGACACCAAGGGTCCGAAGAAGTAGCCAAAGGGGATTTCATGGCCACCGAACGCGACGCCAAACCGCAGGGCTTCAAGAGGATCAACTTCTTCAAGGGGTTCCTCACCACCGAGCACGACTGGAACGACGCCGAGCGCTATCACCTGGAGAAGCGCAAGCTGCACAACCGGCTGTGCCACGCCCCGGGCGTGGTCTCCGGCTATGCGGGCGAGCTCCGCGTGAACGCGCGCGCGCGCGGCGATCTCTCGATCGAGATCCAGCCGGGCTACGCCGTCGACGGGATGGGAAATGATCTGGTGCTGTGGGAAGCGCAGATCAAGACCATCGTGCCGGAGGAGTACAAGCTCCCGCAGACGCTCTACATCGTGCTGCGCTTCGTCGAGGAGCTCTCCGACTTCATCGCGTACAAGGAGAACCTCGAGTACAAGGGCCACCGCCGCGTGCTCGAGTCCTGCAAGGTCGAGATCTCGCAGACGACGCCGGACATCAAGCAGGAGGTCGAGCTGGCGCGCGTGCTGCTCGAGAAGAACGCGACGCGCGTGCGCGACGCGCGCGACCCGCTCGATCCGCGCGCCAACGAGATCGATCTGCGCTGGGTGCCGCACGCGGGCGTCGCCGGCTCGTTCTTCGATCCGACGATGAAGATGCGTATCGGCACCATGTTCCAGTCGATGCGCAAGGGCCTCTTCTACATGGCGCGCGACGGCAAGGTGCAGACGGCGCACGACGCGCTGGCGGCCGTGCTCTCGGCGTCGATGATGAACGCGGCCGATCAGCTCGACCTGCGCAACATCTTCGACATCATGTCGCTGATCATCGAGATGCAGGCGGAGATCTCCGCCGACGTCGAGGTCAATCACCCGACGCTGGCGCAGCGAAAAGAGTTCGGCGACTTCCGCAAGCACGTCGAGATCCTCAAGGGGCTGCTCGGCGAGCGGCGCTACACGTTCGATGCGCTGCAGAACCTGTCGGCGTATCAGCAGAAGGCGGGCGAGATCGTCACGTCGATCTTCGGCGGCGGGCCGGCGGTGGTCGTCGACGATACGCCGTCGGCGGCGCCCAAGCCGGCCGCGGCGGCCGCGCCCACCTCGGGCGGCATGACGTTCGAAGCGGTCAAGGGCATCTCGCAGCTCGAGCTGCCGACCGAGCTGGTGATCGACGGCAAGACCTGGGTGCAGGTCGACAAGATCGACGTCATGGACAAGGACTCCGAAGAGAAGCACGCGCTCGCCATCCACGACGCCAAGGACTCGTACCGCTCGCGCCAGAAGCTCAAGTACCCCGACGGGAACGTGATCGAGGACGTCGGCCGCGCTCACGTCGGCGGCTACGCGCAGTACAACGTCATGAACCTCAAGCCGGGCAAAGAGCTGCTCATCATCCGCCGCATGGACTACGTCTACGGCGACTACGAGATCGAGTTCTCCGTCGACGGCAAGAACGCCGGCACCTGCTCGTGCGCCGGCACCGACCGCGTCTCGCGCTGGCGCAACTGGCCGTACGTGATCTCGGGCGACCTCATCACCAAGGACAAGGTCACGATCAAGCAGAACGCCGGCACGGCCGGACGCGACATCAACCTGTTCCGGCTTTGGATGTACCAACCGAAATAGGCTAAATTAGAGGCCGCCGATGTTTCTGGATGGGCTCATCAAGATCCTGCGGGCGCCGCTCGACCTCATCAGGACGAAGATCTTCGGCGTGTCGTCGATCAAAGGCGGCGCCATCGGCGACGTCAAGCGCTTGAAGCAGGTCGGCGGCATGTACACCGACGCGGCCAAGCAGGCGGCGGGCACGGCCAAGAACGTTCAGGGTAAAGTGAAGGGGGCCCAGGGCCAGGCGCAAGGCGTCGCGGGAAAGGTGCCAAAAAAGAAAATGGGACTGTTCTCGAAGAAGAAGAAATGCGAGAGCTGCGGCCAGAAGCTGCACGCGAGCTGGGACCAGTGCCCGTATTGCGGCGCGGGAGCGGCGCAGGCACCGCAAGCTCCGGCGCCGGTCATGGCCGCGCCGATGCCGTCGCAGGGCGGCAAGCAGAAGACGATGGCGATCAACATCGGCGGCTCCGAGCAGATCGTGACCGGGCAGGCCGGCTCGGGCTGGCTGGTGCCGCTCGAGGGCCCGCAGACCGGCGAGCTGTTTCAGCTGCGCGCCGGACGCACGCTCGTCGGCACGTCGCCCGACTGCGACATCGTGCTCAAGGATCCGTCCATCAGCGGGCGCCACGCCGAGATCTCCGTCGCAGGGCGCGGCTTCCGCATCAATGATCTGGGATCGACCAACGGCACCTATGTGAACGACAAGCGGGTCTCCAGCGAGGACCTCATCGACAACGACAGCGTCCGGCTGGGCCGCACCAACTTCAAGTTCAAGTCGATGAGCTGAGCCATGCGCAAATCCACCACGGCCACCGTCCTCGCTTCGCTGTTCACGCTGTTCGCGCTCGAGGCGCACGCGGCCGACAAGCTGCGCGTCGAGAAGCTCGACGTCACCAAGTACCCGACCGTCAAGATGTACATCACGTACGTCGACGGCGACGGGCGCGTGATCACCGGGCGGCAGAAGGAGGACTTTCACTTCGTCCTCGACTCCGCCGATCAAGGCCCGGCGCAGAGCGTGGTCACGTTCGACACCGTGGTGCCGCCGGCGACGACGTCGCCGAACGTCAACGTGGTGGTGGTCGCGCAGGTGTCGAGCGCGATGAACGAGGTGTTCGACGAGGTGAAGCGCGGCATCAAGAACCTCGCCGACGCGTTCGACCCCAAGGGCAAGTCGAAGATGGCGCTGCTCGGCTACGCCTCCGACACCAAGCGGCTCGTCGAGATGAGCGCGCCGAGCGAGGTCGAGGCCGCGACCAACACGATGGCGATCGACTCCGAGGGCGTCGAGGTGCACATGCTCGACGCGCTCCGCACCGCGATCGATCTGCTCAACGCCTCGCCCAAGGGCGAGCGCAAGCTGATCGTGCTGTTCTCCGACGGCATCGACGTCAACATGGATCCGCGCGCGTTCCAGTCGGCGGGCAAGAAGGCGCAGGAGGCGGGCATCATCGTCGACACCATCGGCTACGCGCCGTTCGAGGCGGGCCGCCTGCGCAACCTCGCGCAGCTCTCGAACCTGTCGTTCGGCGTCGCGCGCCAGTGCAAGAGCACCGGCGAGATCGGCACCCAGTTCGCGTCGGTGGTCGACGAGATCAAGAAGCAGTACGTGGTGACGTGGGAGTCGGCGCTCAAGGGCGGCGACAAGAAGAACCACACCATGCAGGCGATGGTCGACGCCAACGGGAAGCAGGCCTACTCGAACGAGATCACCGACAAGCTCGAGCAGACGCATCCGCCGCTGACGCCCGAGGGCGGCTCGCGCTGGTGGCTGTGGGTGCTGATCGCCATCGGCGGGCTCGGCCTCATCGGCTTGATCGCGTGGCTGGTGATGCGCGAGAAGCCGGAGCAGGTCGAAGAGCCGGCGCCCGCGCCCGCGCCGGTGGCGTCCGCGCCGATGCCGGCGGCCGGCCCGCAGAAGACGATGGCGCTCGACGTGTCTTCGGTGGGCGGCAAGATGCCGGCGGTCGGCTGGATCGTCGCCACCTCGGGCAAGCACACCGACCAGACGTTCAAGTTCAAGCCGGTGCGCACCGTCATCGGCACCGCGTCCGACTGCGACATCGTAATCGAGGATCAGTTCATGTCCTCGCGTCACTGTGAAGTTCGCGTCGAGGCGAACGGCAACTACAAGCTGGTCGATCTCGGCTCGACCAACGGCATCGTCGTCAACGACAAGAAGGTGCGCGAGCACGAGTTGGTCGACAACGATCAGTTCAAGCTCGGCCGCACCGAGTTCAAGTTCAAGTCCATCTCCTGATGTTGGCGAAGCTGCCAACCTGGTGGGTGTATGCCGCCATCGTCGGCGGCGTGGTGCTGCTCGGGTTGATCTTCCTGATCGTCGCGGCGGCGCGCAAGCCGAAGCGCCGCGAGCAGCGCTGCAAGTCGTGCCGGCGCGTGATGATGCCGGACTGGGACGTCTGCCGCTTCTGCAAGACGGCGGTGAACGAGGTCAAGGCGGAGCTCGAGTTCGTGTCGGGGCCGCTCACCGGCCAGACGGTCGGGCTCGATCGCGACATCACCACCATCGGATCGGTCGCCGGCAACACGGTGCTCCTCAACGACACCGGCGTGTCGCGCAAACACGTCGGCATCAAGCGCGTCGACGGCGGCTACGAGCTGGCCGATCTCGGCTCCACCAACGGCGTGTACGTCAACGGCGAGAAGGTGGCGCGCCGCAAGCTCTCCGTCGGCGACGTGATTCGCGTCGGGACGACTGAGATTGTCTTTAGAACATGAGAGTGAGAGGGTAGGTCAGATGCCGGCAAAGCTCTTGTATCGCGACGCGCGGGGGGACGCATCGGTCGACGTGGCGCCGGAGGGCGCATTCCTCGGCCGCGCCGCCGACTGCGCGGTGCGCACCGACGACGCGATGGTGTCGCGCAAGAACTGCAAGATCAGCTTCTCCGCCGGCCGGTGGATCGTCGAGGACCTCGGCAGCTCGAACGGCACCTTCGTCAACGAAGTGCGAGTGCAGAAGCAGGTGCTCAACCACGCCGACGTGGTGCGCTGCGGGACCTTGCAGGTGCGCTTCGTCGAGGTGGCGGAGAAGCCGAAGACCTCGTCGCTGCAGGCGCAGCCGATGGGCGGCGGCTCGGTGCAGATCGATCCCGTGCTGTCGGGCGTGGGCGGTCCGCTCGACGGCGCCAACCTGATCGCGGCCAAGGATCAGGAGCTGTCGCACGCCGCGCAGGAGCGCGACGCGTACGGCGCGCAGCTGCGCGACGCCAAGGCGGAGCTGGAGGCGGCGCACGCGCGCCAGGAGGCGGCCGAGACCGAGCTGAAGAAGCTGCGCCAGGAGGCGGTCACCCAGCGCGACCGCATGAAGGACATCGAGCGGCAGAAGTCGATGCAGGACGACGAGCTGCACGCGCAGACGAAGGTCGCCGAGGAGCTGCGCCAGGAGTTGGCCGCGCTCAAGGAGGAGCACCTCTCGCTCAAGCAGCGCGCCGAGGAGGTCACCGACGAGCTGGCGGCGCGCGATCGCCAGCTCGAGCGCGCGCAGGAGGACGTGCAGCGCACCAAGCAGCAGACCGACGAGCTGCGCACCAAGCTGGCGATGCTCGAGAAGAACAAGAACGAGAACGTCCAGGGCATGAACCAGCTGGTCGCCGAGATCGAGCACCTGCGCGAGGTGATCAACGAGCAGGAGCGCATCCTCGAGGAGCGGCGCGTCGGCTTGATCTCGCTCGAGGCGGCGCAGAAGGACGCCCGCGCCGACCGCGAGAAGGCGCTGCGCGAAGGCATCGCCATCAAGTCGGAGCGCGACGATCTGCGCGACAAGGTGATCAAGCTGAACGCGCACGTCGAGGCCGTCGAGGAGGAGCACCGCCGGTTGGCGCGCGCGATCAGCGAGGGCGCGGGCGGACCGAGCGCGGCCTCCGACGAGATGGCGCGCGTGTCGAACGAGCTGCGCGACGCCAAGGTGGAGATGCGCAAGCTCGAGACCGATCGGCAGCGCATGCAGTCGCAGATCGCGATGCTCGAGGCGGATCGAAAGATCTTCGACGAGAAGCAGGCGCAGCTCGAGGTCGAGCGCAACCGGCTGCTCGAGGAGAAGGCGTCGGCAGAAGCGCGCGCGGCCAAGACCACCGACTCGGCGGCCAAGGCGGAGACGGCGCGGCAGCGGCTCGACGAGGAGAAGCAGAAGCTGATCCAGGAGCGCGACGCGGCGCGCGCGGCCACCGACGAGCTGCGCAAGAAGTCGGTCGAGCTCGAGGACGAGCTGCGCGGGCTCAAGTCGCGCACCGCGGCGGCGTCGAGCGGCGCCGATCCGAACCAGGCGATCCAGGAGGAGCTGCGCAAGGCCACCGTGGAGCGCCAGAAGCTCGAAGATCAGGTCAAGAAGCTCACCTCGGAGACCAACAAGCTCGACGAAGAGATGCAGAAGCTCACTTCGGAGAGCAAGAAGCTCACCGAAGTGAACTCGAAGCTCACCCAAGAGAACAAGAAGCTCGATGAAGAGCTCAACGCGATGAGATTGGCGGCCGACGACAAGACTTCGGTGGGCGCGGCGTCGACGAACGGCGCGGCGGCGGCCTCCGGCGGCGCCGACATCCAGGAGCTCAAGCACAAGGCCGAGGAAGCATATACCGGCATCAACGACGCGCTCTCGGAGCTGCGCACCAACATCGTCCTCGCCAAGGATACGCTCGCCGAGCACGGCGGCGCGCCGACCGGCGACGCGGCCAAGACGCTCGCCGACGCGGTCGAGATCGCGATGGAGCGCACCGAGGACGCCAAAGGCCTTCTGCGCGGACTGCGCGAAGTGATCGAGAGCTAAAATGTCCAACCACGAACGAGTATCGAGCGCGCAAGAGGTCGAGGACCTGATCAAGGCGCGCTATCCGCTGATCTACCTGGTCTCGTCGGAGGAGGCGCGGGTGGAGAAGGCGCTGCGCGAGATGGCGCTGCGCCGCGAGATGAAGCTCGCGGCGTGGTCGATCACGCGCGGGTTCGTGCCGCTCGCCGGCGAGCACCGCGGCGGCGACGTGAAGGACCCGATCAAGGCGCTCGATCACATCGCCGGCGCCGAGGGCAAGAGCGTCTTCATCCTGCGCGACTTTCACGCGTTCACCGACAATCCGCAGGTGGTGCGCAAGCTGCGCGATCTGGCGCACGACCTGCCGTCCAAGTCGCGCAAGAACGTGCTGCTGCTCTCGCCGGTCTTGAAGATCCCGCCGGAGATGGAGAAGGAGGTCGCGGTCATCGACTGGGATCTCCCCGATCGCGCCGAGATCGACGGCATCATCGGCCGCATGCTGCAGGACCTGCCCGTCGGCGTCGAGCCGGGCGAGGCGGGCCACGCGCAAGGGCGCGAACGGATCGTCGAGGCGGCGCTCGGGCTCACCTACGTCGAGACCGAGAACGTGCTCGCCAAGTCGATCGTGCGCAACAAGACGTTCGACGTGCAGACGATCTTGAGCGAGAAGAAGCACATCATCCGCAAGAGCGGCATCCTCGAATATTACGAGGCCACCGAGTCGCTCGACGAGATCGGCGGGCTGGAGACGCTCAAGGAGTGGCTGCAGAAGCGGCGCAATGCGTTCACGCAGCACGCGCGCGAGTTCGGGCTGCCGCTGCCGAAAGGCATCCTGCTCATCGGCGTGCCCGGCTGCGGCAAATCGCTCACCGCCAAGGCCGTCGGCGCGGCGTGGCAGATGCCGCTCCTGCGCCTCGACGTCGGCAAGATCTTCGGCGGGCTGGTCGGCGCGTCGGAGGAGAACATTCGCAAGGCGATCAAGACCGCCGAGGCGATCGCGCCCGCGGTCTTGTGGCTCGACGAGATGGAGAAGGGGTTCTCCGGCACCGGCTCGTCGAACATGAGCGACGGCGGCACCACCTCGCGCGTGTTCGGCACGTTCGTGACGTGGCTGCAGGAGAAGACCGCGCCGGTGTTCGTCATCGCCACCGCCAACAACGTGCACCAGCTGCCGCCCGAGCTCTTGCGCAAGGGCCGCTTCGACGAGATCTTCTTCGTCGATCTGCCGTCGCGCGAGGAGCGCAAGGCGATCTACGAGATCCACGTCAAGAAGAAGAAGCGCGATCCGGCCGCGCTCGATCTGCACCGGCTGGTCGAGGCCTCGCCTGAGTTCTCCGGCTCCGAGATCGAGCAGGCGGTGGTGAGCGCGCTCTACGACGCGTTCGACGCCAACGCCGATCTCTCCACCGACGGGCTGATCGCTTCGGCGCGCGAGATCGTGCCGCTCGCGGTGACGATGAAAGAGGGCATCGACGCCATGCGCGAGTGGGCCAAGACGCGCGCGCGCAACGCGTCGGTGATGCCGGAGAAGCCGTCGAAGGATCGCTTCGCCATGCCGGAGCGGAAGCTGGAGGTCTGAGCCATGTCGCACTTCACCAAGGTGGCCACCAAGATCAACGACCTGGTCGCGCTCAAGAAGGCGCTCGATCAGCTCGGTTGGAAGTATACGCACAACGAGCAGGGCGTGACCGTGCGCGGTTATCGCGGGCAGACGGTCACCGCCGAGATGTCGATCGACATGGGAAAATACGACATCGGCGTCGTGAAGACCGAAGAGGGGACCTACGAGCTGGTGGCCGATTGGTGGGGCGTCGAGACCACCAAGGGCCTCAAAGAGGAAGAGGTCGCCAAGGAAATAAACTCCAAATACGCCTACCAGCGCGTGGTGGCTGCCGTCGAGGAGCAGGGTTACACTATCGATACCAACGCCGTGCAGGCCGACGGGACCATCAAGCTCGGCGTCTCGAAGTGGGGTTAGCCAATGGCCGGAGCTGAGCGCAAAGAGCTCGAGATCACGATTTCCCCCGACGGCGAGGTCTCGGTGCAGGTCAAGTGCATCAAGGGCCAGTCGTGCGTCGACGAGACCAAGTTTCTCGAGGACGCGCTCGGCGGCAAGGTCGAGTCGCGCGAGCTGACGCCCGAGTATTACGAGCAGCCGGTGGGCGGCGCGGCCAACACCACGCGGCAGAAGTAATGGCGCAGCGCCGCGGAGATCCCGTGGCGGCGCAGGCCGGCTTTGCCGACGAGGCGGCGTACCTCGAGGCGCAGCTCGAGCGCATTCGGCTGCTGGTGGAGCGCGCGATCGCGGTTGCCGGCGGAAAGCCCGACGAGGCGGCCGCCCTCCAGACGCGCGCGGCCGCCGAGCGCGCGCGCATCGACGAGCGCGTGGCGGAGTCGCAGCGCGCGGGCGTCGAATTCGGCGCCGAGATCTTGCGCAAGCGCTTCCAGCTCGACGACGAGGCGCTCGACGTGCTGCTGCACACCGCGGCGACGTCGATCGATTCGCAGCTCGGAAAGCTGCACACCAAGCTTTCGTCGACGGCGTTTCACCCGTGGCTCGACGTCAACCTGGCGGTGCAGGTGCACCACGACGGCGCGGGCGATCGGCTGCGGGCGCGCGCGCGCTTTCAACCCGACGCGCCGCTCATCAAGCACCGGCTGATCCATCTCGACCGCGCGCGGCCCGACGCGCGCGACAACCTGCTCGCGTGCGAGCTCAAGCTGCCGGCGCGGGTGGCGCGCATCGTCCTCGGCACCGATCCATCGGGCGGCGCGTCGACGTACGCGCGGCTTCACGCGCCCGAGGTCACGCTCGATCAAGTGGTGCTGCCCGACGACGCGCGCGCCGAGCTCGACCAGCTCCTCGGCGCGCAGGCGACGCTGTCGAAGCGGCTGAGCGAGTGGGGCTACGCCGCGTCGACGGGCCGCGCGGTGACGGTGCTGTTCACGGGGCCGCCGGGCACCGGCAAGACGATGCTGGCGCACGCGTTGGCGAAGCGCCTGGGTAAAGCGCTGCTGATCGTCGATGGGCCGCGCCTGGCGGAGACCGGGCGCAACCTGGAGAACGAGCTCGACGAGCTGCTGATGGAGGCGCGGCTGCAGGACGCCGTGGTGCTGTTCGACGAGTGCGAGTCGCTGTTCGGCCGCGCGTCGGCGGGCGGGCGGCTGGCGATGCTGGCGCGCGCGCTCGATCGCTTCGACGGCCTGGTGGTGCTCGCCACCAGCGTGCCCGAGCGGCTCGACGGCGGGCTCGACCGGCGCGTGCTCTTGCGCCTGGGCCTCGAGGTGCCGACGCCGCCGCTGCGCGAGCGCATCTGGCGCCAACTGCTGTTGCCGTCGGTGCCGCTGGACGCCGGCGTCGACGTGGCGGCGCTCGCCAAGCGCTACGAGTTCTCGGGCGGCTACATCAAGAGCGCGATCCTGTACGCGGTGTCGAAGGCCGTGGCGCGCGGCGCGCAGACGGTCGTGACCATGGCCGACCTCGACCAGGCGTCGCAGGCGCAGCTGCGCGGCGATCTGTCGCAGTACGCCGACCGCACGCGCTCCTCGACGCTGACCATGGACGTGCTGGTGCTACCGGCCGACGAGAAGGCGCAGATAGAGGAGATCATCTCGGCCGGGCGCATGCGCTCGCAGGTGCTGTACACGTGGGGCTTCGCGGAGAAGTTGCCGACGGGAAAAGGGCTGGTGGTGCTGCTGTCGGGCGACCCCGGCACCGGCAAGACGCTGGCGGCCGAGGTGATCGGCGCCGAGCTCGGCCTGCACCTCTATCGCGTCAATCCCGCCAAGGTGGTGTCGAAGTTCGTCGGCGAGACGGAGAAGAACCTCAACGAGATTCTGGCGCAGGCCAAGTCGACGCACTCGATCCTGTTCTTCGACGAGGCGGACGCGCTGTTCGCCACGCGCGTCGCCAAGGTGGAGACGGCGAACGATCGCTTCGTCAACATGGAGACCAACTTTCTCCTGCAGCAGCTCGAGCGCTACGAGGGGATCGTGATCCTGGCGACCAACCTCGAGACGTCGATCGACCAGGCGTTCAAGCGGCGCATCGCCTACCACGTGACGATACCGTTCCCCAAGCCGCCGGACCGCGAGCGCATCTGGCGCACGCTGATTCCCGCGCGCGCGCCCAAGGGCGAGATCGACTATGCGCGGCTGGGCAAGACGTTCGAGCTATCGGGCGGGCACATCAAGAACGCGATCCTGCGCGCGGCGTATACGGCGGCGCAGCGCAAGAAGCCGATCGACTATGCGCTGCTCGCCGAGGCCGCGGAGAAAGAGTGCGCGGCGGCCGGCAAGCTGTTTCAGCACGTTTGAATTGATTCAGCGGAGCGCTGCGAAACGCGGTGGAGGCGGGCGGCGAGGGGCGGCTACGCCCCGGCCTCTTTTTCTTCCTGGAACTCCTGCTGCGCGCTCTCGGCCTCTTCCTCTTTTTCCTCGGCCTCGGCGGTCTCCTCTTTCGGCGCCTCTTCTTCGACCTTCTCCTGCTTCTTCGGAGCGGCCGCGGCGTACGCCTGCGCCACCGAGGTCAGCTGCGTCGACAGATCGGCCGGATTCATCTCCGCCGTCGGCAGCCCGAAGCCGTGCAGCACCGGGATGAACTCGGTCGAGCCTTCGTACGCCAGGTCGCGCAGCTGGTCCCACTGCCCGGCGAGCACGCTCTGCAGGTTGTCGCGCAGGTACCAGGCGATGTCGCGCACGCCGCGGGAGAGCTGCTCGATGAACAGCGAGGCCTCGGACTCGTCGCGCACCGCTTGATCGATGGCGCCGTCGAGCTGGGCGAACACGGTCTGGCCGATCGGGCTGTCGGAGCCGCCGCACGCCGACATCATCTGGTCCATGAACGACTTGCCCGCCTGGTCGAAGAAGCCGGCGTCGTTGAACGTGGCGGTCTCGGTCTGGCCCTGCACCCACGCGGTCAGGTTGTCGAGCGCCAGCTGGGTATTCTGCTGGAACTGGTCGAGGACCCACGCCGCGTACTCGAGGATCGCCTGCTCGGCGAAGACCGCCTCGTCGGGATCGCGTTCCTGGGTCGCGAGCTGCTCCTCGCTGGGAGGCTGGTTGGCGTCTTCACCGGTGTTTTTCTTGTCGTCCTCGGCCATGGGCGTCCTCCCTGGGGAACAGAATCGGCGCAGTAAGGTTATCGGAAAAGGTTCTCAGAAAGTTGCTAAAAGCAACTGAGACCGCCGCTTTGCCGATAACCTCTTTCGAGTTAGACTGGAGAGGTCCATGGCCGACGACGCCGGCACGCCCACGCCCCCGCTCGATGACCAGCTCTCCGAAGAGGAGCGCCGGAAGCGCGCCCTCAAGCTGAGCCAGGACATCGCGGAGCGCTACAGCCCCGACCGGCTGTCGAAGATCGTGGTCGGCGAGGCGGGGCGCGGCGAGCACCTCGATCTCGCCACGCAGTCGGAGATGGAGCGGCGCATCGGCGGCAAGTTCAGCGACGTGCGCGTGTTCCGCGGGCCGTTCGCCGAGGCCATCACCAAGGCGCACCGCGCCGACGCCGTGACCGTCGCCAACACCGGCATGATCCTGGTGCGCGAGGGACCGCGCTCGGATCCGCAGACCGCGCTCGGCAAGGCGCTGCTCGCCCACGAGCTCACGCACGTCAAGCAGGCGCAGTCGGGCCTGCACTTCGCGCTCGAGGGCGGCGAGTCGCAGCACGCGGCGCACGAGCAGGAGGCCGAGCACGTCGAGGCGTCGGTGCACGCCGAGGCGACCGGCGGCGCGCACGGCGACGGCGGCGGCGCGAAGGGCGGCAAGAAGGACAATCCCGAGGCCAAGAAGAAGAAGGTGATGGAGCGCGTCTTCGAGATGCTCGACGAGCAGCGGCGCCTCCACCGCGAGCGGCTGGGGCTCGACTGAGGCGCCCACTCGACGGCGAGGACGAATGAGCGAGGTAGTCGAGACCCGAGAGCAGCTGCAGCACCTCGCCCGCGACCGCGCGCTGCGCAACAACACGTATCGCGGCATCAACTATCCGGGGCTCAGGCTGGAGCGCGGCGACTTCGGCGGCGCGACCTTCGAGCGCGTGACGCTCAGCCAGGCGGAGCTCGAGGGCGTCGACTTCTCGCGCGTCACGCTCAAGCAGGTCGATCTTCGCCAGGCGCGGCTCGCCGAGGCGCTGGTGGCGCGCACCACCATCAGCGACTGCGACCTGACCGAGCTGTCGCTCGCCGCCGCGCTCGTCGAGGATCTCGAGGTCGCGCGCACGCAGCTGATGAACCTCGACCTGCAGGGCGCCAAGCTCGTCGACTGCCGCTTTCTCGGCTGCAACCTGTACGGCGTGCGCGGCGCGCGGGTGGTGATGATCCGCTGCACGTTCCACGACCCGGCGCCGAACGGCGCGGCCGAGCTGACCAAGGCGCAGCTCGCCGGCGCGGCCCTCATTGACTGTGACCTCAGCGGCGCCAATTTATATAGAGCGGACTTTCGCGGCGCGCTGGTGGTGCGCTGCAATCTGCGCGGAGCCATCTTGACCGCCGCCCAGGTGGATGGCGCGCGCTTCATCGGCTGCGATTTGACGGGCGCCGACCTTCCCGACGGGTTGCGGGGTATGATGTAACGAGATGAGTGACCCGAGAGACATTCGCCGGCTCGTCACCGAGATTCGCAGCGCGCTCGATTCGCACCCGCGCGAGGCGCTGGTCGAGATCCTCACCTACGTGTTCAAGGAGTACGTCGTCGAGGGCTCGACGCCGCTCGCCTCGGGCGCGGGCGCGATCCTCGACGCGCGCAGCGAGCTCGACGGGATGTCGTTCGCGCAGGTGGTGACGTGGCTGCAGGCGCACCTCGATCATCCCGAGCTGCGGCTGCTCGAGGTTGCGGGCGAGCGCGTGACCGTGCGCGTCGGCGGAAAGGCGGTGGCGCTCGAGGTGCAGACGCAGCCCGACCCGCTGCCGCCGCCGCGCGCCAGCGTCGCGGCGCCCGCGGAGAGCGCGCCGGCGCAGGCGGCGAACGCGCGGCCGATGCCGGTCACGCAGACGCCGCCGGTGGCCACCGCGCCGCGCCCGCAACCGGCGGCGCCCGCACAGGCGACGCCGGCGGCGCCCGCGCAGCCCGGCCAGGCGCCCGCGCCCGGCGCGCCGGCCGCCAATAATGCTGCGCCGCAACAGAAAGAGGAACCCTCCGAGCAGTCGAGCCGCTTCTCGCTGCTCGAGGTCGACTGAGCCGATGCGCCGCTCGTCGAGGCTCGAGCGGACGTCGAGGCGACGCGTGAGCGCCCGTCGAGGCGACGCGTGAGCGCCCGTCGAGGCGACGCGTGAGCGCGGCCGTCGCGCGCCGCTACTTCGTGCGCGGCCGCGAGAAGCTGCGCCGCGGCGAGCTCGACACCGCCTGCCAGGAGTTCGGCGCCGCCGTCGAGCTGCACCCGGGCTTCGTCGAGGCGCGCGTCGGCTACGCGCTCACGCTGGTGCGCACCGATCCGCCGCGCGCCGCCCAGGCGCTGCGCGTCGGCCTCTCGCGCGCCTCGCGTCCCGGCGAGCGCGGCCCGCTCCTGTGCGCGCTCGGCGACGTGCTGCTGATCGGCGGCGACTTCCTCGGCGCCGAGGCCGCGTACACCGAAGCCGCCGGCCTGCCCAACGCCCCCAAGCGCCTGCCCGACCGCCTCGCCCGCCTGCGCGCCAAGACCGGCAAGTTCCCCGAGGCGATCAGCGAGATGCTGATCGCCGCGCGCCTGAAGTAATGCCGCTATCCCTCTTGGATGCGCAGCACGATGCAGGTCGTGTTGTCGACGCCGCCGTTCGACAGCGCCGCGCGCACCAGCGCCTCGCAGCACTCGTCGATCGAGCCCTGCGCGCCGTCGGCGAGGATCTCGCTCAGCATCCAGTCGTCGACCATGTCGGTCAGCCCGTCGCAGCAGAGCAGGTACATGTCGCCGACCTCCATCGCGATCACGCGATGGTCGACGTCGACCGCGTCGCGCAGGCCGACCGCGCGCACGATCACGTTCGAGTTCGGCGGCCCGAAGCGCGACGCCAGCTCCGGGTTGTCCTCGTACAAGTTGATGAGCGAGTGGTCGCGCGTCACCTGCTCGAGCGTCCCCTGCCGCAGCCGGTAGATGCGGCTGTCGCCGACGTGACAGAGGTGCAGGAGGTCCGAGTCCTCGCGGATCGCGACCACGGTCGTGCCCATGTTGTGCAGCGCCGGCTCGGCCTTGGCCTTGGAGAACACCGCCGAGTTGGCGCAGCGGATCGACGTCACCAGGCTGTCGGGCTCGCCCTCGCCGGGCGCCGGATTGCGCGAGCGGATCACCTCGGCGATGGTGGCCACCGCCAGCTGCGACGCCACCTGCCCGCCGACGTGCCCGCCCATTCCGTCGCAGACCACGTAGAGCCCGATGGTCGGGTCGATCAGCATCGAGTCTTCGTTCTTCTCACGCACAAGTCCGACATCGGTCTTGCCGGCGCTCTCGATGCGAAGAGGCATGGGAGTGCTAGCTTATGACGGTGCTCCACGACCTGTCAACGCGAGTGCTCGACGGGAGCGGGCGCGATTTGGGAGTGCTCTCGGTGCATCTGGACGGGCAGCGCTGCCGCGTCGGATGCGAGTTCTGCTACCTCGGCGCGCGCGCGGACGAGGCCGCCGGGCCGCCCGACCTGGCGCTGTTCGAGGCGGCGCTCGAGCGGTTGCGCTACCGCGAGGTGGCGGTGGCGGTGAGCGAGCCGGGCGAGGCCGCGCTGCCCGCGCTCGAGCGTTTCGCGGCTGCGGCAAATCGCCGCAACCTGCCGCTGACCGTCACCACCACGCTGTCGCTCGCCGCCGCGCTGCCGCTGCTCACCGACGGCGCCGCGCGCGCCAACCTGAGCGTCGATCCGCGCAAGGGCGCCGTCGATCCGCGCCGCATCGGCGAGCTGGTGCGCCGCCTGCGCGAGCGCCGCGGCGACCGCCCGCTCGACGTGGTGCTCATCGTCTCGCTGATCACGCCCGAGTTCGCCGCGCGGCTCATCGACGGCGGCCTCCTGGCCGAGCTGGTGGAGCTCGCCGACGTCGACAAGGTCGCGCTCAACGCGCTCAAGCCGCCGCCCGCCTGGTGCGACCGCGCGTTCTGGCTGCGCGCGCTCGGCCGGCTGGCGCCGCTGCTCGAGCGCTCGCTCGATCGACGGCTGTTCCTCGACTGCTACGTGGCGGCGCGCATCCTCGGCCTCGGCGGCTGCCCGGCGCGCGCCGATCTGTCGCCCGCGCAGGGCGGCGTGGCCTTCCGCTCGTGCGTGTACCAGCCCGCGCCCGATTTCACCGTCGGCGACGCGGGCGAGCTGGAGTCGCGGCTGCGCGGCTTCGTGGCGCCGCCCGTCTGTCCGTTCCCGATCGTGTAGTCGCCGCCGGGACGCGCGCCTCGGCGGATGCGTCACCGACGCTTGCGGCAATTTGCCGCACCTCGTCCGCGCTCAGCCCTCGGCGTCCGACTCGTTGGGCATGTTGAAGGGCGTGCGCTCCTCGTCGTCGCGCTTGGCCGGCAGCCAGCGCTCGGCCATCAGGGCGCGCCGCCGCGCCTGCTCGGCCACCACGTCGCGCACCAGCGGCGTCACCCGCGGCAGCGGCTCGCGATGCTGCGCGGCGCGCGCCTCGGCGAGCGAGCGCCGCCCGCCCGGATCGAGGTCCTCGCCGCGCGCCTCGCGCTCCACCCAGCGGCTCACGTGCACCGGCCGGTAGAGATCGCGCAGGCTCGCCTGCGGCGTGAGGTGGTGCAGGTCGGCTTGCAGCTCGGGCGCGAAGCCGTCGCGCTCGCGCAGCTCGAGCAGCTTGCCCGCGCCCCAGTCCTCGGGACGCACGTGCAGCCGCGGCTCGCGCAGGGTGAGCGCCACGCGCCACTCGCGCGCCACGCGGCGGTTCGCGCGCGTCTCGACGGCGTCGATGATTCGCGGATCGGCCAGCTGCGCGTACGTGGCGCCGGCCCGGTCGCTCTTGTCGACCGGCGCTTTCTCGACGGCAGGGTTCTCGTCAGGGCTCTCGAAGGACGCGGGCTCGTCGTCCTCGTCGCTCATTTCACCAGCGCGGCCGCCGCCTGGTGCGCCATCCAGAAGTGCACGCCCAACCCGGCGCCCACGCCGATGACGATCCACGCCAGCCAGAACAGCGGACCGGCCGGCGGCGCCGCGATGCGCTCGGGCTGCGACATCTCGCGCGCCTGCCGCGCCTGCTCCTGCGCGTAGGCGACCACGCCCGCCGAGTCGGGCAGGATCTGCGTGCC
>Ga0070741_10007370_pt1 | contig 22789 bp, 18 predicted proteins | sample Coa_R1_4_FD_66440 | JGI IMG/M metagenome (GOLD analysis project Ga0070741, IMG submission 66440) | Surface soil microbial communities from Centralia Pennsylvania, which are recovering from an underground coalmine fire - Coalmine... | ecosystem: Environmental > Terrestrial > Soil > Unclassified ... | reverse complement strand
GCGGCGGCGCTGGGAGCGGGCGCTCGCCTGCGCGCTCGTGCCGGCGGCGATCTACCTCGTGCTGCACGAGCTCGCCGACCCGTTCGCCACGCGCGGCGTCGGCGGCCTGGACGAGATCAGCGTGATCGGCTTCTTCGACGGCCCGGGCGATCTCGCCGGCCATCTGGGCCGGGTCGTGCTCGGGCTGGCGGTTCCCGCCGCGGCCGCGCTCGGGGCCTGGCGGCGGTCGCGCGCCAGCGTGCTGCAGCCCCCGCTCCTCCTCGCCGCGGCGGTCGCCCTGCAGCCGATCGTGCTCGGCCCGGCGTCGAACGGCTCCAACGAGCCGCGCCTCGCGGGCCTGGCGGCGCCGGCCCTCGCGGTCGCGGCCGGGGCGTTCCTGCGCAGCGGGCGGTTGAGCGCACGGGAGACCTGGGTGCTCGTCGCGGCCATCGCGCTCGGCGGCCTGCACCACCGCTACACGCAGCCCGGGCTGCAGACGAACGTCGCCTGGGCGACGGTCGAGCTCGCCGCCGCCGCGGTCGTGCTCGCCGTGCTGGCGCGCCCCGCTCAGGGGATCGTCACGGCGAGGCTACGGCGAGCTCGCACATCCGCCTGAGGCGGCCTCGAGCGGCTCGGGCCGCGCGCGGAGGCGAACGTCGTCGCGGCGCAGGAACGGCCGCGCGTCGACGCAGACTCGCTCGCCGCGCGCGTACCAGTCGCGCTTCCACCCCGGGTCGACCCGTGGCGCGCCCCGCACTGCGCGCTTGATCCGCCCCATGGGGCTGCGGTCGAAGCGCCGCGACTCGTACAGGTTCGGCCGGATGCCGGGCGGCTCCCCGTGCGAGCGGGGCAGGAAGCAGGCGTGCAGGCAGCGGAGCGGGTCGTCGTCCCAGCTCGCGCTCTCGGACAGGAAGCGCAGCGACTCCCAGCGGAAGCCCTCGCGGAAGAGGGGCCGGCCGTCGTGGAGGCGCTGCGACCCGCCCCGCCACGACTCCACCGCCGCGAAGTTGAACAGCTTCGTGACCGGACGGGAGGGTGGCGCCATCCATCCCCAGGCGCGGCCGCTCTCGGCGTCCAGCGCGTCGCAGTTGAGCACGTGCCCCTTCAGCCGGAAGACGTCCGCGTGCGCGCCCGCGGCGAGCGCGTCGCGCAGCCGCTCGAGCCCGTCCGGGTCGTAGAGCTCGTCGCCGTCGACGCCGAGCACCCAGGTCCTCGTGCCCGCGTATCGCTCGAGCAGGTCGTGCGACGTCGATGCCCGCGGCGAGCGGCGCACGTCCAGGTGGTCGTACTCGCGCGCCAGCCTCCGCAGGATCTCCCACGTGCCGTCGTCGGAGAGGTGGTCGACGGCGTGGATGCGCTCGCACGCCCCGGCGACGTTGCGGATCGCCTGCTCGACGTGGACGTTCTCGTTCCGGACGAGGACGCAACCGACGAGTCTCCACGAACCACGCGCCCTCATCCTCGCTCGGCGGCAATTCTGCACACCGCGAGCAGACGGCGCGCGTACACCTCGACGCTGGCGCCCGCTACGACCTGCTCGCGCGCGCGCGCGCCGATCGCGTCGGCGCGCTCCGCGTCGGAGAGCAGGCCGGAGAGCGCCTCGGCGAGCGCGTCCGGGTCCTCGGGCGGCACGAGGACGACGTTCTCGCCGTCCCGGAGCGCCTCCGGCTCCCACAGCCCCCGCGTGCGCGTGAGCACGACCGGCCGCGCGCACGCCATCGCCTGCAGGGTGACGCTCTGGCCCGAGGGCTGCGGCACGTCGCGCACCGGCACCGCGACGGCCGCGGCGCGGCGGTAGCGGTCGCGCACCTCCCGGTCGGAGAGCAGCTGCTCGTGCCAGTCCGCCTCCTGCCACGACACGTTCGCGGGCAGACGGCGAGGGCGCGGATGGCGCGTGAGCACCCGCACGGGCGCCGCCAGCCGCTCCGCCGCGGCCACGAGCGTGCCCCAGTCGCGGTGGCCGTCGTTCCCGATCGCGAGCACCTCGCCCGTCGCAGCGGTGCCGCCCGGCGTCCAGAAGCGCGTGTCGACGCCGAACGGCACGACGTGCACGCGCCCGCGCAGACGGCCGTCGAGCGCCACCAGGCCCGGCTCCTCCCCCGGCCCGTAGAGCACCGCGTGCATGGCGTGCAGGAGCGGGAGCGTGGTGAGGCGGCGCGTCCACCGCCACGGACGGTTGAGCAGCCCGGCGACGATGCCGACCAGCGGACGGCGGAGCAGGCCGCCGCGCCGCCAGGCGGCGAGCGCGACCGCCGTCCCGGTCGTCGTCGCCACGACGACGTCGGCGTCCCGGAGCTCCGGCAGGAGCGCCCTCGTCTGCCGGAGCACCGTTGCGGCGAGGTGCGGCGGCAGGTGGCCGAGGCCGGCCAGCCGGTCGACCGCACGCCGGGAGAGCGGCGACGCCGGCTCGCGGGGGTCGACCTCGTAGTGGCGGACGTCGTGCCCGGCGCGCTCCAGCTCGACCGCGCCGAAGAGGAACTCGGTCGGCGCCGTTCCCGCGCGGGCCGCGTCGATCCGCGCGATGCGCCCCGGGTAGTGGACGAAGGCGATGCGCATCCGCGGCACGGTAGCGACGGGACGCCGCTAAGGTGCGCGCGTGCACAGGCAGCGCACGCGCCTCGCCGCGCGCGTCAACCGCGTCGCCAGCGCGATCGAGCGTCGCGGCATCGCGGCGACGTACGAGCTGCACGACCGGGCGCTCTCGAACCGCCGCAGCCGGCGCCTGTTCGCGCGCGAGCAGCCGCGTCTCGGCGAGCCGCAGCGCCAGGTGCTGGCACAGCTCGACGCAGACGGCTACGCCGTCCTCCCCTTCGCCGACCTCGCCGGCGCGGAGGCCTGGGAGCGCGTGGCCGCGGCCGGCGACGCGTTCGCGGCCGCGACGGAGTCCGGGCTCGCCGCCGAGGCTCGCGGCGAGGGCGCAGGGGAGCTGCGCCGCCGGGCGGGCAAGGAGTTCCTGGTGCGCAGGTACAGCTTCGACGGGGTCACGCTCGATCTCGACGAGCCGTGGCTCGCCGCCTGCCTGTCGCCGCCGCTGCTCGACCTCGCGAACGCGTACCTGCGCATGTGGTCGAAGCTCTCGTACGTGGACTGGTGGTACTCGATCCCCCAGCCCGCCGGCACGGAGCGAGTCGCCTCGCAGCTCTGGCACTTCGACTTCGACGACCGGCACCTGCTCAAGGCGTTCGTCTACCTGGTCGACGTGGACGAGTCCGCGGGGCCGTTCGAGTACGTGCCGGGCAGCCAGCCGGGCGGCCGCTACCACGACGTCCGCCCCTGGGCGCCGATGGCGTACGGCCGCGTGCCCGAGCAGGAGGTGGCGGCGCGCGTGCCGCGGCAGGAGGTGCGCACCTTCACCGCTCCGCGCGGCACGCTCATCCTCTGCAACACGAGCGGGCTGCACCGAGGCGGCTTCGCGACGGGCAAGCCCCGCGTGCTCGCGACCGCGACGTACTGCTCGCCCGCGTCGCTCGCGGCGCTGTCGGTGCGGAACTACGGGCTCGCAGGCACGCTCGGCGGGCCCGACAATGCCGCAGCTCGCTTCGCGGCGTCGTAGACGCTCGCGGCCGCGCGCGTTGGATTCCGCTTCGAGCGGGGCCGTCGAAGCCATGACAGCAAGTCGGAGCTCGACGCGGCAGAGGCGGGAAGGTGGACACGGGGTGTTCCGAAGCGTCCGCTAGAGTCTTTCGGCGGTCGGCTGACGTCCGGAAGTGACATCGTCGCCGTCGTCTGGGGCAGGCCGGAAGAACGGAAGATGGCGAGCACCGCAGTCCAGAAGTCCATCGCAGACGTTCAGCGGTTCTGGGACGCTCGTCCGTGCAACATCCGCCACTCGCAGCGGCCGGTGGGCTCGCGGGAGTACTTCGAAGAGGTCGAGGCAAGGAAGTACCTGGTCGAGCCGCACATCCCACCCTTCGCCGAATTCGACCGTTGGCGCGGCCGCAAGGTGCTCGAGGTGGGCTGTGGGATCGGCACGGACACGATCAACTTCGCTCGCGCTGGCGCCGACGTGACCGCAGTCGACCTCTCCGGCGAGTCGCTGCAGGTGGCGCGGCAGCGGGCTGACGCCTTCGGGATGTCCGACCGGATCCGGTTCGTGCAGGCGAACGCCGAGGAGCTCGCCGAGGTCCTCGGCGATCAGACGTTCGACCTCGTGTACTCATTCGGGGTGGTGCACCACACACCCCGCCCCGAGCGGGCGATGGTCGCTCTGCGAGCGCTCACCGCGCCTGGCGGCACGCTCAAGCTGATGGTCTACCACCGGCGATCGTGGAAGGTCTTCCAGATCCTCCTAGCGCACGGGCGCGGTCGCTTCTGGCACGCGCAGGATCTGATCGCCCGCTATTCGGAGGCGCAGACCGGATGTCCGGTCACGTATACGTACACCCGCCGCACAGCGCGTGAGCTCGTGGAAGCTGGTGGGTTCAGGGTGCTCGACCTCCGGGTCGACCACATCTTCCCGTACCGCGTTCGCGACTACCTCGACTACCGCTACGCGCGGGTCTGGTACTTTCGCTGGATGCCCGATCGCCTCTTCAGGGCGCTCGAGCGTTGTCTTGGCTGGCATCTCCTCGTGACTGCAACGACGGCCGGCTGATGCTGCTCGCCGTCGTCGGACTGGGCAAGCTCGGCGCGCCGCTCGCAGCCGTGCTCGCCGCCAAGGGGTTCGACGTGCTCGGCGTCGATGTCGATGCTCGCGTCGCCCAGCTCGTCGGTGAGGGGCGTGCGCCGGTCGAGGAGCCGGGCCTGGAAGCACTCCTCCGGTCCGGCCGTGCACGCTTGCGAGCCACCACGGCGCTTGCCGAGGCGGCGCGCGCCGACATGTCGATCCTGCTCGTCCCGACCCCGTCCGACGAGCGAGGGGCGTTCTCCAACGCTCACGTCTTCGACGCCGTGGAGCAGATCGGACGCGCGCTCGCGGACGAGTCGACCTACCACGTGCTCGTCGTCGGTAGCACCGTCATGCCGGGGTCGTGCGACGGCGAGATCCGGACGCTGCTGGAAGCGTCGTCCGGGCGCCGGGTCGGCGAGACGATCGGCCTCTGCTACAGCCCCGAGTTCATTGCGCTCGGCAGCGTCATCCGCGACCTAACGCGGCCGGACATGGTCCTCATAGGCGAGTCGGACAGTCGCGCCGGCGACGTTGCCGAGCGCGTCTACACGGCGGTCTGCGAGAACGACCCGCCCGTGCGGCGACTAAGCCTGATCGACGCTGAGCTCGCGAAGATCGCCGTCAACACCTACGTGACGATGAAGATCTCGTATGCGAACACGCTCGCCGCCATCTGCGAGCGACTGCCGGGCGCCGACGTCGACGCCGTGACCGACGCGGTCGGCCTCGACACGCGGATCGGCGCGAAGTACCTCCGCGGCGCCATCGCGTACGGCGGCCCGTGCTTTCCGCGCGACAACCGAGCTTTCGCCGCACTCGCGCGCAACCTCGCCGTCGAGCCGCTGCTGGCAGAGGCGACAGACTCCGTGAACCTAGCGCAGGTAGAGCGCCTGGCCGGCATCGTGCGGTCGCACGCGTCGAACGGGGACAAGATCGGTATCCTCGGGCTCTCGTACAAGCCGGACACTGTCGTCGTCGAGGAGAGCCCCGGTATCGCCCTCGCGCGCTCGCTGCACGTGTCCGGTCACGAGGTCTACATCCACGACCCCGCCGCGCTCGAACCCGCTCTCTCGCGGCTCGAGGGTGTGGCGCGCGCATGCGACGACGTGGACGAGCTCGTTGCCGCCTGCGATGTCGTGGTGATTACGACGCCGTGGCCGGAGTTCGCGAGGGTGCTCGCCGAGACATCGACACGCCGGGAGCGCGCTCCGCTCGTGATCGACTGCTGGCGACTCCTCCGCGGCGTGCAGCACAGGCTCGACGTGGTCGAACTGGGCCGAACGCTCGAGCAGCCAACAGCCGTCAGAACGTAAGGAGGAGGACTCGATGCAGCAGCCGATCTCGCCTACCGATCCTGTGCTCGTGGCCGGCGCCGGAGGCTTCATCGGCGGCTGGCTCGTCCGCCACCTGCGGGAGCGCGGCTTCACGAGCGTGCGAGCCGTCGACATCAAGCCGCTCTACGAGTGGCACCAGGTGCTTGGCGGCGTCGACAACCGAGTCGAGGACCTTCGCTCTCTCGAGGCCTGCCAGCGCGTCGTCGACGGCGTCGCGCACGTCTACAACCTCGCCTGCGACATGGGCGGGATGGGCTTCATCGAGGCCAACAAGGCCGCGTGCATGATCTCGGTCCTCATCAACACGCATCTGCTGCTCGCGGCGAAGGAGGCCGGCGCCCGTCGATACTTCTTCTCGTCGTCCGCGTGCGTCTACAACGTCGCGCTGCAGCAGAACCCCGACGTGCGACCGTTACGCGAGGCGGACGCGTACCCTGCGCTGCCCGAGGACGGGTACGGGTGGGAGAAGCTCTTCTCCGAGCGGATGTGCCGGCACTTCCTCGACGACTTCGGCATCGAGACGCGCGTCGCCCGCTACCACAACGTGTACGGACCGCACGGAACGTACGACGGAGGTCGCGAGAAGGCTCCCGCGGCCATCTGCCGCAAGGTCGCGACGGCGAAGCTGTCCGGCAGCCACGAGATCGAGATCTGGGGTGACGGCGAGCAGACGCGGAGCTTCATGTACATCGACGACTGCCTCGTCGGAACGATGGCCATCACGGAGAGCGACATCGCCGACCCGATCAATCTCGGCTCGTCCGAACTCGTCACGATCAACCAGCTCGTCGACATCGTGGAGTCGATTGCCGGTGTGCGCCTGAAGCGCCACTACGACCTCGAGGCCCCGAAGGGCGTCCGGGGACGGAACTCGGACAACACGCTGATCAAGCAGCGGCTCGGCTGGGAACCGAGCACGCCGCTCGCCGTCGGCCTCGAGAAGACCTACGCGTGGATCTACGACGAGCTTTCCGCGAGGAGCGCTCCTCGATACGCGGTCGCCTCACGCTGAGGGCGATGGCCCGGTCGGACGGGTGATCGCGTGATCTCGGTCATCGTCTACGGTCGCAACGACGCGCACGGCTACAACCCGCACCGCCGCGTCGCGCTCAGCCTGAACTGTATCGCCGAGCTCCTTACCGACTCGGACGACGAGATCGTCTTCGTCGACTACAACACGCCGGACGGGTTGCCGACGCTCGTCGAGGCCCTCGCCGACACGCTGACCGAGTCGTGTCGCGCACGCCTCCGCGTGATCCGCGTCTCCGCGGAGGTGCACGCCCGCCTGTTCGCGTCACGTACACACCTCCCGATCGTCGAGCCCGTCGCGCGGAACGTGGCCGCGCGCCGCTCGAACCCTGCCAACAGGTGGCTCCTGTCGACAACCACGGACATGATCTTCGTGGCGACCGCGGGCCGAAGCCTGAGCGCCATCTGTGCCGACCTCCCCGACGGGTACTACTGCTTGCCCCGCTTCGAGCTCCCGGAGTGGATGTGGGAGCGACTACCGAGGACCGACCCCCGACGAACTATCGACGAGCTGCGACGGCTGGGGCCGCGGCTCCGCCTCGATGAGCCCACGCTGAACCACGAGTGGATTCGCTTCGACGCGCCGGGGGATTTCCAGCTCGTCCTGCGAGAGGACTTCTTCGCGGTGGACGGCTTCGACGAGGAGATGCTCCTCGGCTGGCACGTCGACTCCAACCTCAGCCGGCGGCTGTTCCTCCACCGCGGCTCGATCGAGACGCTCGAGGAGCGCGTCGCAGGGTACCACTGCAACCACAGCCGTACGCCGACCGTGTACCACGGCGAGCGGAGCACCGCGAACGACCTCGACCGCTTCTTCTTCTCCGTCGAGGCGCCGAGCCTGCCGGAGCAGCGTAACTCGTGGGGTCTCGCTGAGCTCGCGCTTCCCGCCGCCGTCGTGCAGCCGGGCCCGCCGAGCGAGACGAGCCTCGTCTCGGCGCTCGTCGAAGCGACCGCGTCCACCCCGGCGCGCAGGCGAGCCGACGACGTCCAACAGGCCAAGTTCTCGCTCACGTACGACTCGCCCCACGTCTTGCCGTTCGTCGTCGACTCGCTTGTAGTGTCGCTGGGCGCCGTGACCGCGTACGTCGGCTGCAACTCGGCACTCCGGCCGATGCTGCAACACGTCGTCCGCGCGCTGGGGATCCCCCCCTTGCTCGTGCCGTCGTGCGAGGACCCGGGAGCCGTCGCGGACGCGGTTCGCGAGGCGAGCATCATCATCGTGGACCTCGGCATGGACTACTCGCTCGCCTCCGCAGCACGCACAGTCGACGACGAGCGGGCTGATGTCGTCGCCCCTGCGCTTCAGAGCGTGTTCGACGCCTTTCGCGCGATCGTGGAGGCGGAGAGGGCTCGGATCGCAGAAGGGCAACAGTCACGACGTTTCGTCCTCGTAAACAGCACGGCCGCGTACTGGAACGGCTGGGTCCTCGCCCAGCTTCACTGCAGCCACTCGACGATGCACTCGCGCGTCCGACACGCGACCGTCAAGCCAACGCCGGACGAGCACGCGGAGCGAGCGATGGAAGCCGTGAACAGGCACCTGCGCTGGAAGCGACGCCGTGCCGGACAGGGGGCGATCGAGCTGCGATCCGGCGAAGTGTGCGCAGTCGCGAGCATCGAGGACTTCGACGGCTTCGGCAGCGGCTGGATGCATCCGGACAGCACGGCGATCTGGACGACCGGGCCGCGGGCCGAGCTGTCGCTCGCAACCGGAGGCCACGCGCTGCGGCCTCGGCGGCTGCGTCTCGCCCTTTGCCGGGTCGGGGTCGATCGAGCCGGGTGGATCACCGTCGAGGCAGTCGTGAACGGCACGGCCGTCACGGTGCGCCGGTTCAGGGGCTCGGAGCGCGACGTCGTCTGGCGGGTGCCGGTTCCGCCGTCTCCGGACGGTCGGATCCGGCTCGCACTATCGGTGTGCGAGCCGGTGGAGTGGGCCGACGCGCGACGGCTCGGGCTACACATCGAGTCTTTCACGCTCGAGCCGGCCGGCTGGCGCGGGCACGCCGCCGCAGCACGAGACGCGCTGACGCCCGTCTTGCGCCGCCTTCGTCGCGCGGCCGCACGCCTCCGCCGGGCCACCCGACCCCGGCGTCGCGCCTCTGCGCGCGCAACAACGGCATGACGGGGCACGGCCGCGCCTGCGGCGCGGGCGCTGCCAACGCACCGTTGGCGTGCGGCGGCCGGGTCACGGAGCGCGAGCCTGACGTCTGCCGGCGACAAGACGGCGTGCATGACCGGGCCGGATGCCGTGGAAGCGCCCACAAACGCACCGACAGGCCCCCGCCTCAGTCGCATCGCGTCGAGTCGTGAGCCGCGGCCCGTTCCGCCACGGACGTGATCGACTGTCTGGCGAAGCCCCCCGCGCGGACGACCGCCGCGGCGTCGTAGGCACGCTGGACGGAGCTCAGCGTGTCGAGCAGGTCGGCGTCGAACCGCTGTCGAGCGGCCAGGTAGGGCCACAGCGCGCGAAGGATCACCTTGCGCAGCAGCCCGCGCGCCGACCCGCGAGCTGATGCGGCCAGCAGGCGCACGGGCTCCATCTCCTCGCTCGCGAGCGAGAGCCGCATCAGGGCAAGGCGCAAAGTGGCACTTACCGGGTCGGCCGACGGAAGCGGTCGCGCGTGGATGTCCACGAAGCGCTGCTCGAGAGCCTCGGCGGAGCGCGCGAGCGAGAACGTGCCGGTGATGTCTCGCCGAGCCCGGGCGCCGCGGGCTGCGGCGCGGTCGCGGTCGTCGAACACCGAGCGCATGAGCGCCGCGGCCGTGCTCGTGTCGGGCTCCGCCCACAACGCGCCCGCCGGGTAGGCCTCTCCCGGTGGAATCTCGACGAGGACGTACGGCACTGGGTAGCTGTTGTCAGCGTGCATGAATTCCGTGTTTCCCGAGAACGCGGTCGCGATCACCGGCTTCCCGTAGGCCATCGCCTCGGCCATGGTCAGGCCCAGTCCCTCGCTCCGGTGCAGCGACACGTAGCAGTCGCACACGGCGATGAGCGCGTCCCTCGTCGTCGCAGCGACGTACCCGTCGACCACGTGGATGTCCGGTCGGTCTGCTGCGGCCGCTTGGAGCCGCTCTAGGAGCCGTGGCTTCCGGTGGCCGTTGATTGTCTTGATTACGAGCGTCGCCCCCTCGCCGGGTCGGAAGGCGGTGCGGAACGCCTCCACCAGCGCCAACGGGTTCTTTCGCTCGAACACACTCTGGAAGTCGAACACGAACAGGAAGAGGAAGCCCTCGGGAAGCCCGAGCTCGGCACGCGAGAGCGTAGGCGGCGGTGGGACGTCCAGCGGAAGCGGGATCACGAACACGGGCTTCCAGGTCGCCGCAGCAACGACGTCGCGCACGAACGTGCTCGCGACCCAGATCTCGTCCACGAAATGGAACGCCCATCGATCGGAGTCCGGGAAACGCGTCGTCTCCCAGAACCAGACGCCGACTGTGTAGCGGCGCGTGAAGAGGTCGGGCCCGTGGTCTCCTACGAAGCGGCGCAGGTCGCGCGGATTCAGGCAGACGACGTTCGTGTCGTACAGCGCCTCGCTCGGACGGCGCGATTCGTGCCGGTGTTCCCGGCGGCTGGCGGTTCCCGCGTAGTCGATCTCGGCGAACGGAATGCCGGCTCGCTCGAGCGCACGGGCGAGCTTGCGAGCTACCTCTCCAACGCCCAGCTCTCCGCGGAGGTAGCCGACGAGGTTCACGCCCGGCATTGGGTCAGACGGGAGAGCGCGGTCAGGCACGGACTGGGTCACCGTCGTCGGCATGCGGATGCAAGCGCCCGTGGAGGCTACTCCGATCCGCTCGCCCCCACGCACGTCCACTCGAGCAGCGGCCTCACGGCGCCGCGGAGCTGGCCCGTGAAGCGGCCCTTGGCCGAGTCGCCGCGCCCCGGGTCCTGCACCTGGAAGGTGAGCACGCCGGGCAGGTTCACCTGGCTGACGAGCTTGGGCGCCCCCAGCGAGCCGATGCCGACGTCGACGCTCATCATCCCCTCGTTGAGCAGGTTGCCCGGAATCCAGGCCGTCGAGACGTACTCGCCCGGCTTCGCGGGCTCGTCCCAGCGGGGATGGGTGTCCAGCGCGTTGAACGCGATCTCGCCCCGTGCGTTGGTGATCTTCAGCTTGGGGAAGAGCGCGACCCCGCTCCGCAGGACGACGAAGCGGATCTCGACCCCGACCGGACGGCGGACGTCCACCGCGTTGACCGTAGCGCCGGACTCGTCGACGACGCGCGCGGCGACGATCCGCGCGACCTCGTTCCCCGGCGCATCGTCGAACGCCCATGTCCGCTCGGCCCCGACGCCCGCCTGCGCCTGCAGGTACTCGGCGACGATCTCCTCGCTCGGGCCGCTCTTGACCACCCGCCCGTAGTCGAGCCAGTACGCACGGTCGCACAGCCGCGTCACCGCCTGCATGTCGTGCGAGACGAACAGCACGGTGCGCCCCGAGCCGCTGATGTCCTCGATGCGGCCCATGCACCGCTGCTGGAACTCGAAGTCGCCGACCGCGAGCACCTCGTCGATGATCAGGATCTCGGGATCGAGGTGGGCGGCGACGGCGAATGCGAGCCGCACGTACATGCCGCTCGAGTAGCGCTTCACCGGGGTGTCCATGAACTTGGCGATGCCGCTGAACTCGACGATCTGCGGCAGCTTGCTGACGATCTCGCGCCGGCTCATGCCCAGGATGGAGCCGTTGAGGAAGATGTTCTCGCGCCCGGTCAGCTCGGGATGGAAGCCGGTCCCCACCTCGAGGACGCTGCCAACCCGGCCGCGGATCACGGCGCGACCCCGCGTCGGCGCCGTGATGCGCGAGAGGATCTTCAGCAGCGTCGACTTGCCCGCGCCATTGCGACCGATGAAACCGACCACCTCGCCCCGCTGCACCTCGAACGAGACGCCGTCGAGGGCCCAGATCTCCTGCACGCTCGGCGCGTGCTCGAGGCGCAGGAGCCGCTTGGCGCCGTGCGCGAGCGTGTCCCGCAGCGTCTCGTACGCTGCCCGGTACTCGCCGATCTGGTAGCGCTTGGCGAGCTCCTCTGCCGTGATGGCCGTGTCGAGCCCAGCCGCCATCAGAGCGTGTCCACGAAGCGGGACTCCCACGACCGGTAGACGCGGAAGCCCAGGATCAGGAGTCCCACCGCGACCGGGAGCCCGGCGGCCAGCTCGAACGTCGAGGGGAAGTGCGTGCCGAGCACGGCCCAGCGGAACCCGGTGATCCCGGCCACGGCGGGGTTGAACGAGACGATGGCGTGCCACTTGGCGGGCAGCGCGTTCGCCGCGTAGATCACCGGCGACAGGTAGAGCCAGATCTGCACGAGGAAAGGAATCGCGTAGGGCACGTCGCGGTAACGGGCGTTGATGGTCGCGAGCACGGAGCCGACGCCCAGCGCGGTGATCGCGAGCAGCAGCAGGAAGACCGGCGCGAGCAGCACGGTGGCGCTGACGCCCGTGTGGTACCAGGCCATGATCCCGATCAGCACCGCCACCGAGCAGAGGAAGTCCACGCCGGGGACCAGCAGGCCCGAGATGGGGAGGATCAGCCGGGGGAAGTAGACCTTCTGGACGAGCGCGCGGTTCGACATCACGCTCGTCGAGATCTGGGACAGCGCCGTGGAGAAGAACGTCCACGGCAGGAGCCCCGCGTAGACGAACGGCTGGTACGGCTTCCCCTCCGACGGCAGCTTGGCGAACTTGCCGAAGATGATCGTGAAGACGACCATCGTCAGAAGCGGCTGCAGGATCGCCCAGCCGATCCCGACGAACGACTGCTTGTAGCGCACCTTGACGTCGCGCCACGCGAACGCGAACGCGAGCTCGCGCGCGCGCCACAGCTCCGCCAGCTCGACGCGGGTGCGCGGCGCGGCCGCCTCGATGACGGTCACGCGAGCGGCGGCGTCGCCCTCGACGAGTGGTTCCTGCTGCCCGGCCGCGGCCGTCCGCAGCGCCCGCGCCCTCCGGAGCTCTCGGGCGCGGGAGACGAGAGCGCGCCTGCCGGCGGGCTCGACTCTTTGCTCCACCCGCGGGATCGTACCGGCGAGTGTCAGACGGCAGAGCGGGTCGCGCGTGCGCGCGCCACGCTCGCCAGGCGCTCGAGCGCGCTGACCCGGCCGTCGAGCGCTTCGACGCGCGCCCTCAGCCGGGTGGCCGCGTCGTGGAGGTGGAGCGCGTCGATCTCCTCCGCGAGCGCGAGGTCGTCCGCGAGCGTCGGCCGTCGCTCGGAGCCGCGCGCGTCACCGGCGAGCACGTCGCGCAGGCGCCGATCCTCGAACAGACGGCCGTCCGCGAGCCCGCGTGCCAGCGCGCCGTCGTCGACGAGGAAGTCGCGGTAGACGCGCTCCTCGCCTCCCTCGCGCAGCGCCGCCTCGACCGCGCTCGTGTGCCGCGGCAGCCTTCCGCCCTCTCCGAGGCGTCCGGCGGTCGCGGCCGCCCGGTACTTGCGCAGCAGCTGGTCGCGGCTGCGCAGCGGGAAGTGGAGGATCTCGAACGGATACCACTCGCGCAGCAGCACGAGCCGCTCGCCGACGGCGTCGTGGTTGCCCTTGGACACCACCACCTGCGGGTCGGCGCGGTGAACCACCTTCACCTGCACGTGGTACGGGCTCGTCCAGTCCGAATCCGGCCTGCGCCGCACGGTCATGCGCTCGTAGAACGGCTCGGGCGAGTCGGGCCGCAGCACGAAGTGCCGCCAGATGCCGCGGACGGCGCCGAAGCGCGGCGGCACCGCCGCCAGCACCTCCCGCAGGGAGCCCTCCCGCGGCCACCAGAACTCGTCGGCGTCGCTCGAGATCACCCAGTCGGCGCCGAGCTCGGTGGCGGCGAGGCGGGCCATCCGCGTCACCCACTCGCTCTGTCGCAGCGCCTCTCCGTGCTCGCGGATCAGCCGCAGATGGCCGGCGCGCTCGTGCTCGCGCAGGATGTCGGTGGTGCCGTCGCACGAGCGGTGGTCGGTCGCCACCACGAAGTCGACCCCGCGCTCGAGGTGGTAGCGGAGGTGGTCGCCGACGACGTCCGCCTCGTCGCGGACGAGCAGCGTCATCACGACCTTCATGCTCGGGCGCCTCGCGGCGGGCTGCGCCGCAGCCAGCGGCGCGCGAGCGTGCGCAGCTTGCGCTCTACGCGCACCACGCCCGTGCGTTCGACGGCGTGCACGCGCAGCTCCAGCTCGTCCAGTTGCCGCTGCGTGCGGACGACGTCGCCTTCGCCCAGGACTGCAGCGTCGACGGCGAAGCGTGCGTCCTCGAGGATGCTGGGACGGGCGAACCGCAGCCGCGGGTCGTCCGCCTCTGCCCCCTCCCCGAGCGCGCGCAGCATGTCGCGCAACCTGGTGTCGACGACGACGATTCCCTCGTCGATCGCACGCTCCAGCTCTTCCGCGCCGAGGGCGAGCGAGTCGAAGTACTCGCCGCTGCGGCCTTCCGCGCTGGCGAGGAAGGCGAGCCCGTGGTACGCCGCTCCCGGCCCGGGGGCAGGCGCCTGCCCGCCGTAGAACTTCGCGGCCGCCGCCCCCCAGACGGCGCCCTTCCGCGCGAGCTGCTGCGGCGACCGCACGGGAAAGTGCAGCACCTCGAGCGGATACCAGCCGCGGAGCGGCCGCAGCGCCGTCTCCAGCACCCAGTGGCTTCCCTCCACGACGACGACGTTCGGGTCGGCTCGGTGCACGACCTTGCGGAAGGGGCGCCACTGGCTGGTGGGGTCGTTGATCGGCGCCTGCGGCGAGAGCCGGTAGATCATCCGCTCGTGGAACGGCCCTTCACCGCCGCCGACCGGCACGAAGTGCCGGAAGAAGGACTGCACGATGCCGTAGCGGTGGGGAACGCCGCCGAGCACGTCCCCGAGCGATCCCCCGCGCGGCCACCAGAACTCGTCGGCGTCGCTCGAGATCACCCAGTCGGCGCCGAACTCGGTGGCGGCGAGGCGGGCCATGCGCGTCGCCCACTCGCGCTGGCGGAACTCGCCGGCGGGCTCCCGGATCACGTGCACGACGCCGCGCTGCTCGTACTCGGCCAGGATGGCGGGCGTCTCGTCGACCGAGCCGTTGTCGGTGACGATGACGAGATCGACGCCGGCGTGGAGATGGAAGTCGAGGCTCGACCGGAGCACGTCCGCCTCGTCGCGGACGAGCAGCGTCAACACGATCATCACACCATCACCCCGCCGAGCCTACCCGGCAGCGATGAGGCCTGAGCGAGCGCACGACGGGACCCTTCAGCCGCCCGGTAGCGCTGCCTGCACGAGCGCATGCGCCGACGCGGCCGTCACGCCAGCGACGCCGCCGCCACGGTGCGGTAGAGCTCCACCGTCGCGGCCGCCTGGATGTCGAGGCCGAGGCGCTCGCGCGCTCGCGCCCTCCCAGCCTGGCCCAGCCGAGCGCGCTGCTCGGCGTCCTGGAGCAGCCGCACGAGCGCCGTGCGCAGCGCGCCGACGTCGCCCGGCGGCACGAGGATGCCCGTCTCGCCGTCCACGACCGCGTCGGCGAGCCCGCCGACCGCCGTCGCGACCACCGGGCGGCCGTACGCCATCGCCTGGCGGGCGACCACGCCGTAGCCCTCCCGCCGCGAGGGGCAGACGACGACGGCCGCACGCTCGATGTAGCGCCCCACCTCGGACGGCGGCACGAAGCCGAGCGCGCCGGGAACGCGGTCCCGCAAGGGCCCGTCGCCGACGACCACGAGCGGCAGGTCGCGCGCCGCCTCGACGAGCTCGAGCACGCCCTTCTCCTCCGAGAGGCGACCGACGTAGAGGACGTGCGGCGGCTCGTCGGGCTCGGCCACCACCTCCGGGACGTCGACGCCGGTCGGCACGACCGCGACGTCGCGGGCGCCGAGCTCGCGCGCGGCCGCCGCCAGCGACTCGGACGCCGCCACGACGACCGCGGCGCGCCGCAGCACCTCCTTCGCCAGCCGGCGCGCCCTCCGAGCCAGCTCGACGTCCGTCCCCCAGAGCTGCAGCACGACGGGCTTCCCCGTCGCGAGGCCGACGAGTCCCGAGGGGAGCCAGTGCGCGTGCACGAGGTCGGCCTCCCGCGCAGCCCGTCGGGCGGCGCGCGCGTAGGAGAGCAGGAAGGCGGGGAGCAGCAGCGCCTTCCAGGGCGACCGCCGCAGGTTGCCGACGACGCCGTGCCCGTACGCGATCCCGAAGTGCGGGAACGACGCGGGCGAGACGACGTCCACCTCGACGCCCGCGCGCCGCAGCGCCTCGACGCCGTCCCGCACGAAGGCGCCCGCGACGTCCCGCTCGTGACGGGGGTACGAGGTCGTCAGCACCGCCACCTTCACCGCACGAGCCGGCGCGCGAACACCGTCGGGGCGCAGACGACGAGCAGGGCGAGCACGAAGAAGTAGTAGAAGCTCATCGTCAGGTAGAAGACGTTCGCCGCCAGCGTGGACACGAGCGCCGCGGTCAGCCCCCACGCGAGCGGCCGCACCCTCGCGGCGAGCGGGTCGCGCAGCGCCTGCAGGGCGCGGCCGACGGCGCGCGCGGCGCGGAGGCGGCGGAAGAGGAACCAGACGAAGGCGGCGAACAGCACCGTCCCGACGAGCCCTGTCTCGACGACGAGCGCGACGTAGAACGAGTGCGGCCCGAAGTTCGTGCGACCGGTCACGAATTCGTAGTAGACGGAGAAGGTGTTCAGGCCGAGCCCGAACAGCGGGTGCGAGTGCAGGATCTGGGGGATGAAGTCGTAGACGGCGAAGTGGGTCGAGGTGCCACGCGCGTCGGTCTGCACCCGCGAGCGCAGCACCGTCTCGAAGAAGTGTCGGCGCTGGGCGACGATCGCGAGCAGGAGCACCGCCACGCCCGCGAGCGGCCACAGCACGCGCCCGGAGAGCAGGTGCCGGCGATACGGCAGCGCGAGCACGAGCAGGCCCGCGGCGAGGCCGAGGAGCCCGCTGCGCGACAGCGTCGCGAGCTCCATCACGAGCAGGAAGGCGAGCAGGAGCATCGCCGGCGTCCGCCAGCGGCTCGAGCGCGGGAGCCGCAGGTACAGGGGCAGCAGCACGAGCAGCGGGATGGTGAGCTCGATGCCGAGGTGGTTCGGGTCTCCCGTGAGCGCGTTCGGCCGGTAGACACTCTGCCCGGAGACCGCGCCGTAGATGTTGATCTGGCTGGCGCCACCGGTGATCGGGGAGAGCACGGCCGCGTCGAGGTTGCCGCCCGTGGCGACGGCGACGCCGAGCTGCAGCACCCCGTAGAGGGCGTTCGCGGCGATGCCGGCCAGGAAGACGGCGACCGCCCGCCAGTAGAGGCGCTCGCCGCCGCGGACGACCAGCGACACGCCCGTGACGAGGAACAGGAAGTGCAGGAGGAACTTGACCATCCCCTTGCCCCACTGGTCGAGCGCCTCGGTCGTGCCCAGGTTGAAGAACCCGATCAGGTAGACGAGCAGGAAGGCGACGAAGAAGACGAACGTCACACCCGCAGGTCGCGCGAAACGCGAGTCCCACCGCTCCAGGCGCCGCACGGCGAAGGCGACGAGGAAGAGGCCCGTCAGCACGTCCGAGAGCGAGAGGTCGCCGCCCACGGCCCAGTGCACCTTCGCGAAGGTGACCGTGAAGACCGTGGCGAAGAAGAGCCACTCCGTGAGCGGCATCCGTCTCACTCGCCGCCCCCGACGACGCCGACGATGGCGTCGACGACGCGCTCGGCGGCGCGCCCGTCGACCTCGCCCACGACGCCGCGCGCCGCGCGCCGCCGCTCCTCGGCGAGCTCGGACGGCCGCGCGAGCGCCCGCTCGATGCCGTCGACGACCTCCTCGAAGCGGCGGGCGCGGTAGAAGGCGTCCGACTCCGCCAGCCGGCGGTAGTGCTCGCCGAGGACGTTCTTCGCAGCCCAGCTCTCGCCCTCGGGCGCGCCTTCGTCGTAGAGCACGCAGACCGCCGGGCGGTCGTTGACGAGGGCGTCGAGCAGGATCGTGCCCGCGTTCGCGACGACGCAGTCCCCGTGCTGCAGCAGCGTCGCGAGCAGCTCGAGGTCCGTGTAGCTCGGCGCCTGGACGTGGGCGCTGGGGCGGTCACGCGCGGCGGCGAAGCGCGCCTCCCAGTCACGGTCGCGCGGGTGCGGCCGGAAGAGGAGGGAGAAGCGCCGCTCGCGTCCGGTCGACTCCCACCAGCCGACCAGGCGCTCGACGAAGCGCCCCTCGTGCGGCGCGTTCGTGGGCGTGTTGCCCATCACGAGCACGAGCGGCCGACCCGGGTCGAGGCCGTAGGCGCGCAGGAGCGCCTCGTAGTCGGCACGCGGCCGGGGGCGGTGGAAGACGTCGGTCTGCGGCCACCCGGTCACGACGACGCGCTCCGGCCCGATGCCGTGGTAGCGCTGCAGGTCGTCGCGCATTGCCTCGTTCTGCACCACGTAGCGGTCGACGTGGGGCGTGATCACGCCTTTGCCGACGGTGTGGTCCCAGCTCGCCACGTAGCCGACGGTGGGCAGGGAGAGCCGCCTCGCGGCCAGGAGGAACGGCACGACGGGCTGCGTCTGCAGGTTCGAGAAGACGAGGGCGTCGCACTCGGAGCGCAGGCGCGCGAGCAGCCGCGACGAGACCCAGCGCCGCCGTCCGTAGTGCCAGCGCAGCATCCACGCGTCCACGGCCGGGTGCCGCGGCAGCGGGCCGACGCGGGCGAGGTCGAGCGCGAGGTTGGGGTGCCCCGGCCGCATGCGCTCGAGGTGGAAGCCGTGGCGGAGGTTGAGCCGGATCGCGAGCGGATAGAAGCCGATCTGCCGGTCGAGCCACAGGTCCAGCCGCCGCCGGACGGTCTCGACAGGTCCCAGCCGCCACGGCAGCAGCTCCTCCCTGAAGGAGACGGGGACGTCCCCCAGCCGGTCGCGCCACTCCTCCATCTGCTCCGGCGAGAGCAGCGTGACGGCGCGGAGTCGCTCGCCCACGCGGCCGCGCAGCAGCTCGACGATGCCGCAGTCGAAGAAGATCCGGGTCGACAGCGGATCCGGGAGGACGAGCCAGACGCCGCGCCGCGAGGGCGGTGCCGGGACGCTCATCGAACGGCGCGCAGGCGCTCCCCGATGCGGGCGGCCAGCGACGCGCCGTCCAGCCCGTGGAAGGCGAGCGCCTCCGGCGGCGTTCCGCACGCCGGCCAGCCCTCGACGCCGAAGACGGCGACGGCGCGGCCGTCGAGCAGCGACGCCCGGGCGAGCTCGCGCAGCAGCGCGTCGCCGAGGGCGCCGACGGGCGCGTGGTCCTCGACGACGAAGACGTCCTCGAACGGCGACACCGTGTCGGCGAGCCAGTCGGGGTCGATGCGGTTGAGCCAGGGCATGTTCACGACCTGGACACGCGTGCCCTGCGCGCGGAGCGCCTCCGCCGCGGTGAGCGCCTCGTGCAGCAGCACCGGCCCGTAGGCGAGCACGAGCGCGTCGTCCCCGTCGAGCAGCGTCGTGCCGCGGCCGGGCTCCAGCCGCCCTGCGGCCGGGAGCTCGATCCGTCGCGGCGAGGGACCGATGGCGAGCCGGATGGCGACGTTCTCGCCCGCCTCGTCGACCGCCCACGCGAGCAGCGCGCGCGTCTCCGCCGCGTTGGCCGGCTGCACGATCGTCATATTGGGCAGCGCGCCGAGCAGGGAGACGTCCCGCAGGCTCTGGTGCGACTTGCCCGGACCGGCAGGGATAAGCCCGGCGTAGTGGAGGGCGTAGACGACCTTCGTGCCCTCGCTGGCGTTGTTGTAGATCTGCTCGTTCGCCCGCGACGCCAGGAAGGACGCGAACGAGTTGACGACGGGCAGCAGGCCCTGCCGCGCCAGGCCGCCGGCGGTCGACACCATGTCCTGCTCCGCGATGCCGCACTCGAGGAAGCGCGCCGGGTGCGCCAGCTCGAACGCACGCACGCGGCAGTCCGAGGCGAGATCGCCGTCGAGGACGACGAGGTGCGGCCGCTGCTCGGCCAGCTCGAGCAGCGCCTCGCCGTACGCGTCCGCCACGTACTCGTCGGTCACGCGCGCGCGCCGCGCGGGCGCGCCGGCGCCCGACTCCGGTTCCCCCTCCAGCGACGACGCCGGCACGGGCTCGTCGGTCGGCACCTGCTCCAGCCGGACGGGCGCCGCGCCGAGGAGCGCGGCGCGCTCCTGGATGCGGGCGACCAGCTCGTCGTGCGCGCGCGCGAAGTCCTCGTCGCCGGGAGCGCCGGCGTGCCAGCGGTACGTGCCGCCGCCGGCCGCGAGCGCGACCGGGTGCTCCATGAAGGAGACGCCGCGGCCCTTGATCGTCCGGGCGACGAGCAGCTTCGGTCGTCCGTCCGCCGCCTCCCGGAAGCGAACGAAGACCGCGCGCAGCGCGGCGTGGTCGTGGCCGTCGCAGGACTCGACGTGCCAGCCGAACGAGCGCAGCTTCTCCTCGAGCCCCCCGAGAGCCACGATCTGCTCGGTCGGCCTGTCCGACTGCAGCTCGTTGCGGTCGACGATCACCCACAGCCGGTCCTGCCGCTCGTGCGCCGCCGACTGCAGCGCCTCGTAGTTCTGTCCCTCCTGCAGCTCCCCGTCGCCGACGACGACGACGACGCGCCCGCCGCGGCCGAGATGCCGCTTCGCCCACGCCATGCCGCGGCCCTTGGAGATGCCCATCCCGAGCGAGCCCGAGTTCGCCTCGACGCCCGGCACCCCGACGTCCGGGTGCCCGTCCAGGCCGCCGAGGCGCCGCAGCCGCAGGAGCCGCTCCGTGGGGATCACGCCCAGGCCGTGCAGCGCGGCGTAGAGGCCGGGCACGTCGTGGCCCTTGGACGAGAAGAAGACGTCGCGGTCGGGATGCTCCCAGCCGAGCGCCGCGACGTTGAGCTCCTCGTAGAGCAGGTGCACGACGAGGTCGAGCGCGCTGAACGAGGAGCCGAGGTGGCCGGAGCCGGCGCGCTTGACGGCGACGAGCGCGTTCGCCCGGCACATGTCCGCGACGAGGGCCAGGCGCAGGTCCGCGTCTCCGCCGCCGGCGCCGACGCGCGCGAATTCGCTGGGCGGGATCAGGCGCAGCTCCGGCACGAGCAGAGACGTTAGCGCCGCGGGCGGCGCCGGTCGCGGCGCAGGCAGCGGTCCGGGCACGCGGTAGCGACCTACGACGAGCTCCTCGTCTGGCTCGCGTGCCTCGGCGCCGGCGCCGACCTTCGCCGGCCTCGGCCGACGTTCGCGGCGTGCAGGTGGCACGCTCGTTCGCCCCTGAAGCGCGCGGTGGTCGCGCGCGGCGTCAGCGGAAGATGTTCACGGCGCGGGCGGCGACGAGCAGGATCGTCACCGCCGAGAGCCCCGACTCGGCCAGCATCAGCACCTTCGCCCAGCGCGTCAGCGGCATCACGTCCGTCGGGCTGAACGCGATCGAGTTGGTGAAGGAGACGTAGACGTAGTCGATCAGGTGCGGCCGCCAGCCGGGCTCGGCGAGCAGCGGATTCTCGAGCTGCGGGAACTGGAAATCGGGCGGCGGCGGGTCCGGCTCGAGCCGCCGCACCGGCCCGCCCCGGTCGAACGCCCAGAACCAGAGGCCGAAAGCGATCACGTTCGTCGCCCAGACGACGATCGCCTCCAGCAGCAGCCGGCCGCCGCTCCGCTCCGAGCCTGTCACCAGCGACCCGATCAGCATCACGACGAGCAGCCCGTTCGCGACGCTGGTCAGCGCGAGCAGCGAGATGACGGCCTCGCGCCGCAGCCCGAGCTGCTGGAGCCGGCGGCGTGGCCAGCTGAGCGAGAGCGGGACGAGCAGCACGGCCTCGAGCGCGACCGAGAGCAGCCACCCCCACCAGGGCAGCTTCCAGAGCCGCCAACCGTGCTCCCGGCTGAGCACGGTGACGAGCAGCTGCAGGGCGATCAAGAGACCGACCGACGGCGCGGCCTCCCACCGCGACTCGATCTCCTCCCGGTGGAGCAGCTCCTGCGACGGATGCGGGTCCTGCCTGATCTCGCGCGTCTCAGCCACCGGGTCGCGCACCAGACCGTATCCGCAGCGACGGCTCGCGTCGCGCCCGCAGCCGCCTGCGCACGTGGACGCCCGCGAGGACGGCGAGCGGGAGCGAGAGGCGTCCCGCGGCCGTGAGCAGGCTGGCGGCGACCAGCGCGGTCTCGCCGGGCACCGGCACGCCGGCGGACTCGGCCGCGACGAGGACGAACAGGCCGGGGTAGGCGAGGTGCGACAGGCCGGGAACCCACGGCATAGCCGAAGCATCGCTGCTGCCGGCGCCGCCCGCCCCGCCGTGGCGACGGAAGAGGGCTCGGGCTCGGCCTCCACCGGCGAGGCGGCGGGGTCAGACGGGGCGCCCGGCCCGCGGGAGGTACGTCGCGTATCCCTGCGACACGCCGGCGTAGCGGTAGGCCCGCTGGATCGCGTCCACGACCGGCAGGCCGAGGTCGTAGTCGCGGTACCAGCCGCGCGAGGAGGCGTCGATCCTGCCCAGGAGGTAGACGCGCGCGAAGCTGCGGCGCTCGATGCGCCGCACGAGCGCGGCCCGCCAGTCGGGACGCTGCTCGCCGATCCGGAGCAGCATGAACGGGTCGAGCACGACCGGGCGCCGGCCGGCCGCGAACGGAACGGTCGGGTCCTCCGAGAGGACGTCGCCGCGCTGCGGCACGAGCGGCCGCAGGCGTGCGAGCGCGTAGCGCGTGTCGGCGCGTCCGGCGAGCAGGTGGATCGCCTCCGCCGTGGGCTTCCGCAGCGACAGCTGGTAACCGACGAGTGCCGGCCAGGCCAGCACGAGGAGGAGCACGAGCTCGAGGGCGGACCGGTCGCGCACGGAGACAGCGCCGCGACGCGTGGCGAGCAGCCCGACGCACACGGCGGCGACGACCTCCACGTCGGCGAGGTGGTTGCTCGTGGCGCCGATGTCGAGCAGCGCCGCCGCCGACACGAGCGCGGCGGGGACGAGCGCCACGT
>Ga0070741_10007369_pt1 | contig 22792 bp, 20 predicted proteins | sample Coa_R1_4_FD_66440 | JGI IMG/M metagenome (GOLD analysis project Ga0070741, IMG submission 66440) | Surface soil microbial communities from Centralia Pennsylvania, which are recovering from an underground coalmine fire - Coalmine... | ecosystem: Environmental > Terrestrial > Soil > Unclassified ... | reverse complement strand
GCCTGCAAGGTGACGTGGAGCATGCGTGAGAACGTCACGATGGTGATATCTTGACCGGCGCGTTTCACATCGCCTCGATTGAGCGGCACGGTATATTCAACATCCTCTTCCGGCACCTCGCCCTTCACATTGTAGAGCAGCTCGTGCTCGATGAACAGCACCGGATCGGGATCACGCACCGCCGATTTGAGCATGCCTTTGACATCGTATGGGGTCGCGGGCATCACCACTTTCAGACCGGGAATGTGGGCATACCAGGACTCGAACATCTGCGAGTGCTGTGCGCCGCGTTGTGCGCCGCCGCCGCCGGGCGTGCGGATCACCAGGGGAATCTCTGGCTGGCCGCCGAACATATAGCGAAACTTGGCGGCGCTATTCACAATCAGGTCGCTGGCGAGCAGGCTAAAATTAATCGTCATGATTTCGAGGATTGGTCGCAGGCCCTGGAGAGCAGAGCCGATGGCCAGACCGGTAATCACTTCTTCCGCCAGGGGAGTATCGCGTACGCGCTTTTCGCCGAACTCATCGATCAGTCCTTTGGTCACGGCGTAGGTTCCGCCGTAGCCCGCGATATCTTCGCCCAGGATAAAAACGCGCTCATCGCGTCTCATTTCATCGCGGATCGCCTCTCGCAGCGCCTCACGGTACGTTATTGTGCGCATAAATCTTTACTTCCTCTCGTAACGATAAGCGAGGGCGGTAGAGTTATCGACCATGACATCGGTGTAAAGCTCATCCAGCGAGGGATCGGGGCTGTTGGCCGCGAACTCGGCGGCATCCTCGGATACCTGGATCGCTCTGGCATCATTTTCATCGAATTCGGACTGCGTAGCCACGTTATGTTCCAGCAGCAAGCGCTCGAAGATGCCAATGGGATCGCGCGTATGACGCCACTCCTGTTCTTCTTCGCGGGTGCGATAATAGGCCGGGTCGGTCATCGAGTGCCCACGGAAGCGGTACGTTTTGACCTCCAGGAGCGTCGGGCCTTCCCCGTTGCGGGCGCGCTCGACCGCGCGGCGCGTTGCCTCGTAAACGGCGATCACCTGCATGCCATCCACTTGTTCTCCGGGGACATTGTGAGCGGCGGCGCGCGGGATCAGGCTATCGACCGCCCAGGCTTTCTCGACCGCCATGCCCATGGAATACTGGTTATTTTCGCAGATAAAGACGATGGGCAATTTCCAGAGCGAGGCCAGGTTGAGCGATTCATGAAATGCTCCCTCATCGACCGCGCCGTCGCCAAAATAGCACACCATCACCATATCTTCATTGTTGTACTGGGCCGCGAAAGCGACGCCTGCCGCGATGGGAAGCTGCGCTCCCACGATGCCATTGCCGCCGAGTAAGCCTAACTCATTGCTCCACATATGCATGGAGCCGCCTTTACCTTTGCTGCAACCGGTAATTTTACCAAATAACTCAGCCATCACCGCGCCAGGGTCCATCCCTTTTGCCAGCGCATGCCCGTGTTCCCGGTAGCTGCACATAATCTTATCGGTGGGACGCAGAGCGGCGATGCTGCCCACCCCTACGGCCTCCTGTCCTATGTACAGGTGCATAAAGCCGCCAATTTTGCCGCGCGTGTACTCTTCCGCGCTCTTCTCTTCGAAACGGCGCAGGAGCGCCATCATGTAATGCATCTCTACCAACTGTGTTCGAGTCAACCCGGCTAGCGTCGCGTTGCTGATCGCCATAGGTCCCCCTTACATATGAATGCTTGCAAATCTCTACCCTCCCTGGTATACAGCGCTGTATAGTGTCGGGGTCGTTCACGGTACACGTCGTTGTGTCTTTCTATTATTGTCTATTTTACCCCATCTCAAGGTAGCATGCTATAGTTTCCACTGAGTTACAAGGTGATAACTTGTATTGGAGGGGTGCTGGTTGGTAAATGCGCATATGCGCAAACATCGAACATAGCCCCTTGTAAGCACTGAAGGGTACCTTTGGGGGATATGCTCCATTGGAACAGTCGCGTTCCATCGTTTGCTTACAGGGGCTATGTTAAGTTTTTGGCAGCGAGCGTTGACTACAACTTACTTTTTAAGAACGGCCTCCGAGAGTTCCTTGCCGGGGGTAAAGCGCACTCGCTCCTTCGCGGGTACTTCGATGGGTTTGCGGTCGCGAGGATTGACGCCTTTGCGAGCTGCACTCTTGCGCACTTTAAAGGAGCCAAAGCCTACCAGACGTACTTCGTCGCCATTTTGCAGGGCCTCGCGGATAGTGTCGAGCGTCGCTTCCAGAACTTCGCCAGCCTGCTTCTGGGAGAGTTTCGCCTGCTTGGCAATGCGCCTGGAAAGCTCCTGCCGACCAATAGTATTAGACGCTGTTTGAGATGTGGCTGCTTGGCCAGTCTTTTTTTCCGCCATGGATATGAATCCTCCTTAGCAACAATCAACACACGTCGCTTTTCGTCCCAATGTTTCTCTATTGTTGGGCCTGTAGAGCGGCATTGCAACCTCACTGCCGTTTAGGAGTATAGCACGCGGATTTGAGAAATACAAGCATGCAATTCCGCACGGAGAGGTAGCACAATAAATGGAGCCGCTCCAGGAGCCAGTTTAGCCCTATCGTCTCATTGAAAAACTGGCTTGACAGGCGGAAGCAAACCTGTTACCTGTAAGGGGCGGAAACCCGTTTTTAGTCACACTACTGAGTATAGAATAAGTTCATCTTTGGTGTGAAATTGTTCAACCTGTCCCTTATAGCGGAGGTATTCGAGGTGCGATAGTACCTCTGCGACTGCCATTCGTCGAGCTTCGTCGTTTCTTAATCGATGTCCGAAAACTTGCTCGGTCACTTGATAAGCATTTTGGGGACGTTCATCGATCAGGGTCAGAATTTGCATCAGGCGCTCCTCGTGATGTGCCACGATTTCGGCGCAGCGCCCGGCAAGGTCAAAAAACGGTTCGCCATGACCAGGGAGAACGGTGCGAGCAGGCAATTGAGCCACTTTTGCCAGCGATTGCAGGTAATCCTCTAGAGGATTGGGGCGCTCCGTCTCTGAATAGAGGCCGATGTTGGGCGTGATGCGTGGCAGGACATGATCGGCAGCAAGGAAAACGCCATCTTTTTCGCGGAAAAGGCAAATTTGCCCATCCGAGTGCCCTGGCGTCCAGAGCACGCGGTATTGTTCGCCAAGCAGGTCGATGCAGTCGCCATCTTCAACCAGGGTGATGGTTTCGTGAGGCGGGATACGCAGGATGTGGCGCATCACGTTGGGGTCCTCTCTGGAGACCCAGAGTTCAGTGCGTGGTAAGCCATGCTGCGCGAAGAAGTGTGAGACGCGGCCAAATCGCTGGGGCAGAGCGCCCGACCAGATGTGCTGGATGGCAGCCTCGTCGATGGGGTGCATATACACGGCGGCTCCGGTCTGCTCCTGGAGTTCGCCGGAGAGGCCGATGTGGTCGGGGTGATGGTGAGTAAGGACAATCGCTTTCAGTTTGTTGAGGCTCAGGTTGATGCGCTCCAGCCCGGCGGCAAAAGCGGTGCGAGCATCAGGTGTGCCCATACCGGCATCAATCAAGGCCCAGCCATCTTCGCCGACCAGCGCATACATATTGACTGTGCGTAAAGGGAACGGAATGGGGACGACGATCTTCCAGATATGAGAAGCGACCTCACGGGCTTCGGGTAATGGCTCAAGGTGTTTCTGCGAGTTGCCTTGCGGAGTTTGTTGCATGATCTGGGCTTATCCTTTATATGCTGTAACGCGCTATTTTACAATGGACGGGTTTTGCCCCTGTCCATGATGTAAAATGCTGGTGTTTTGATTGTAAGGTCTCATCTGGGCCAATGTCAAATATCGACTAATCTCGAAATAACGAAAAGTTCGCCTCAGAAAAACATTATACCCGTAAAATTCTTACTGCATAGATGTTACTCTCAAATTTCAAAGTTATCCACAAGTTATCCACCGAACTGCAAAAAATTGGTGGATAATACTCTTTCCTTAAATGCCGAAGAAGTGTTACAATGAAGTGGGGAAAAGTGGGGAATTTTGGTGAGATAGGATGGGGAAGGGGGAGAATAGGTGAAGCTGACCAGGAAAAGGGAGATCGTCTGGAGAGGCTTCACAGGGGAAACCAGAGGGACTCAACAATTGAGAGGGCACGGCTGTTATGTTTCTTGGTGAATACGAACACACGATTGACGCAAAAGGGCGCATGGCCATCCCGGCAAAATTTCGCGCCCAGATGGATCGTGGCGCGGTAATTAGCAAGGGCATGGGAGCCTGTTTATCGGTGTATACGATGGACCGCTGGGAGGAGAAATCGCGAGATCTGGTGGCTGGCATGTCAAGTGATGAATTACGGGATTTTGAGCGGAGAGTGTATCCCAGTGCCAGCGAGATTGAACTGGACGGACAGGGAAGGATTGTTATCCCCGCGAAATTGCGGACATATGCAAATTTAGAAAATGAAGTGACCATAGCGGGTGTGCGCGATCATTTTGAAATCTGGGATCGTACCGCCTGGCAGACGTATCAGGAACGACTGGATGCTGAGGGGGGCAGGATTCCCTTCTAATAAATATTCAGGTGAATACGCTAGATTAAATTTTTCTGATGAACATCGAACATACGCTGCATGTTCCAGTAATGCTGGATGAGGTTTTGAAATTTCTTCAACCCGGGCCGGGGGGTCATTATATCGATGGCACACTTGGAGGAGGAGGGCATACCGCCGCAATCCTTGAGCGTTCGGCCCCTGATGGGAAGATGCTGGGAATCGATGCCGATGCTCAGGCGCTGGCGCGGGTGAGGACGCGACTCTCGACTGCTCTGAACGATGGGCGGCTGGTACTGGCGCACGGCAACTTCGCTGAACTGGCTCGCATCGGCGCTGAGGCGGGTTTTGTCGCGGTCCAGGGGGTCCTGCTTGATCTGGGCTTTTCATCTGATCAGATGGAAGATCCACAGCGCGGGTTCTCCTTTAGCGCCGCTGGTCCTCTGGATATGCGTTTCGATCAGTCGCTGGCAGTCTCGGCGGCGGATCTGGTCAATAGTGCCGACGAACAGGAACTGGCCGATATTTTCTGGCGTTATGGTGAGGAGACGCGCTCGCGGCAGATCGCAAGGCGTATCGTGCGTGAGCGTGCCAGGGAGGCGATTATGCACACTTCACAACTGGCAAAGCTGGCGGCAGCAGGAGTTCCATACAAGCCCGGGGCGATCCATCCGGCAACGCGTGTGTTTCAAGCACTGCGCATCGCTGTCAACCATGAACTGGAGCACCTGGAAGCGGCCCTGCCTCAGATATTGGAGGTGCTGAGAGGTGGTGCGGGAAGAATGGTGATTATCTCCTTCCATTCTCTGGAAGATCGCATAGTCAAAGAGTTTATGCGGCGTGAGGCCACCGATTGCCTCTGCCCTCCACGTACTCCTGTATGCATCTGTGGTCATAAAGCGAGCTTGCGGCTACTGACGCGCAAGCCGGTGATGCCGACCACTCAGGAGATTGAGCATAACCCTCGCGCTCGCAGCGCCAGGCTGCGGGCGGCTGAAATAATCGTTGGAGCGTAGCGCGTCATGTGTATTTCAGTATCCTCAAGCGGCTCGTGAGAACTACCAGCTCCCGCCGCCTCTCTTGAGGGAAAGTCTACCATCGAGTCCGAAAATGTCAAGTGGAAATGTAGGAGGATATGGCTATAGGTCCATCATCGTTCGGTCTGGTTGTAACTGGTTGCCCACTAACTGGTAAGGAACAGTCGCATGAATAACCTGAAAGATCGCATCGGCGCTTCCGATATGAGCTTGCTGAAACCAATGATGGTCGCGAAAAGACGGCGGATGTACCCATTGTTCTTTCACATGGGGCCGGTCGCGTTGTGTATCACCAGCGTGCTGCTGATCGCACTCATGGCCGTGCTCTACCTGAGCCAGCTCGGTCAGGCAGTATCCGCCAATCAGCAGTTGCAAGATATTCATGCTCAGCAGGCAACGTTGCAGCGACAGAACCAGGATTTGATGGATATCATTGCCCAGGAGCAATCTCCTGCTTATATCGCGGACAATGCCAAGAAACTCGGATTGGTCCCGGCTGAACCCAGGCTGGTGCAGGTGGTGCCCGTGCCCAATCTTCGACCCATTCAAGATAATAGTCATATTCAGCCCTGAAAATCTGAGGGCAATACGGTACATAGTGTACATATGAGCTAAAGGAGGTAAATAGATGAGCGCGGAGCTAAAACGTGCGCGCAATCGGCAAATGGTTATCTTCTTGCTGGTATGTATCGCCATGCTTGGATTATTGGGAAGGCTGTATTACTGGCAGGTGCTGCAATCGCAGAGCGGTTATCACCTGGCGCAAATGGCCGATGCCGAGCATATCCAAAACCAGATCTTGAATGCACCTAGAGGGCTGATTTATGACGTGCAGGGTCATATTCTGGCGACCAACGTTGTGCGCGACGATGTATATATTGAGCCAATCCAGTTTGGGGTAGATCATCCCGATAGCGATAGTTTTCAGGCGGATCTGCAACGGCAGGCGCATGCGCTGCACCAGATTTTGCCCGATGTCGGTGAGGATGAACTGATAAAAGATTTTACCTCTGGCAGGGCCGCTGTACGGATCGCCGGGCCAATAGATCCGTCTCAGAGCCAGCAATTGCGTGAGATGCACTTGCCGGATATCTTTCTTGAGCCGCGCACCTGGCGCATCTACCCAGGAGGCGAGCTGGCAGCGCAGGTTCTGGGCTACGTGCAGGATGGTCAGGGAGTATATGGCATTGAAGGAAAGTACAATACGCTTTTGGCGGGCAAGCCTGGCAGCTTCACCGCCGAGACTGATTTGAACGGTAACCCTTTGACCGTCGGCGCCAGTTCGGGCCAGCAAGCCATCCCTGGAGCGGATATCACGCTGACCATTGATAGTTCTATCCAGTATCTGGTGCAGACGGCTCTGGCCGACACGGTGAAGGCGCAGGGCGCTCAGAGCGGCACGGTCGTTGTGGTGAATGTGCATACCGGCGCGATAGTCGCGATGGCGGGCGCGCCGACCTTCGATCCGAACCAATACGGCAACTATGCCAGTCAGAAGGGATGTCTGGGGAGAGAAGATGTGTACTTCAGTCCGGCCCTGTATTGCGATTATGAGCCTGGCTCGACAATGAAGGCGGTAACAATGGCGGCAGCCCTGGATCAGGGGTTGATTACGCCGAATACCGCCATTCAGGACCCCGGCTACGTCACCTTTAATGACGCTAGCCTGGTAACGAACTGGGATAACAAAGGCTATGGGACCGAGACAATGACCCAGGTGCTGGAGCATTCCGCCAATGTTGGCGCGGCCATCGTTGCCCATACGATTCTGGGACCGGAGCGTTATTATCCGTACCTGGCGCGTTTTGGCTTTGGGCAACGAACCAATATCGCCGATCCTGAGTCGGCAGGAAACTACCGTACCAATCAGTCCGCGGGCTGGTCGCCCACGGATTTAACCCGACAGGCCTTTGGACAGGCAATTGTGGCAACGCCGCTTCAGGTGGCGATGGCGTATCAGGCCATTGCCAACGGAGGTGTGATGATGCAGCCCTATGTGGTGGCAGGCATTAATGATAACGGCCATGTGACCAGCATCCAGCCGACGGTCGAGCGCAGGGTGATCAGCGAGCAAGCTGCGCATCAACTGGTAGGAATGCTGGTATACGCGGCAGTTGACGGCGATGCCAGGCCTGCGGTCTTTCCGGGCTACAGCATTGCCGCCAAAACGGGGACAGCGACAACCCAGGGAATCTCGGATGATCAGACAGAGGCATCCGTTGCCGGTTTCCTTCCGGCATCGAATCCCCAGTTTGTCATCCTGGTGAAGATAGATAGGCCACAGTCCATTTTTGGCTCAACTGCTGCCGCGCCTCTCTGGAAGACCATCGCGCAACAGTTGATGTGGCATTATAGTATTGCGCCCGATCAGCCTTGATACTCAAGGAAAACATTTGATAAGAGGTATGTGATGCAAGAAGAGAAGGGAAAGGAGCCTCGGCCAGCTCAATCCGAGTTAAGCCCGGTCTGGCAGGAACTCCTGGGTGGTCGTGTCAATAATCCAGCCACTCCTGGGGAGATGGGAATACCGGTACTTGAGAGCGATCCCTGGCGGGAGTTGCTGCGTGAGCATGGAGTCGAAATTATTGATCTGCAAGAAATGCACCTGCAGATAAGCGATCAGGATGTTGAAGAGGCGCTCCAGATCATGCGGGAGCAGGCGGATGGCCGCCAGAATGGGCAGGACCCTCCAACCCGTGTGTAGGACTTGTCGCTGCCAGGGACTAATTATAGAGGCAGGTTTTACCGGCCAGGAATAATTTAAATCAGCACTTATGAGGATGCGAAACCGGTGAAAAAAGGACGACGGCAGGATCAACTCCCGCCAATTGTGCGTTCTCCCGCGCTAGAAGCGGTCGAGCGCCAGTCGCGAGGAGGCAGGCAAAGCGAGCGTAACGCGAACCAAACTATGGTCCGGCGACGTAACATCGGGACCAGTAGAGTGAGTTTCGCTGTGGAAGATACGCTGGTGCGGCCCGCCGTGCCCAGAAAGAGCTTGAAGCCTCTGAGCAATAGAGTGCGAGCGCGTACGGGCCTGACCGCCGGTTGGCGTAGTCGTGTGGCCGCTCCATCGCCCCTGCCTGTCGAGGCTATCAGCGAGGAGGAGCAGAAGAAGCTGGCCGAATTGGAGATGCGCCTGCCGCGCGTGGCGGGCCGGATCGATTCCTGGCTGCTAGTGACTGTGCTGGCTCTGCTCTGTATTGGCCTGGTCATGGTCTATAGCGCAAGCTCGTTTATCGCGGCCCGCGACTATGGGGACCCGGCGTACTTTTTTCTAAAGCAGTTGCTATGGGCCTTGATAGGCGTGGCTGTGATGCTGGTGACGATGCGCATCGATTACCGGCACTGGCGTCGCGTCTCGCTGTTCGGGCTGATCATTGTGCTGCCCTTGCTGGTTGTCGTCTTGCTGGTGGGTACGAGCGCCTATGGAGCATCGCGCTGGCTGGCCTTCGGCTCGTTCTTCTCGTTCCAGCCGAGCGAACTGGCAAAACTGGTGCTGGCCCTGTATATCGCGGACTGGTTGGCGCGCAAAGGGAATCAAGTGGGTACATTTCTCTACGGACTGGCTCCGTTTGTGATCCTGGTCGGCGTAATCCTGGGGCTGGTCATGCTGGAGAACGACATGGGGACCGCGATCATTATCGCGGGCCTGGCGACGGCCATGTTCTTTACAGCCGGAGCAAATATTATCCAGTTTTTACTGGCTATGGGCTGCGGCGGCTTGATTTTTCTGACGCAGGCGTTCAAAGGCTATCGCGCGGCTCGCTGGGATTTTCTGGACCCGTTTAAACATATCACAAGCACCAACTTACAGTTGTATCAATCGTTGTTGGCGCTGGGATCGGGTGGCTGGTTGGGTCTGGGACTGGGGGAGAGTCGCGAGAAAGCTGGATACCTGCCTTTGCCATATATTGACTCGATTTTTGCGGTGATTGGCGAGGAATTGGGGTTTATTGGCGCGGCCCTGATCGTCATCCTGTTTATGTTTTTAGCCTTTCGCGGCTTCCGCCTGGCGCGGCGTACGCAGGACGTCTATGGGGCGTTATTGTCAACCGGTATTACGACCTGGCTGATATTGCAAGTGGTGATTAATATTGGCTCTACCACCGGCTCGATCCCGTACACCGGGGTGCCGCTGCCGTTCATTAGCTTTGGGGGTTCCTCCCTGGTAATCTCGCTGGCGGCTGTCGGGGTGTTGCTCAATATCTCGCGCTATATCCAGGAGCCGGAAACTCCGGCTCTCTCAAGAGATTTTATTACGAAAACTTTAAGCACGAAAACGTTGAAAAAGAAGGTGTAGGGTAATTGCCCTTACTTCGATTCCGCGTTCTGTAGGGGCAATCCCTTGCGGTTGCCCAGCCCAACGATGAAGGTATTGGTAGGGGCAATCCCTTGCGGTTGCCCAGCCCAACGATGAAGGTATTGGTAGGGGCAATCCCTTGCGGTTGCCCTGTATACAGAAGGTTTCAAAGTACGTAGGTTGTGTATGCGAGTCCTGATATCAGGCGGCGGCACCGGAGGGCACATTTATCCAGCTCTCGCGGTGGCGGCGCGCTTACGAGATGAGTACAACGCCGATATTCTTTATCTCGGCAGCGATGACGGTTTAGAGACAAGGCTTGTTCCTGCTGCCGGGTTCCGTTTTGAGGCGATCAAAGCGGGCAAACTGCAACGCTTCGTCTCCTGGCGAACGGTAGCGGGCGTAGCGCGTGTACCCATCGGTATGGTTCAGGCAATAGAAGTCGTACGCAAATTTCATGCCAATGTAGCGTTTACCAGTGGGGGTTATGTGGCTGTTCCGGCGGGATTGGCAGCGAGGCTCAATGGCGTGCCGTTGTTGATGCATCAGCAGGATGTGCCACCTAACCTCTCAAACAGGTTAATCGCACCCCTGGCGACGCGCATCTCGGTCGCGTTTGCAGACTCGCTTCGCTACTTTCCCTCGCGGAAAAGCTTATTACTGGGCAATCCGATCCGGCAGCCGATTCTGGATGTGCGGCAGAGCACAGCGCAGCAAGCACGTATCACGCTCGGCTTCGCGCCTGATCTGCCACTTCTGCTGGTCACCGGTGGCAGCCAGGGAGCGCGGCACCTTAATCAGGTGGTCTGTCAGGCTCTGCCTGAATTGCTCAAATCCTGCCAGGTGTTGCAGATCAGCGGTCCCAGGCTCTTTGACGAGACGGGCGAGCAGGCGGCGAACGCGATGAAAGGGCTGGAGGAGTCGCTGCGACAGCGTTACCGGCTGGTTGCCTATATGGATGAGGAGATGCCGCTGGCTTTACAGGCGGCGGAACTGGTCATCTGTCGCTCTGGCGCTTCAACGCTGAGCGAACTGGCGGTCCTGGGCAAGCCCAGCATTCTGGTACCGTTGCCGCCCGCCATCGGTAGTTCTCCGCAGGAGGCCAACGCGGCAACCTTTGGGGAGAGACAGGCGGCGGAAGTGATTCGTAATACAGATCTGAAACCTGAATTGCTGGTAGAACGTGTAAAGTTTATTATAACATCTTCTACCTGCTTGCAAACAATGGTAGAGGCGGTCAAAGATTTCGCGAAGCCGGAGGCAACGCAGGCAATTGTAGCAACAATCGTCGGGATAGCAGGGCTATCCATGAATACACCGAAGCACGAGGTTAGAAGCATTTGAAACAGTCACGTTTGCATTTTATGGGTATAGGTGGACAGGGAATCTCGGCTGTGGCGCAGATGGCACAGATCATGGGGGAGGAGGTTACGGGCTGCGACCGGCAGGCATCGGCAACGACGCGGGCGTTGGAGCGCGCAGGAATTGCGGTGCAGATCGGTCATAGCGCGGATCACCTGAGCAGCGCTGAAACGCTGGTAATCAGCCCTGCCGTTCCCGCCCTCAACCCGCAGAATCCAGAACTGCTAGCGGCGCAGCAGCGCGGGATACGCGTTGTGACCTGGCAGGAACTGCTGGGAGAATTGATGCGAGGGAAATGTGTGCTTTCTGTGAGCGGGGTGCATGGCAAGGGGACGACAACCGCGATGCTGGCGCTAATGCTGGTTGACGCAGGGCTAGATCCGCTCTGTGAGATTGGCGCAGTAGTGCCGCGCTTCGGCGTGAACTACCGGCTGGGGCATGGTCAGTACTTTGTGAATGAGGCCGACGAGTTCAATCACAATTTCTGGCACTATCATCCCCGGTTGGCAATAGTAACTTCGATAGAATTCGAGCACCCGGAGTTCTTTGCCGATTATGAGGCATTTCTGGGAGCATTTGAACATTTTATTCGTGGCATGGATATGCAGGGGAACTGGCCGTTGCCGCCGACGCTCATCTTGAACGCTGATAGTCAAGGTTGTCTGGAATTGCGTACCCGGCTGCATGATTGGTCCGGCAGGGTTGTGACCTATTCGGCAGCAGGCGATCCACGGGCGATGTATGCGGCTCGCGATGTCAGGCTGAGCGGTGAAACTAGCTTTCAAGTGAACGTTCAGGAGTCGCAGGGAAGAAGGGCGTTTCCGTCTGAGCGCGCGATTCGCTTGCAATTGCCGGGCGCGCATAACATCCAGAATGCGCTGGCAGCTCTGACGGCGGCGCATATCGTCGGCGTTGATGCGGACACCATTGTAGAGACGTTGGAAGGCTTTGGCGGCATCAGGAGACGTTTTGAGATCCGTCACCAGGGAGCGTTTCACCTGGGGACGCGCGTGGTTGATCTGGTGCTGGTGGATGATTATGCACATCATCCAACGGCTATCGCGGCCACATTGGAGGCGACGCGTCAGCGTTATCCAGAGCGACGGCTGGTCGCGGTTTACCAGCCACATATGTATAGCAGGACAAAAACGTTTTTTGAACAATTCTTGCACGCATTCGACGCGGCAGACGTAGCTGTGATTGCTGATATTTTTCCTGCTCGCGAACAGGATACAGGTCTGGTGCATGCGCGCGATCTGGTCAATGCAATGGCGCGGCAGCCGCATTTTGCGCGGGGCGAGGGGCAGGTGTTACATGGCGGCAGTGTGAAGGAGACAACGCAATTGTTACGCGAGATACTGCGACCGGGCGACGTTGTGCTGATCATGGGTGCGGGCGATATCTATACTGTGACCGAAGAGCTGATACAGCGAAATAATGCGCTTACCGAGGGCAACCAATGACATTTGAGCTTGAGACAATCTATAGCGAATTGCGCTCACGTTTTGGTGAGCGGGTGCGCCGTGATGAACTGCTATCGCGCCATAGTACTTTTGGCGTGGGTGGTCCGGCGGACATGTGGATCACCCTCGATTCGCGGGCTGACCTGATGGCCCTGGTAACGCTCTGTGCTAATCAACGTTGGCCTTTGCTGGTCGTCGGCAATGGGACGAACCTGTTGTTTGCCGATGCAGGCGTGCGCGGGATTGTAGCGCGTATAGCTTTGAATAGCTATACCATCGAAGATCATGCAGACGGCACGGCCTTGCTGGTTGCGGATGCGGGCGTGAGCTGGCCCCGGCTGTTAAACGAGCTGGCAACGCTAGGCTGGGGAGGATTAGAATTTGGTCCAGGCATTCCGGGCACGCTTGGCGGAGGCGTCATCAGCAACGCCGGAGCGCATGGCAGCAATCTAGGAGAGGTGCTGGCATGGGTAGAGGTCGTGGATGCGCGCCATTGCACTGAGCAAGCAGGAGAAGCGCCTATAACTCGGCGTTATCAGCACGCGGATCTCGATTTAGCCTATCGTCATAGCAGATTTCGGGCCGAGCGGCGCATCCAGTTTGACGAGCAGGGGTATCCGCTCGCAGCTCCTCACAAGCTGATAGAACCGCCAGAGGTTCTGATGCAGGTGGGAGTGCATCTGCACAGGGAGGAGCCGGGGAAATTACGGGCGATCATTGAAGACCATAAGCAGCATAGGAAAAGAACGCAGCCACCGCAGCAGAGCGCGGGGTCTGTCTTCAAAAACCCCCCTGGAGATTACTCCGGGAGATTGATCGAAGCGGCTGGTCTAAAGGGGCTGACTCGCGGTAGGGCGCGAATTTCGGAGCGTCACGCCAACTTTATTGTGAACGTAGGAGGCGCGAGCGCCGCTGATGTGGCAGCGCTCATTATGGAGGCACATAACCGCGTACACGAACAGTTTGGAGTGGATCTGGAGCTGGAAGTTGAGCTACGCGGAGAGTGGAGATAGCCATGACAGAGAAGAAACAGCTACGTGAGCAGATGGCCTTGCACGCCTATAAGCAGCAGGAGCCAGCTATGGCGCGTTCTTTGAATAAAGAGTATCTTGAAATGCCGCGTTCCAACGCTGTTGGCACAGCTAGCTTCGCTCAGGAACGCGGTAAAGAGTATCTTGAAATGCCGCGTTCCAACGCTCCCACGATGAATCGAGGAGCTACAGGACGCGATAAATCGGGTCCCTACGAAGCTCAGGAGCGCGGTAATGAAGAGCAGCGCGAACCTGTACGCACTCTCCAACGGGTAGTGACAATACCGCAATCCGATCCATCGATGGCGTGGAACACCTTCGCCCAGCGCCAGGCCCAGCGCCGTAGCGCTCGCGCGCAGCCGAAGAAATATGTCAAGTTAGCGTCGCGTACATATGTGCAGACAGGGACGTGGGCGTCCAGCGGGCGCATGAAGGCCATACGGCGTGATGTATCGCATTATATCAGTTCGCCAATACCGGCGCGCAGCGGAGGGAGTGCAGGATATGCGGGGCCGCGTGGGGGACAGCGCATAGGCATAGGGCAACGGGTGAAGCGGCGCAGTTTCTGGTGGCGGCTACTGGGCATTTTCGCTCTCACAGTAGCGCTCGCGCTGGGCGCCAATTTCGCCCTGACCAGCAGCGCCTTTCGTATCGAGCAGGTAAATGTGGCAGGCACGCATAACGACGCCCTCATTCACACGATTCAGAGTATGGGTATGCAGGGCCAGAACATTTTTCTGCTCAACGTCGCTGTGCTAACAGAACGTATAGAAGCGTCTCCGCTGGTTGCTACTGCTACGCTCAGCAGGCAGTGGCCTAACCAGCTCCTGGTAACGGTAGCGGAGCGGGTACCGGTCATCCTCTGGCAGACGCCCCAGGGGATTTACAGCGTCGATAGTCAGGGAGTGCTCATCGCGCCGCTAAACGAGACCGCCGGGGCTGGTAGTCTGGGTACGGTGGTCGATGTCACCGGTCAACATCAGGGCAAAGCTGGCGTGCAGCTACATCCAGGGATGCACTTGAGTCAGGCAGATATCGCTTTTACCAGGGCGATCTTTGACCATTTGTCCCAGGTCACAGGCGTTACAGGGTTTAAGCTGGAGTACGATGGTACAATGTATGCTGGCATCGCCAGCCAGCCGCTGGGGCAGGGAAGTAGGGGTGCGTATAGAGTAGAAAGTCCAGATGGCTGGGTGGCCTACCTGGGCGGTGCAAATGACGCCAATCCACTGGACAACAAACTGATTGAGTTGCGCGAGATTCTTTCGCTGGCGAAGCAGCAGCAGCTCAATCTGGCTACTATTGACCTGCGCTATGGACTGCGCCCGGTGTATACCATAAAGCAGTAATTTCAGTACCCTCTCAGGAGAGGCAGCTATGAGCTCTGCTGCCTCTCCTGAGAGGGAGTATAGGCATCAAAGTCGAAGATGTCAAATGGAAATGAGCAGGTCGATTATAGAGCTCTACTACCGTGTTTGTAGTGCGTCTCACAAGTGTACCGCCCAATAGGAGCGTTATCGTGCAAGAGCGGGTGATCGTCGGCATCGACGTCGGAACAACAAAAATCTGTGTCCTGGTTGGCGAATTGGACCGCGACGGGAAGCTGAACATTGTTGGCGTTGGCACCTGCCCTTCACAGGGGTTGCGCCGGGGGGTGGTGGTGAACATTGAAGAGACAGTCACTTCCATTGCTGCGGCGCTAGATCGTGCAGAACGCCTATCAGGAAAGAAAATTGAAGCGGCCTATGTAGGGATCGCCGGGAGCCATATCGAGTCTGAGAATAGCCGGGGCTTTGTCGCTATCTCGCCAAGCCATCGCGATATTGTGCAGAATGATATCAGTCGCGCCATCGAAGTTGCGCGCGCGATTGCCATTCCTGCGAACCGCGAAGTGATTCATGTCATCCCTCGGGGCTATGTTGTTGATGGTCAGGAGGGGATCAAGAATCCTATTGGCATGTCCGGTTTCCGCCTTGAGGTGGAGACGCATATTATCACGGGCGCAGTTTCCGCAATCCATAACTTAATTAAATGTGTGCATAAAGCGCGCGTTGAGATTGAGGATCTCGTGCTGGAGCCGCTGGCGTCGAGCGAGGCGGTGCTGGCTGATGGCGAGACAGATCTGGGGGTTGCGCTGGTCGATATCGGCGGCGGCACGACCGACGTTGCGGTCTTCGCCGATGGGGCGATCTGGCATACCATTGTCCTACCTATCGGGGGCAATCTGATTACCAGCGACATCGCTATTGGCCTGCGTCTCCCTCTGGGGGTCGCCGAAGAACTTAAAATCACGTATGGACACTGTGATCCATCAACTATTGACGAAGACGATATGATTGACCTATCGCAGTTCATGCCCGATTGCAATGATCTTGTACCACGTAAGCTGTTGGCGGAGATCGTCCAGGCGCGTGTGGAAGAGCTGTTTAGTATGGTACATGACGAAATTAAAAGATCTGGTTATGATGGGTTATTGCCCGCCGGTATCGTGGTGACGGGTGGGACGGCGGAACTGCCGGGTATTCTGGATGTTGCGGGACAGACTCTTGACTTACCTGCACGCATCGGCTCTCCGTTGGGCCTGCATGGCCTGGCCGATTCGATCAGTCGACCAGCCTATGCAACGGCGGTTGGCTTGCTTTTATGGGGCCTGCGCCACACCTCCATGCTGATCGAGGATGAGGAGCTGGAGGATGAAGGCTCGCTGGATATGTTATCGCGCTTCGGGCGCTGGTTGCGTGCATTTATTCCTTAGACGTGTCGCTTATCTGTAACTGGAATATCAACGCGTTCAATTAGCGTGCGTCGTTCGTTCTACAGATGAGAGACTCAAAAGGGAGGCCACGAACTATGTTACCAATAGGAAATCATCAACTTGAAAGCTTCGCCCAGATCCGTGTGATCGGTGTCGGAGGCGGAGGTAGTAATGCGGTTAATCGCATGATCCAGGCCAATATGGTTGGTATCGAGTTCATCGCGATCAACACCGATGCCCAGGCATTGCTACTGACGGAGGCGCCGCATTGTATCCGTATCGGTGACAAACTCACTCGTGGTCTCGGTGCAGGCGGCAATCCTAGCGTTGGCTGCAAGGCCGCGGAGGAGAATGCCGAAGAGATTTACGAGGCGCTCAAGGGCTCCGATATGGTCTTTATCACGGCAGGCATGGGCGGCGGTACAGGCACGGGAGCCAGCCCGGTAGTGGCGCAGATTGCCCGTGAGGTGGGTGCGCTGACCGTTGGCGTTGTGACCAAACCCTTCACCTTCGAAGGCAAGAAGCGTATGTTGGCTGCCGAGGAGGGATCAGCCAACCTCAAGCAGCATGTTGATACATTAATAACCGTGCCTAATGACCGCCTTTTACAGGTGGCCGACAAGCGCACGCCGCTCTCGGAGGCTTTCAGGCTTGCCGACGATGTGCTGCGCCAGGGCATTCAGGGTATTAGTGACCTGATCACCGTGCCCGGGCTGATCAACCTGGATTTTGCCGATGTGAAGACGATTATGTCGGCGGCAGGCTCGGCGCTGATGGCGATTGGTGAGGCCAGCGGGGATACGCGGGCCACCGATGCCGCTCAGATGGCGATATCGAGCCCCCTGCTGGATATCGATATCAGCGGAGCGCGCGGTGTGCTGTTCAATATCACCGGCGGCATGGACATGACGCTCTTCGAGGTCAACGAAGCTGCCGATATCATCAGCCGGGCCGCCCATCCAGAGGCCAATATTATCTTCGGCGCAGTCCAGGACCCCGGCTTTGATGGCAAAGTCAAGATCACAGTCATTGCCACGGGCTTTGACAATGGCGGCGGGCTTGTACGCTCGACACCGGCGGTTCACCAGTACGGTCAGTCACGCCCGGAATACGATAGAAGCAGGCTTTACCAGATGTCGTCTGGTTCGGGGAACGTTCCACCGCTTGCGCGTCCGGGGCAGCCACAGAGCTATACGCCTCCGGTGACGCCGTCATCGATGAATAACATCTCAAATCGTTCAACGGGGCCAATGGGGCCGCGTGATGTGCAAACGCCGCTGGCAGCAGACGCTGCGCGCCAGCACGCGGTCGCCTCTACCCCTGTTCGTGATGCGATGCCGGTGGTCGGCGATGTGGATGAGAACAGCTATGAGCTAGACTCGGACGATCTGGAGGATGGGAACCGCACTCCTCCCGTTCCTGAGCCAGAGGCCCAGCCGTTGCAACGACCGGCTGGACAACAGCGCCAGATCCGCCGACTGGACCGCAGTGCCGAACTACAGCGTGGGCGCAATACGCCTTCCGGCGACGTTATCGATATTCCGGCTTTTTTACGTAAGCGATAAGCGGAAAAAGTAGAGGGAGGCTGGTAGGGGCAAGGGGCCGGATGGAACTGGAGCGATACTAAAGAACAGCAGAGGGGGCGCAACAGGCGCCCCCTCTGCTGTTCTTTAGTGTTAGCCGCCAATCTTGTTGATGGTTCTTCCCAGATTGCCGGGAATGTCTTTGTTCAAACCGATGTGGTTTACCACTACGCGGACGCCGGGGATACCCAGCAGCTCACGTTCCAGCATATGCTTCATTTCGGGTCCTGGCACGTTACCATACAGGTGCAGGATGTAATTCTCGACCAGGATAGAAATGTTGCTCGCACCTTCCAGCTTCCCCTGAGATTGCAATTTTTCGATGCGCGCATGGGCCGTCTCCAGGATAGTGTCCTCGGCAACAATAAAATTGCGTATGCCGGTGACGCCGGGGATGGAGAGCAGGGCATCTTCCAGTCTTTGCCGTTGCGCTTCCAACTCGACTTTCCCATAGAGCGCCAGGATAATACCGTCGTCCTCGATCTCGACTTTGACGGGATGAACACTATATTCTGTGCTGCTGACCGTCACTATACGGTCCGCCACATCGCGAGCTCGCTGTAAGACAGCTTGCGCAGCCGCAGAATTTGCCGGTATGATAGCGATAGGGCGTTCGCGTTCCTCATGTTGTTTGGGTGCCATTGGATCCTCCAGGGCCCAGCCCATAATGCCAACAAGTATAAACGGGGTGCCGATGATTGAAAGCCAGGGAATATCGGGAAGGGACAATAGACCTGCCATCGTTACCAGAATAGCCACGCTCAAAATAAGAGGCCAGAAGCTTGGATTTGGTAGATGAACGTGATGTGCCGCTTCTTCCTCCGCCGCCGCTTGATTTAGTTCAAAGGACCGAGCTAGATCGTCCGCTGTAAGATTGACACTTTGAAGAGAAGTTTCCATAGGGTCGCGCTCTCCTCCGAGAATGGTCTACAATATGCAAGGACATTTATTGCCAGTCTTCGTCCTTGTACTGTAAGCATACCAAATATCTATGTTTCGTGCAAGCAAGGCTGTGGGAAACTGGCTATTGGTTCTCATCGAACGGGAGGTTAAGGAACTCTTCTTCGAACTGCTGCCAGACTCTCATCTCGGCCTGTGGCCTCGTCAGGGGCTGCTTATTTCTTGCAGATTGCAGCATGCATTGCGTGACATGCTGTGAAAAAAGGGCTAGATGTGGCTGCTGTATCGTATTAGGAGGCATCAGGCTCAGTTCTATGTCGCTTAGATCGTAAAGCTCATGTTGCTCAAATGCCAGCACTATCAGGTCTACATAAGAACTAATAAGCTGTTGGTGTTCCTGCAAATAATGGGTGGGCTGAGCGCAGATAATACAGAGGCAGCCGATAGCGCAACTGGATTGCAGGACGGGCCAGACGAGAGCGGAAAGTAGCGGCGCTTGCGGCTGATGCGGGCAAAGCGCAAACGCTATCTCGTGATCCTGTACGACGACAGGATGTCCCTGGAGCAGAGCCTGCCCTATAGGAGACTCTGCGCCGAAGAACTGCGTCTGGCTATCCATCTGGTTTTCCCACGGCATTGTCCCTCGCCCGACGGTTTGGCGTAAGCTGCGTATCTTCTGGTTAGAGGTGGGAGGAACGCATTGCGCGACGAAAATTGCCATGCCTGCCTGATCGGGATCGAGATGTCCCAGCATCTGTTGCAAAATCAATGCGCTGATCGTCGAACCACGCAGGAAAGGGGGAATGCTGGTATAAGCGTTAAGGACGCGACTGTAAAAAGTAGCAGGGATTTCCTCCCTGATCTTTTCCTGAGGAAGGGAGTTGGATAGGTCTGGATATTCTTTTTTTAGCAGTTCTGCAAGTCGTTGCCGACATTTCGGTAAGGCGTTCAGTAGAGCTCGCAGATTTTCAGGGCGCGGGTTCGATTTGTTGGCGACCCAACGTGTTAACGTAACGGAATGAATACCCAGCGCGTCTGCAATCCTCTGCCGCTCAAAAGGCTCACTGATCACCTGACCAAGCAGTTCACGCCACGTTTGTGATTCTTCCATGTAACACAATTGACTGTTAAAATGCTATAAAAATAGTGATATGTTATTAAGCAAACGGCGATAGCGTAGTTTTTGAAACCTTGCATACTCTATAGAATAACCCATAAAACCCCAACAGTCAACTGAAAATGTCCCTTTTTAGGATAAAAAATGATTAAAATTGACGAGCAAATGCAAGCAATTGATGAGATTATGCGAACAATTTGTCCAGTAAAGGCGGAATTAGCCGCATATTGTGGACTTTGATGGTCACCATTGTTAAACAAGGGGAGGGCGATGGCTGGGAAGAGGACCGATGACCGTAATCATGCAAAGAAATTATGCTGCCGCTCTTCGAAATCCTGAGCAGTGAGCAGACGAGCGACAGTACGAGCCACTTTTTTATATCTTTTGAATGTTATCAAGGGGTTCCTCCAGGTTCACTGTTTCAAGAAAATCCTGACTTATATCATTTCATTGAGAAAACACTCCTCGAAGCAGGATTTCACGGAAATGGTTACGTTATTCAGGTTCGCAGCTATGGCCGCTACAGCTTCTCTATTTCTTTTATCGTCGTCAATAAAAAGAATAGTATGATACCGCTCGGCAAAGGATGCCACGATGCGCGCTTTCCAAACTGCCGTTTTCATGATGTTCTCATCTGAATCCTTAAAAATAAATGTGATATTCTCGTAGCCTGGACACCAGCGTGTGAACCATTGGAGCGTTGCCTCACGCATGGAAAGCGGGCGACTCGTCAAAACAATAACGTTATCATATTTCTCTGAGAGGTGTGCGAGAGCTTCGCTACATCCTACCATCGGTTGATCGTATTCGATCAGCCTATTATCAAAAAAGCCTTGTTCGCTATAGAAAAATCTGCTCAATACCTTTCTTTCGGCCTCCCTATCGATGCTAGAATCTTGCTGTAGCATAAAGGCTTTCGCTCGTTCCTGCGCTATTTTTGCGTGTTCTGCACTGTCGGCGATGACCCCATCAAAGTCACAAATAGCTATGCTGCTCATAATTTCAACTTCCTTCCGTTTTTTTCATTCCAGTACGCATGGGTTTGATAGATTATGGCTCCTATACGTGCCACTTCAGGATTATCTCCGAAGTTCGTCAATTTTAATTGACTATACAATGTTTTCAGGCGCTCATAATTGACCACAGAATGAATTGGTTGGATGATGCCGAGGGCCTCTTCTGCTATACTGCATGCTTCTGCATATTTACCCAAAGAAAAATATGCCTGAGCCTGTAGCACAGAGATCAAAGCTGCTCTGCGTTGATTATTACCAGAAGAATGTACAGAAGATAGTTCTCGTAGTGCTTCACGAGGGAAACCGATATCCAGGAATGCCGCGGCTTTATCGAGATGATAGCGGTCGAGCTCAATTTCTAGATAATGCTGATTCCCATCAGGGATGGGATGTATGCGAAGGATGTTTGCTGCCTTGTCCAGAGTATGGAGAGCTGTCAAATGTTCCAGAGTATCTCGCGTTTGTATAGCGCGGGATCTACCTAAACCAATTAGGATACCTCCTCCCATGTAAGGAGGGAGCTTTTTGAGAAGTTTCTCAGCAGCAAGAAAGCTCTGAGCCGCTTTTTGTCCTTCTAGCTGCTCTATATAGACCCATCCTTGTCTATAGAGTGCATCAGCCAGGAACTCATCATCGCCAATATGCTTTGTAAGATAAATAGCTCGGCTGAGATGCTCTAATGCCTCGCTGAAAAGGCTTTGATCGCGCAAAATGCTTGCAATTAGGATATGGTAACGACTCAAAAGGCGCCAAGTTTCTTTCTCATGAGAAAAAGGCAACATTTGGTACAGGAATGCGATGGCTTTCTGGATATTCGATAAGTGTTCATATGATGCACGCCGATGGTGAGTATTATAATAGCGATGCAACTGCTCTTCATAGAATGCCAGATCAATTGCGCTGCTCATATTATTCGTGGTAGAGGCTAAGGCATAGTCTGGCTTTCTCGGTGGCAGTTCTGCTAATCCTAGTAAGGTGGGTGGAATACCGAATAATTCGGCAAGGAAGTACCGTCGTGAAATATCGTTCAAACCTGTATCCCTTAATTCCATCTCTCTTACAGCGAGTTCTTGTTTGCCTAAAACCTGGGCTAAATCACGCTGTGTCCAGGGTTTTCCATCAGTTTTGAGCTTTTTCTGACGAAAATGTCGGATTACCTGCCCCGGATGAGGAAACCCATCTGGTCCAGTATCAAATGCTAGAAATCCTTGCTGGACCCACCATGTTACAGATCCAGCTTCTATATTGCGACCCTCTGGCACTGTCGCTAGTCCTAAGAGTTTTGGCGGAATAGCAAACAGTTCAACAAGGAAACGCCGAACGATAATATCATTTAAGCCAGTGTCTCGCAGCTCCATTTCCCTTACGGCTAACTCTCGTTTGCCTAAGGCTTGTGCTAAATCACGCTGTGTCCAGGGTTTTCCGTTTTCCTTGAGCTTTTTCTGACGAAAATATCGGATGACTTGCCCTGGACGAGGGAGCCCATCTGGGCCACTATCAAATGTGGGAAATCCTAGTTCTTTCCATAAGAGTTGAGCCGCGCACATATCCCTTCTCCATCCCTCCATAGAAGTGAGTTCATATCAATTGCTGAAGATAGTATAGGCGAAAACAGCTTTTTTAGCAAGAAAGACCGATGGTTGAACCATCGCAATGCTCAAGCCATATTTGCGTAAAGGCAAAAGTCAAGTATAGTCTTTTGTGAACAGTTCTAACGGCG
>Ga0070741_10007368_pt1 | contig 22795 bp, 13 predicted proteins | sample Coa_R1_4_FD_66440 | JGI IMG/M metagenome (GOLD analysis project Ga0070741, IMG submission 66440) | Surface soil microbial communities from Centralia Pennsylvania, which are recovering from an underground coalmine fire - Coalmine... | ecosystem: Environmental > Terrestrial > Soil > Unclassified ... | reverse complement strand
TAGGTGCGCTTTGCATTCGGGTGATCCGCTCCATACCGCTGGGCGATGTAGTGGTTCATTCCGAGCGAGGCGCTGCTCATCGATGTGAGATAGTCGAAGCGGTCGCCCCGGTTGATGTCCAGCCACCATCCGATGGGACCCATGGGATGCGTGGGATAGATGTTGCCGTTGTTTCTGACCGCGTGCATGCCGCGCCACGTGATCTCACCGGGATTTGGCCGGTTTTCGCCGCCGACGAATGCCGACCGCACGTCGTGCTGGTAGCCGCCTTCGCAATGCGTTAATTCTCCGAACAGGCCCTGCCGGATCATGTTCAACACCAGCAGCACGTTTCGAAAATAGCAGACGTTCTCCAGGATCATGCAAGGCATCCCGGTCTGTTCTGAGGTGTTCACCAGGTCCCAGCACTGCTCCAGCGTCACCGCAGCGGGCACTTCCGACGCGGCGTACTTGCCGGCCCGCATGGCGGCGACGCTCATGGGGGCATGAAGTTCCCACGGTCCGGCGTGAATCACGGCATCCAGATCGTCGCGCGCCGCCAGGCGTTTCCAGTCCTCGACGCCGCGGCCGTACTTCTCGGGCCGTTTCTGCCCCGCTTTTTCGACCAGGCCAACCGCACGGTCCAGGGCTGTTTCGTTGATGTCGCAGACGGCCGGAACCTCTACCGGAAAAAGGAGGGTAGTCCGCAAGAGACTGGTGCCACGGCTGCCCACCCCGATGAATCCCACCCGCACCGGCCGGCCCAACGGCACCCGGCCCTGCGCCGCCAGCAGTCCGGCGCCCAGGAACTCTCGCCGGTTCCAGTCGCTCATTCCGGTTTCTCCTTCAGCCAGGATTATAGTGCTTTTCAAAATAGCACTTTCAAGCCGCTGCTCATCGGGGAATCTTGCGCCACGTTAAGATCCTGGGCCGCGAGCCACGAGGAGCACGTCAGCCACCGGAAGAAGTGTTTCACCGCGTCTACGGTGCGGCGGGAGGAGAACAAATTAATGATGGCAGGTCGAATACTTGCCACGGAAGCCAGACTAAGTCAGTTCTTTGACTTCAGGTCCGATCTCGAATATCCTTGCTCCATGAATCAGCAAACTCGTGGGATCATCCTGCTTCTCGCCGCCATTTTCCCGATCTCCGTGTGGGCCCAGCGAACCACCTCGTCCATATCCGGGACGGTTACCGATCCCGCCGGAGCTTCAGTTCCGGACGCACAAGTGCGCGCGACTGCGACATCGACCGGCAGCGTTTTCAATACGATCACCAACGCCGAAGGATTTTACATCGTGACGCAGTTGGCGCCAGACACGTACACCGTCCGTATCGAAAAGGCGGGTTTCCAGGTCCTTGTGCAACCGGATGTCGTTTTACAGGTGAACCGCCCAGTCACCGTGAACGTCAGCTTGCAAGTGGGTTCACCGAATCAGACCGTTACCGTGCTCGGCGAGTCGGAGCAGGTCGACCTGCGGTCGCAGACGGTCAGTTATTCGGTTAACGCGCAGATGGCGCGAGAGTTGCCGCTGAACGGGCGCAACGTTCTGCAGTTGATGTCGCTGGCTCCCGACGCGGGACCCACTTCATCGTCCGGCTATCAGCAGGGCGCGTCGCGTCCGGAGAACGCCAACGCCTACACAGGCGCCAGCGGTGGCCGTGGCGATTCCACCACCTTTTACCTGGACGGCGCCTTGAATGAGGATGCGCTCACCGAAGTGGCGAATGTTTTTCCCAACCCGGATGCGATTCAGGAATTCAGCTTCGAAACGAACAATTACAGCGCCAAGTTCGGCGGCCGCGGCGGCGGCGTGATGAACGCGGTCACCAAGGGAGGCACCAACGAATTCCACGGTTCCGCGTTCGAGTTCCTCCGCAACGGCAACTTGAACGCCCGGAACTTTTTCGCACCTGTGCGCGATGGTTTGAAACGGAATCAATTCGGCCTCACCGTTGGAGGCCCGATTCAGAAAGATCAAACATTCTTTTTCTTTTCGTACCAGGGAACGAAATTACGTGTCCCAGCCACGATCAACAGCGCAACAAGTATCACCGACGCCGAGCGCAATGGCGATTTTTCGCAGATTAAGAAACAGTTGATCAATCCGAATGGCAACGTGCCATTCCCGAACAACCAGGTTCCGGTATCTCTGTTTGATCCGATCGCGTTGAAACTCCTGTCCCAGCAGCCGACGGGCGCGCCCGGTACGGGCCTGGTGTTCTATCCGTCCCGTCAGGTGCAGGATGGCATCCAGTTTGTTGCTCGTGCAGATCACGACTTCGGCTCCAAATTCCGGGTTTACGGCAGTTATCTGTACGACAATCTTCATCAGCCGTCCACACCGCTGCCGAATAACCTGCTGACAGTGACAACAGATAATACCTGGAGGAGCAATGTTGCGGTTCTGAATGGAACTTATACCATCCGCCCGAACCTCCTCACCACGGTTTCTCTCTCCATGAGCCGGCGATGGAATGCGTTCATCGGCCCCGAAGGATTCCCAGGGTGGCCGGAACTTGGAGCGAACGTTCCGAAGATGACCTTCCAGGGATCGAAGACCAGTCTTCGGCTTTCTGTATCCGGCTACAACATCGGCGCCAGTTGGAATGGTTTCTATACAATCCCCTCCACTGTCGGAGATCTGTCGAACCACTGGACGTGGATCAAGGGGAACCACACTCTGGAGTTCGGCGGAGAGGTGGAGTACAGTAAGGTTGTCAAGAATCAGGATTTTTTGAGCGACGGGAACTACACGTTCAACGCGCAGTTATCGGGTGACAATCTGCTGGACTTCGTGTTAGGAAAGCCCAGCGTGTTCTCGCAACAGGAACCCTTTTACATCGTCCCTATCCGGACGCTGCCGGCGTTGTATGCCATAGACACCTGGAAGGTGTCGCGGCGGTTGACCGTTTCTCTCGGCGTTCGCTGGAATCCGTTTGTGCCTGTAAAAGAATCGGCTTACAACCAGGCCGGCGCTTTCAGCATGCAGTATTATCTGCAAGCCAAACGCTCGACTCTGTATCCGAATACGCCGCCTGGATTATTGGTGCAGGGTGATCCCGGCGTGCCGGACCGGGTGATGCCGACCAATTATCACCTGTTCGATCCACGAGTCGGGATTGCGTTTGATCCATTTGGAAACGGCAAGACCAGTATCCGTGCCGGGTACGGGATGTATCAGGACCAGGCCACCGGTAACACGATAAACCCCAATTACAATCCGTTCACTATCCAGACCACCATCAACTTCCCGTTCAGTACGGGCGATCCCTATCGAGGACAGGTAGATCCATTCCCCATCACCCGGCCTCATCCTTCCACCGTAAGCTTTCCTTTGCCGATGACCGCCAATCCGTTCTCTTTCGGCATGAAGGCTCCGACAATTCAGCAATGGAACTTCACTGTCGAGCGGCAACTACCGGCGTCGTCGCTGGTCCGCGTTGCCTATGAAGGTCAGAACGCGTATCACCTCTTCGGCTCCGTGGAAACGAATCCCGGCATTTATGACCCAACGCTCTCGGTGAACGACAACCGTCTGCGACTTAACCAGCGGCGACCCCTCGGGCAGTACTATCAAGCGTTAGCGGTGGGCCAGAATATTACCACCTCCAGCTTCAATGCCCTGGTGATCTCGGTGGAAAAACGCATGTCGCACGGGTTCAGTGTATTGGCCGGATACCGCTGGTCGAAATGCCTGAACCTCGCCGACAATGCGTTCTTCGATACGAGCAATTTCATCAGCACCAATCCGAAATTCGACCGTGGTCCCTGCAGTTACAACGTGCCGCAACAGTTCCGCTTCTCTTACGGCTGGCAGTTACCGCAGTTCAGACCGGCAGGTGCGGTGGGGAGAGCCGTGCTCGGCGGATGGCAGACCAACGGCATCCTGAACGTGCGCGACGGGCTGCCGTTCACGGTAAGCACCGGGGTCGACAATTCCTTCTCCGGCATCGGTCGGGACCGGGCGGATATCATCGGAGCTCCCTACCTGCCGGGCGCTCGATCGAAGAACGACACGCTGTTGCAGTACTTCAACACAAAATCGTTCGTTGCAAACGCGCTGGGTACCTTCGGCACGTCCAGCCGGAACATGCTGGTCGGTCCGGGACTGGCGACCTTCGATGTTGCAATCGCCAAGCAGTTCCCCCTGCCGTTCGGCAAGTTCAAGGAGTCCCAGTTCCTGACATTCCGCGCCGAGTTCTTCAACTTCTTCAACCGGGCTAACTTCGGGAACCCGAACGCCTCGGTCATTTCATCGACGTTCGGCCGGATCACCAGCGCAAGCGATCCCCGAATCACGCAGCTTTCGATGAAGTACGTCTTTTAAATCGTGCCATTGCGCTACCCGACTAGGCATAAGCAGTGTGGCTAATCCATGCGCGATCCAACGTAGTCTCAGACCTCCTGATGTCGAGGAACTTGCAAGGCCCTCAGGTCCTGTGAGGCTCCTGAAATCGACTCAGCGCAAGAGGGCGATACGCGTTACCGTTCAGCTACGTTTTCGATGCAATAAAGATGGGAGTCCGTGCGATAAAACAATCGATTGCCGGACACCGCCGGGGAAGCCGTGATCCTGTCTCCGAGCCGGTTCGTGGCCAATAATTCGAACTCAGGACCTGCCTTGACGACGAAAGTGTTTCCGTCGTTATCGCTCAGGTACACGCGTCCACCGCTTCCGATTGGGGAGGAATTTGAGGCGCCGCCCAGCCGCTTCCGGTAGACCTCCTTGCCCGTCTTGGCGTCCAGGCAGGCCAACACTCCGTTATCCATCCATGCATACAAGTATCCGCGATAGTAGAGCGGCGATGGCTCCTGCGGCCCGGGCTTCTCGCTGACCCATAGAGGTTCTGGGGGCAGGCCCTTTCCCCTTAGCCGTATGGCGTGAATCGGGCTCTGCCTCCAGAGTTGCGCAAAGACGATGCCATCTCCAGATACGGGGCTGACGATGATCTCGCCGTTGAACGGCCCCTCACCTTCGCCATATTTCCATAGTTCCTCGTGAGTAACAGCGTCATAGGCGGTAAGACGATTCTTTCCGGAGACAAGAACGTCAGTTTGTCCGTCATGCTCAACCACCAGCGGGGTGGCGTGACTGGTGCCGATGGGCCGCTCTCTTTTCCAGAGCACTCGGCCAGTTTGTTTGTCCAGGCCAATCAGGTAACAGGGGCCCTTATGATGATCCCATGGCAACAGCACGGCGTCGTTTAGAACGACGGGGCTCACCCCGTAGCCCCAGGCCATTTTTGGGTCACCAAACAATTGCATATAACGGGTGACCCAGACCAGCTTGCCGTCGTGAGAGTAGCGGGCGACATCCGAGTTGCCGAAGGCGACATAGATCGCATCGGCTGTTACAGCCGGGGTGTTCACGGCGAGGTTGGACTTTTCGTTGGTCCGTTGGTTGACACCGAGGCCGAAATCGTGGCGCCACAGCTCCTGGCCCGTGTTCAGAAGGAAGCACAGCGTCAGGAGCGATTTCTTTCCCTCCTCCTCTGATTGGGATGTAACATACAGCCGGTCGCCAAAGACCACCGGAGAACTGGTTCCCCAGCCCGGCAAACTCACGGACCAGCGGACATTCTTCGTGGTGCTCCATTCTGTGGGAAGTGACGCGTCGTCCGCTACCGAATCGCCGCGCGGCCCCCTCCACTGGGGCCAATCCCCCGCGAATAAAGCGGAGTTTGCGAACGCCTGAAGCAGGCAGCGCCGTGTGATTTTCGCCAATGGTGATTTCATGAAACTTTCATAGTGAGTATACAAGAGGGCCTATCTGTACGGCTTATTGGCAGGTGCGGGCAGCCGGGGATTCCGGTTAGGAAAGCAGCAGCGCTCATCGATGACCAAGAACGGCCGGCGCCGTTCCGTGGACGGCATTTGGAGGGCGTGATCAATTGCTTTGCTTGCTGGTATTTGCGCTACTCGTGACCTGAGGAGGTGATGGCCTTGACGGCGAACGCTGGCACATTCGCGAGGACGGCCGCCTCTCAGGAGCACAACTGCGCCGAGAACGGACGCTCGCATTCGCGCAAAAAGGGCATACGCGTTAGAAAAGTCACAGATTGCTGTCTAGTACTTTGGAGACGGACATACACGATAGCACGGATCTGGAGTTATACTCCTCCTGGAGGAATGGATATGAACGAGCAAGCAAACACCGCGCTCATTCAGAAGTTGTACACGGCTTTCAGCACCGGAGACATCCAGACGATCCTGGAGAACGTCAACTCCAATGCCGAGTGGATCAATCACGGCCCTGAGACGATACCTTACGCGGGCAACTTCAACGGTCGAATCGCGCAATTCTTCCAAGCCATCGGGGACTCCACGGCCGGTGGTAAAGTTGTGGCGGAAAGGTTCATCGCTCAGGATGACACTGTTGTTTCGCTAGGTCGCTACACCGCAACGGTTCGTAGTACCGGGTCCAAGATCGACACACCGATAGCGCACCTATTCAGAGTCCGAGACGGCAAGGTGACGAGTTGGATCGGCTTCTCGGATACGGCGGCTGTTGCTGCTGCGCACGGTGCCGCCACGCGGTCGGCGGGCCGGTAGAGCCCGGCGCACATTCCGACATTAGCGCCACTTCAATCCTTTGACGGGCGGAAACCCTTTCGACTTCGGCCTCAGCATCGAGCTTTATGCGGTTGCACTCAGGCGCTGGAAAAGTCTCGGAGGCGCTGAGAACGAATGCCGTCGATCAAACACCACCTACGAAGTCCGCTGCCGTCAAAATCGCGCCGCCTGTCGCGGGTTGGCACGACGGGGTGCCAGGCGTGCCGGCTCTTTACTATGCCTGAGCGTTCCTTCAGTGTAAACGCAACTTAGTAATTAAGCCATCGGATCTATACGGCTTCTCTATAAATGCCGCCACTCCCTCCCCAAACGGGCTGGTCGCATTTACTTCGTCGTATCCACTGGAACCAATCACTAATACTTCCCGACCAACCTCGCGCAGAACGCTGCAGGGTTTCCGCACCTCCCATGACAGACATCGTGAGGTCCAGGACAATGGAGTACGATTTCCACCGACCTTGTGGATTTCAGGGCCTATGAATGCACCTCAGCGCTCCCGGCAGATCGCGCCCCAAAAGTCTTTTCTCGATAAATACCGCAGCTCTGGTTGCTTTTCGGGTTACGGAATGCCTGCCACGCGCACAGTACAGTAAGGTAGGGCAGTATGTGGAGGAAGGAATGGCAGCTCAGCGGACTTTACAGGGATTGGGTATTGGTTCGCCGTGCAGATCTGCGGGCGGGCGAAGAAACCGCTCGGTGTAACGTCAACATAGTACCCGACGTGTTCAATCCGGGTGACCCATTCACCCTTGCTGAACTGATGCAATGGAGCCGGGCCTTTGCATCGCAGTTTCAGTTGCCGTGGTCGGCTGCGGAGCAACGGACCTATCTGGAACGCCAGATAACAGGAGCCCTCGAGCGTGGCGATCTTGTCATGGTTCGTCGCCATCCCGACGTCTCCGAGATCCAAGTTAGCGCTCCGCAAAGGAGAGGTGGAGGAAATGCCTGGCGGGTGAATGTCAGCACGGATACATGCTGGGTCACCCGCAAAGAGCATGTTCTGCATGGCGACACGGTAATTGATGTCGGCGAAACTGAGAAGATCATCAAGGGCTTGCTCGAGAGAGCGGCGTCGGGGAATCTGGCTGACGTTCACGATCTTCTAAATGACACCACCCGGCTTCCGGCCAAACATCGCCCCGATATGCGGGAACTGCGCGCGCGTCTGGAACTGGCATTCCTTTCCGGAGAAATTGTTTTCGTCCGTCACAGGTCCAGCGGTGCTGGAGGCGGGAGTCCAACCTCCTCCAAAGAGGACGCAGAACCTGACGGCGCCTTGGGCGCCGATCGGGCCCGCTCCAAGCCTTTAGGTCCTAACGCACCTCTAAAACATTGGATCGAAATCCAGTTGGTAGGATATGACGGCAAGCCGGTTCCGTCGGAAAAATATCGCATTCAGCTTCCCAGCGGTGATTTCGCCGAGGGTCAACTGGACAATGATGGGCGGGCGCGCGTCGCCGGCCTGGACAATCCCGGAACGTGCAAGGTGACTTTTCCGGATCTGGAAGCCGACACTTGGGCCCGGGCCTAAGCGTCGCCAAGTAACGAAAGATGCCGCTGTTACACTATTTCACGTGTTGCCGTTCCAGGAAGGTCCGGGGACACACTCGATAGTGGCCGCAGACCGGGCTCGATGGGAGGAATTCCGAATCGGCCGGCCCGCCGATGCATACGGCCATGCACGCTCCGCCGATAGCGCTTAACAATATGCCGGCCACATCTTCATCATCGCAGCACTGGGAGCAGTGCCCCACCGACGCGCTATACCGCTTCAAACTCAAGCCAACCCGCATCAAGTTCCTTCACGGGACGACAGTTTGCGCATGCATGAAGCCCGGGTCCGGCGCACTGGTGGAAACCCGGGCGGCCATTCCCCTCCATTCGAAGGTGGTCGGCAAGCTGTTCCGTTATCAGAGCCGGCCGCTCGATGGCGAATTGATCACGGTTCGCGTGGATCCGGTCGGCTCTCAGAGTGTCGACATCGATTCGGGCGTGGCGGTTACGACGCTGGAACTCGAACCACAGGATACCGGCCTGGTGACCAAGAAGAAGCTGCTTCTCTGGCATGGTGACGCATCGGACCTGAATGGCGCGGCCTGGGACGACATCGTGCTCATCGATGTCTCGGCTTCCGGCGATCTGCCGTATCAGACGTTTGTGACGGCGCGCTGCCGGGGCACGAACGCAAAATTGGGAGTCTTCGACGTACTCATCAGCGATCCGGAAGGATCCGGGTGGCGCACGGCGCGGTATGCTCTTTTCCGGACGCGCACCCCCAACCTCAAGATCACAACACCGAACCTGCCACTTGGCGGCATAAAGGTGCAGCTCGACGATGGCGAGGAGCAGACGGATGACGAGCTTGATATCACCCGTCTCGTCCGGCTCGCTGGAGATGTTACCGCTGTCGGCGAGGTTCCCGGCTGGACTCAACTGGGAGGCGTGTGCACCGGCATCACAAACAAGGACAAAGGCCGATTGCGGCTCTACCAGGAATCCCTGGACGACCGGCCCGCGCAGGGCGACTGCGCCGTGTTCCTTTACGGTGAGAACCGGTTGCGCCTGTTACGGGGAGAAACGGTTCTGTTTTGCGCGCATTCCTTCCACTACCTGCGCGACAGTGAAACCGTACCCTCGGGACGCTACGATTCCATCCAGGTGACGATCGAGGGTGAAGCAATCAATGTGGTGAAGAATTCGTTGTCGCTCGATTTCACCGCGGAAACGAATGATGAAGGCCTATCGCGCACGCTGCACGCATTGCGTCTCCCGCCGCGCAGTTTTGCCGGAACATTCAACATTGTGGAGGCGGTCAGCCACACGGAACTCGACGGCAGCGGGTTGCTGGCTCTGCGCGATCGGATTGCGAAGTATCAGGAACCGGCGCTCGAGTCAATCTCGGTGACCCGGCTTGCCGAATTCGGCAGCAATCAAACCGGCTTCCTCGAAAAAATTCCCGAAGCTCTGCATGGCGACTTCGTCGTTGCCAACCACACTTTCACCAACCGCGATCATCACTGGCACCACTTCGTGATTCACACCTTCCCGGCGCACCGGTTGATCGAAAGCCAGATTTTCCCGGACCGGCGTCCGCCGCAGGTCGCGCTCAGCGGCGTCAATTTCGATACGAACAAGACATTCATTCGCCCTGAAGGGGCCGACGATCTCAGGCGCATCGGCGAACTCAACGCGGAGGAGCCCGACCGCAAGATAGCCATCTTTGGCCATACGGACCGGGTCGGCTCCGATGCGAACAACAACCAGCTCAGCCTCGTCCGGGCCCGATCGATGGATGCGCTGCTGCGCCACAACATCGGGTTCTGGTTCGACCGCTTCCATCCGGGCGACGAGGTCCTGGGCACGGGAATTCCGGAGCTGCAATGGGCCTTGAAGGAGACTGGTGACTTTGCGGGCTCGATCGATGGCACGGACACCCCGGCGCTACAGGCCGCCGTAGCCGCATATAAAGTCCGCAAGGGACTGCCCGGCGCCTCGGTTGACTTCGCCACGCGAAGCGCCCTCGCCAGGGACGTGCGCACAAAAATTAACGCTGTAAACGAGCCACTCACCCATGAAGCGCAATGGGGAATCCGCGAGATTCAGATGATGTTGCTGAAGCTCGGTCATTACAGCGGTCCAATCAATGGCGTCAATAATACAGCCACGAAAGATGCCGTGAAGGCCGAACAGGCCGCCCACAATTTGACCCAGGACGGTGATGTCGGGCTGGCCACGCGCGTCGAACTCATTCGCGATTACATGAACAGCCTCGTGCCTGCAGCGATTCCTGATGCCCGCTTTCATGCAGGCGCGGTCTTCGGCTGCGGCGAGGCATTTCCGCAGGTGCCTACCGCCGACGAGGTCGAATCGCTGCAAAACCGCCGCGTGGAAGCAGTCTTCCGCAAAACGCCCATTACTCCGATCAACAATGCCTTACTCGGCTCCGCGGTTCCGTACCGGCAATGGCTGGCACCGGAGTTTGAGGAAGGTGAAGGTCCTGGTATTCCGAAGGTGGTGGTGGCCATCACCGACACCGGTTTCGGGCGCGCCGGCGATAACTTTTCGGGCGAGCAACTGAAGCAGCCGAACGACCTGTTCATCAAAGGCGAACGCTGGGTCAAGCCGACCAACATTCTCGGCGTAGCGGCGGGCAATCCGAACATCGCTCCTGTAAGCGCCGATGGCGATTTGCGCGCGGTCGCCGATGTTGCTGGCGTTGGAACCCGCCCGAACGCCCAGATGGGGCATGGAAGTCTCTGCTCCAGCGTTCTGGGCGCGGACGGCATCGGCACACCGGTCGGAGGTGTCGCGCGGGGACCGCTCAACACGGTAGTTGGCACGGCGCCGCACGTGAAGATCCGGCCCATTCGCGATCCGCTGAATGTCTTCTCTCTCCTGCTCGCGCTGGAAGTGATCGCCAGCGATCCGGATGTGCTGGTATACAGCACCTCCGTGACGATCCCCACCGTCACGGCGATCACCGCGGCGCAGTTGCGTTCGCTGCAACAGCGTACCCAGGAAGTGCTGATGCAAGGGAAAGTGATCTGCGCCACGGCGGCCAATTATCTTCCCAATCCGGGACTTCAGACCTTTTACCATACGTCCAGGACCCTGTGGGGCACCCAGGCTCCGGACCGCCGCAATCCGCGATCGACGAATACGGGCGGCAACGAGCACCGGCGCCGGCTGGTGTTGATCGGCAACACGGCGCGCGTGGGGACCGGCGCTGCCCCGATCGGCGCCCTCACCAGCGCTCCGGGGCAACTCGAGAACGTGGACCCGAGCAGCCTCGTAGGCGAGCAGGTCGGGGTGCAAATGCCGGGCACCGATATCCGCGCGCTCTTACCTAACGCCGCCGGCATAGGTCTATCCAACCCCACCGTGATTGGACCTCCGGCCTCTCCCCTGGCAATACGCATCGGGGGCGCCAGCGGGACTTCGTTCGCTACGCCCATGACCGCCGGTGTAGTGGCAGAACTCATGCTGCTGGATCCTGACCTGCGCCAGGCAGGCAACTCCGCTCGAGCCATCGAGTACGTCGAAGCCACGGCCGATCCAATGCAGAACATCCCTGCCGCAGCCGGCTCAGGCGCGCCGGCGAATCCGCGTTCAGGCGATCCGATTATAGGCGGCAACGCCGCCCATCCCGCACTGACCGCCAACGTGCGGAGGGTTAACTACTGGAAAGCCGTGCTCGCCGCGTTGAATAAGGGATTGTCGAACGAAGGACGCGGCGCCAACGGCGCAACTGACCCGCAATTCACCTTCTGCACCCTGCGCGACGATTCGGCGACGATCTGGTATGGCTTCGAGTTGCGCTCCTGGATCGGCGATGCGGTGGTGTGGTTCCGAAAGGCGAGCGGCGAATTCATCCTCGCCCAGGATGCAGGCGCGCTTTTCCCGAATGACCGGATCACTGGGTCCGCGTGGCGGACGGTCGACGCCTTTCTCCAGTCGCCAACCAACCTGCCGCTGCCTGCCTTTCCGTGGGCCCCGCTCGACTTTAATAACGCTGGACGTCAGATGCTGTTTCTCTGCCAGATCAGCATCGAGAAAGCGAAGCTGCAGCAATTCCAATCGATCGTGCTGCATCTGCCCGGCATCGATCCGCGAGATCCGGACGGCGCGGAGGGTCCGCCGGTGCTGGAGTTGAGAGTCGATAACCGCACGGCCCTGCGAACGCCGGCTGGCGCCGGCGGGGCTATCGCTGCGTTCGTCACCGCATTTGATGACTTCGTCTTTCACGTGACCGCTGTTCCGCGGACGTTCACGCGGTTCCTCTTCTTCGTGCAGGACAATCGCACGGGAGCAGGCGTGGGCGAGACCGTGCTGGTCCGCATTTACGCCGTAGACGCATTCGGCAATATGACGCGTCCGCCGGCGGGCGCGCTGACGCTCTCGCACACGGGCACGCCGGGCACAGCCGCGCCCGCCGCCGGTGTGTTCATCAACGGCGCTCCCGCGGCCGCTGCGGGAACCGCACTCGCATTTGGGGCGGCGGGCGACCCGCCAAGCCTTGCTCGCATACAGTTCCAGGGCAATACGGCGCAGACCGTCACTCTTTCCGTCGCCGGACAGCCCGGCAGCGGCGTAATCGACGTAAGAGCCGCCGGAGCAGTCGCCGCGCTGCATCTAGACATCCGGCGGCCGGCCGGCGGCGCCAGTGTAATCGTTACACCGCCGCAAACGGCAGAACAATTAGAACTCGTGGTGCGCGCCGTAGACGCGGAGGGCGTTCGAGTCAACACGTTCAGTGGCGAGGTGGTGCTCTCGCTCGCCGCGGGACAGATGGGTACCGACCCGCCGCCCGCCAAACGCGGCGTTCACATCAAAGCCACCGACGCAGCGCCGTTCAGCGCCGCAGCCTTCCGACACACGTTCACCACCGCCGGCCCCACACCGGACAACGGCGAGCACGTCTTTACGTTCTTCAATTACACAACCGGTACGGTGCGTTTCCACGCGACCAGCGGCGCGGTGGAAGGGCTCAGTCGCGATGTGCAATTTGGAGGCGGCGCCCTCGCCCGCTTCCAGGTGGATACGACTACACCCCAGACTGTCGGCAACGAGTTCACCGTCAGCATCACGGCCGTCGATTCCGCTGGAAACCGCATTGATAATTTCGAGGGTACGGTTACGCTCGCAACCATCGCAGGCAAAGGAAGCGCGCCGGTGCTTGGGCCGCCCCGAACCGGCGTGTTTATCGGGAATACCTCGGTTGCCGCCGATGACACCTACACATTCAGCCACGAGGATGGCGGCACGCATGTCTTCCCAGTGACCTGCTACACGGCCGAGGTTGTACAGTTCCGGGCGTCGCAGGGAGCGATAACCGGCGACAGTCCCGAGATCACGGTCCAGGCGGGCGGCGCGTTGGCGCGCTTCCGCTTCGAACCGCGGGGAGCGGACCGGGCCGGGATGCGTTTTGACTTGAGGGTGATCGCCGAGGATGCGGCCGGCCGGCAACTCACCAATTTTGCTGGCGCGGTAACGCTCGCCACTACGCTAGGCACTGCGTTCACGATCGGTCCTCCGCCGGCAGGCGTACGTTTCGAGACCGCTCCGGGCACCCTCGGGGCTGCGCACGCCTATGTCGCGGCGGATGAGGGCGCGTTCACTTTTTTCGTTACCCCTCATACGGCCGAAACGATCAACATCCGTGCGAGTTCGGGCGCGGTTAACTCCGACACGGGTAATATCGTTATCGAAGGCGCTGTGTTCGATCACTTCAGCGTCGCGCCTGCCGCCGCTCACACGAACGTGCCGTTTAACGTCGTCGTCACGGCGCAGGATTCGTCTAACAACGTCGCGCCTCATTTTCTCGGAAGCGTTTCGCTGCAGGTGAGCGTTGCTGGCGGTGCTTTCGCACCTATTCCGGGTCAGACGCACGTCTTCGTCGATACGGATAATGGCCAGTTTACATTCAGCGTCACATTGACGACCAGCGGAGCCAATCATGTGATCAGGGCGACCGACGGCAATATCACAAATCAACCCTCGGCGCCGTTCAACGTGGCACCATAAGCTTAAAGACCTGGCGGCGTATGAATGTGTTGAGACGGGTTCTGCTACATTTCGGTCGCACGACACTGTTGCTTGCAGGCGTGTTGATGCAGTTCGCAATGTTTGCTCCCAGCCAGGCAGGAGGGCGGAAAGTGGCGACAGCAACCAATTATCAATGGAAAGATTTGTGGAGGGGCCCTGGTCCGGCATGGTCTCCGACCGGCTCGCCCGCCGGAATTAGCATCGTGTATTCGAAAGCAGCATGGACGCGGCTGATCACCGCTTATGGTCCTCCCTACGATGTGCACGCGAACTTGCCGGTGAATTGGGACAAGAATTTGATTCTGTTTGTGCAGGCCAGCGACAATGCCCCTTCGACCGAGGTCCACCTCACGTCGATTTCCAGGGATCGTGAAAGCGTCACTGTTACTGCCGTGCTGCATGCGGGCCCAAACGATCAGACGACGCTCAGCGTGAACACACGGCCGTGGGTGATCGCGTCGGCGCCGGCTGCCGCATTCAGAGGCAAGCCGACCGTGCGGTTCACCGTTGACGGCCGCGAAATGCCCGTCGCGTACGAGCGCTAGCTCTCGGTAGGCACACGCCTTCTTCTGCTGCATCGGCTATGTCTTGCGGATACATGGCCGGGAGTTCGACAGTTTCCGGCGCGAGGCCCGGGCCAATAAGCTGCCCTACTTCCGATTTCATTCTCAGGAGACGTGCAGGCCTGCCATCGCAAGCCGCGGCAGCGCGTGGCTTTTTTCATTTCGCGTTGGTGCGCCCAGCGCCTTCCCTTTCCGGGAGGCGAAGAGCATCCCGGTTCTTCGCCTCCGCGGCCGGTTAGCGTCGAGCGATCACTGATTCCCGCGGTAGAAATAGTAGTCCGCGGTGTAGGATACGAGGGCTTGCTTGCCGACATCGGCTGGTATCGCGCAGCCGTCAGCCGGGGCAGCACCTCCTTTGGTGTGCAACCGTTGGATATAGGTAGTCTTCGTCAGTAATTTTCCCCCGCCCGGTCCTTTGTCCGATCCAATGGCCTGCAATAAGAGGCAGGGAATGGCGCCATCGTTCGGACAACTCGGATCGGAACCAGCGGTGATCGAACCCGAGGCCTGGGCCCACACTTTGCTACTGTCGAACGAACTCTGCCAGGTCGCGTTGCCGAAAGCTAGCACGCTTGGTGCATTCTCGTTGGGGCTGGTAACGGGACTCAGAAAATGCGTGATGATCTGCACAGGCTGGCCGAAGAAATCAGTGAAGAGGGCCGCTTCCGGGCGAGCAGCGTTGGCGGTCCAGGACGCGCCGCTGGTTTGAGGGAGGCAAACATAGCCTTGTGTGCCGGTAGCGTGGCCTACAAGGAAAACCGAGGTCCCCAGCGGGGCCGTGATAGCTGCAGGCGTGGTTGGCGCCGCGATGTGTTGTGCCGCAGCGTGCGGCGTCGTGCCGAGCGCACATCCGAGCAGCAGAGCGGCGGTGAACATCTTCCGCAATCGGTTGACCGTCTCGACGGGGAAATCAAACTTATATCTCATCTATTGGTTCTCCGGTTTTAGGATTATTGGCCGGCAACAAACGGCCTTTCACTATGGTGGTTCAGAGACGCGCAGCACGTGTGGAGGATCTGTCAAGATAATGTAAACAGAATGCTGCGGTCATGCCAAATCATGGCCAAAGTCCGATGGAGTGATTTTTAAAAGTGACGGCTTCGCATCCCGTTATCGGCCCGACACACCATTCCGTGCGTCTTTCTTTGGGTAACATGCGATCATGATCGGGGGCCTGCGCGTGAAGAAACTGCTCAGGAGAATTTCTGGCTTTGTCTAAAGACAATAGCGTCATACTCGGAACTTTGCCTTGTGCCTAATCGCGGGCGTCCGCGCAAGGATTCCTGTCTATAAGAAATTCTTATTTAACCAAAAGAGCTATGCTTCTTCGCGATTTGTGCGAAAGATTATGCTTCCCGCGGCGGGGTCCGCCGTTTCTGGTTGTCCTGCTCGTAGTAAAACCCAGTCGTGAAATATCAAGTTGCGCGCGCTACACCGAGCATATGTCAATCGAAACCGCAACCCGGGCACATTCTGGCCGCCAGACAGCAGTAAAATCTGGTAGAGGAAACCGTCAAGCCCGACGCTCTCTGTGGTTTTCGCCTGAGGAGTCGGGACCAAACTCGAATCCGTGAGATCGGGTCGCGGGGAGTACGTTTCAACGGAGCATGCAGCGCAAACGACCGTTGCACGCCTGGATTGTGGATCATCAGCTGATGCCGTTAAGCAAGTGCGCCCTTGAGAAAATCTGTAGCTTGTAACAATGCCGCGCGAACGGGTGCAGCGTTCGCGATCCTGTTGAGCAGCATGAAATCGTGAATGGCACCGTTGTAGCGCGTAACAACGACGCTGACTCCCGCCTGTAACAACTTACGGCCATACGCTTCGCCTTCTTCGCGTAGCACGTCGTTTTCGGCCGTAATGATGAGTGCGACTGGTAAACCGGCAAGTTGATCCTGCGCTGCCTGGAGTGGTGAGGCAGTGGGCTCATGTCGTTTATTGTAATCGGGAAGATACTGATCCCAGAACCATTGCATGGCAGACCTGGTCAGCCAGGGGCCATCGGCGAATTGATTGTACGATGTAGTTTGAAAGTCACAATTCGTTACTGGATAAAAGAGCACCTGACCTTTGATTTTCGGCTCCTGCCGTTGCTTAGCCATTAGCGCTACGACAGCCGCCATATTGCCACCGGCGCTATCGCCGGCGACGGCCAGGCGTGTCGCATCGACCTCGAATTGTTCTGCGTGCTTCGAGACGTACACGGTCGCTGCGTAGGCCTGCTCGATGGCAACCGGGTATCGGTGCTCCGGCGCCCGGCCATATTCTACGAACACGACTGTTGCCTCGCTGCCGGCGGCCAATTCCCTGACTAGCCGGTCATGCGTGGCCGCGTCTCCGAGGACCCAGCCGCCGCCATGAAAATACAGAACGACCGGCGTAGGAGTTTTGACATCTATGGGGCGAAGAGTGCGCAGCCGGAGCGCGCCTGCAGTCGTCTCGACTTCGTAATCCTTGATGAGAGCGTTTGGTTTCCGGACGGGTCCAGATTGCACGCGCAGCAGTGCGTCCCGCGCTGCCTCCGGGCCAAGTTCGTAAATCGGCGGTGCTTTCTCCGCCGCGAGTTCATCAATCAGTTCTTGTATCGTGTTGTCCAACACAGCACGTGATGCAGTCATTGTTCTGTACCTTGCTAGTTCAATCGGTTGAAGAGTTTCAGCCGCGACGTTGCGACCTGCTTTACCGCATCGATGGCACTCGGCAGAAGCTTATAGGGAACAATCTCGAGCGGCTGCTTAGTGAGAGCTTCCTCCAGGCCGCGCCTCCATGCAACTCGCAGTTCGGTGTTGATATGGATAATGTTGATTCCTGCGGAAATTGCGTTTCGCAGATCCTCGTCGTCTGTGCCGGAAGCGCCGTGCAAGGTAAGCGGGACGTGCGTAGCAGCCTTAACCTGCGCAATCCGGTCCAGATCGAGACGCTTCTTCGTTTTCCCGTGAACCATGCTCTGCAGCATTCCGTGCATATTACCCACGGCCGGCGCGAGAATGTCGACCCCGGTCTTCTCAACGTAGTATTTCGCCTGTTCCGGCGTCGTCAGACCTTTCGATAAATCGGGAGCCGTACTGTGAATCTCCGAACCGGTTCCAATATCGCCGATTTCACCCTCGATCAGGATGCCTGGATTGATGGATTTCAGCTTTTGTATGGCTACTTGAGTCTGACGGATGTTCTCGTCGACCGGCAGCGCGGAGAGGTCAAAGACGATCGCATCGTAACCTGCCTCAGCGGCTTCAATCGCACTCTGAAGTGAGTGCGTGTGATCCGCGTTCAGGAAAATGGGGAATTCGAACTCTTCGCGCAGGCTGCGCACGAGAGCGCCGGCCTGACGTACGCCCATAAACTTCCGCTCGCCTTCCGAAACTCCGATGATCACCGGAACCCTCAGGTCATGTGCCGATTCGAAGATCGCCTTCAACATGACGAAGTCAGCGATATTAAAGTGACCGACGGCCACCCCATCCTTTTGACATTGCTGCAAAACATTGAGCAAATCTGGCATCTTTCCTCCCTCTAAATTGCGGCTGACTTTGGCTCCGTCGTGTCGTTGACAGAGCAAATCTCCGCAAGTTGTTCAAATTCATGTGCCGGCAAAAGGCCGGAGATCAACCGTTGCGCGATCAGCCAGGCGGGCGTTCCACGTACACCGTGCTGGCGGCCCAGCGCCTCGGCTCCATTCACCGCAGCAAGAGCGCTCCCATCCGACAAAGCAGCATCAAGAGCGTCGACATCGGTCCCCAGCTCCGCGGCGTGCCGATCAATTACAGCCGGATTTCCGAGGTCCTCACCGGCAACAAAGTGCGCAGTAAAGAGCATCTTTTTAAACGGCGTGAACTTGTCCGGCTGATGGCGCCGCACCCACTCCGCGGCGGCCAACGCGCGTCGAGTGTTAGGAAGACGCGTGGGCCAATTCAGGATCAACCCGGTTTCCTTCGCCTCCCGCTCTACAAACCTGTACATCTCCCCCTCGCGCGGTCCAACCGAGACTCCGCTCGCAGGAACGTCGGGATGAGCCTGAAACGGCAACTCGACCACATCGAGGCCGTGGCGAAGAAGAATTGCCGTTCTATTCTGGCCGACGTAACAGAACGGACACAAGAAGTCATACCAGTGCAGGACCGTAGTGTTCTTGCTCATTTCTTACGCCTCTCTGGTTGCTGGTTTCATGAACTCCACGCGCGCTGCCGGATGATACGAGCAGCCCTTTCCCTTGCTTCCGGGGGTGCGGCAACGCAGCGCGGCGCAGCCGTCGCGCACCAAGGACATTTGTTTCATACAGCTGCGCAAACTGCTCCGTCGTAAGAGACTCTGCGGGACCGATAGCCACCTGGCCCCCATTGTCTGTGACAACATCGAGGCGGCCAGTTTCCGGAATGACTCTCGTGGCGGCGGCATCCGCCGACTCGCGAGATTTCACATCCAGGTGAAGAATGCGCAGATCCCACAAGGTTCTCGTTGGCACACTTCCGTAAGGCCACAACCTGGGTTGCGTTGCGGCCCGTCGTTTCGTGCACGCTGGCACAAAGCGTATATCCTGCTCCCGCCAGCGCGCGAGCCGCGAGCACCCCGAAACCGCTGGATGCGCCGTTTATAAGAATAACGCTGTTCATATGCCTTCTTGCTCCGTCTGTGATTGGCCTTAGGCACAAACAATTTGAGCATTTACCCATCCGCCCTGAGCTGAGGACCCGCTGGAAACGAAATCGAACATTTGTGTAGATGTCGTTGATATCCGGATTCGTGTTGCGGGTGCGAATTAGGAAAGCGCCTTCGATACCCCCGGGCATCATGCGAACGCCCTCATGACGAAAAGCGGTCGGCTCGTCCGCGCCGTTGCCGTATTGCTTTTGCTCCACGGTTCCCTTCCCAGAGGCGTCCACCGTTTGTGACCACGACGGCTGCGCTTCTGCGGATGATTGGATCGCAAGCGATTGGATGACCGTCACCGTTCTCGTCGATATGCGTTGCACATTCTTCCTCCTCACTGCTGCGCGTGTCGAACTGCGTACCGCAATTACGACTCCGCGGACCCGGACGGTATCGCGGGGTCGGTATTTCGCTGTGACGTTTGGGCTTGCGCCCCGGGGCTCATTAAGGCGACACGCTCCCGAATGCGATCACCGTCGAACGATCGACGCGCGTCGGACGAAAGTCTCCCGAATCAGCATTCGTTTCCTTCGACACCTGTGACGCCATTCCGGCAGACTCGCGCTAGCCCGCGCGAAACCGATTCATCAGGTCGGGCTCCCGCGGCCGGCAACTCGGAATGCAGTGCCGCCCGACAGCCCGCAATGGCCGGCTAAAATTCCGTTTGCAGAAAGGCTGCTCTTCGACGCGACGTCTTTCGGAGGATGGCACGGTCGCGTGGGAGTACGTGCCAGTTTCGGAAGATAGCCACCCAAAGCATGACTTCCGGGTAAGCGCCGACGCACTCCTGAAAAAAGTCCGCCTGGTTCATGAGCGTGCCTTCACTAGAAATCGCTCGATATATGCAGCTGTTTGCTGGGCCGACAGGTCCCGTTGCCTGAGCCGGAGGACATTTTGATCCACGTCGAGATGCCTTTCACGTCAACCTGAGCCAGAACGTGTTTCACTGCTTTCCTGCGGCGCCGCCGGCAGTGTGCTGGATTTTGTGGCGGCTATGGCAAAATGTTCCTTGCGGCGGCCCGCTATCCGTTTGCAGCGGGACGGTAGTGGGTGCTCAGAGTGGGACCGGCAGCAACGGCAGGAAAGCAACGCTAACGGAAAAATAAGCCCACCTTCGCCACTGGGGTTTACTTTGCGCGGCATCGATAGCACCTGCCCGTATCTGGCGGCGCGCGGGACGCCCTGCTTCCACGGCTGTCTACTTCGGTGTCGGTGACTACCGCGGGCCTGGGCTGCTCAGCGGCCGGCTGGTAATTCGTATGCACAATCCACAGGGAGAACTGGTCGCCTACCGCGGCCGCGCGCTGGTTGTGGTCTGGGTTGCCATGCACCCCTGTGTCGTCTGCGCCTAAGTACAAAGCGACACTCGCGTCCAACAGGCCCGGCAGAAACGCTCATCGAGGAGTCCTTCGAATTCCTGCTCGAGCGGGAGCCGAATACCAGGATCCTGCGCAGTTTCAACTTGCCGATCATTCAAAGCTACTTCCCCGAATACGAACGCACGATCAAAGATCTCCTAGCATAGCAGGCGCCGCGCGTCGCCGATTGTTTCGGCATGGCCCCTAACGACTCTTGGCAATAGGCCAAAATGACCGATAGGTCACAGTGGACAGGTAGATCATTTTACGTATTGACTCCATATTGCGGCGCCCTTAAACTCGAAACCTGCTCTCTCCTGCTCGGGTGGTGACATCCCGACTAAGAGTCGAGGCTTAATACAGGTACTAGCCCTGCAATTGCTTTCGTACATCGCTCAAGAGACGGAGACTTGCGAAGAGGAGAAATATGCAACACCGATTCTATGTAATGGCGCTTGGATTGGCGCTAGCTGCTACAACCGCTGCTTATGGTGACGATCCTAAATTCACCACAATCGATTATCCCGGCTCGACCAGCACTACGGCTTGGGCGATCAACAACCGCAGCGACATCGTAGGGATCTACACGCTGGCCGACAAGAGTACCCACGGCTTTCTATTGACGGGGGACGGCACATTCACTTCGATTGATTTCCCCGGCGCTGGCAACACCAACCTTTATGGCATTAACTCAGCCGGCGATATCTCAGGCTACTACACATCCGACACCGACCACAGTTTCATGCTGAGTGGGGGGAAATTCATCCAGATGGACGTCCCCAATGCCTCCAGCACTGATGTCTGGGGAATCAACCCCCGAGGCGAAGTCGTGGGAGCTTATGTGAGTGCCGACAAGACGACTCACGGTTACCTGCTGAGCGGAGGCCAATTGAGCACTATTGATTTTCCCGCCGCCAGCACCACCTCGCTCAGTGGAATCAACCCGCAAGGTGACGTCACCGGCACATACCGGTCGGCCGATAACGTGGTTCATGGCTTTGTGCTGAGTGACGGTGAGTTCACCTCCATTGATGCCCCTGGTACAACAACCTACACCAACACGACAGGGATCGACGCCCGCGGCGACATTATCGGCCGGTATCTCGATACCGCCGGCGTAAGCCACGGCTATCTGCTGCGGGACGGCCAATTCACCACCATCGATTTCCCAGACGCTAATTTTAATGGGCTCACAGGGATGAACAAGAATGGCGACATCGTGGGACGCTACCGCACCGCTGATGGTGTATTCCATGGTTATTTGCTCACTGGGTTCCAGCCGCCATGTCCGGCGAGTGCATCCACACAGGTATCTGCTCGCCGTCCAGCCGGCCGCTGATACGAACGGGATGCCCGAGACGCGCCGGTCCAGCTAAATCCGAGGCTCGCACGTCCTGATAGATTCGTAACCTGACGCTCCGCATTTATCCGCCAAATGCGCGACCTGCCATCAGGATCACCGGTCCAATCCAGTGTAGTTTTTTAGCGGCACCGCGAATCCGGGTGGCTGCCAGCGCAACGCCCGATCATCCGGGCAAACCGACGGTGAGCTTTCACGGTGAAAAGCGGAGCAACGAGACACACGAGTCCACCACCGACCTCGACGCGCGCCTGGCGCGTAAGAGTGGGGACATGAAGCCAAGCTTGCGGATTGCGGCAACGTGATGATGGAGAACCGCAACGGGCTGGTGGTGGACACGGAATTGGTGCAATGCAATGACACCGTAGAACAAGATGCGCACACGATAGCGAAGTCGACGTATTCATCGTCGGCACTCCGCCGCGCCCGGCATGATAGCATAGCCAGGAATGTCGCCCTTGCGCCCGCCATTGCTGACTGTTCTTCTCTGTGTACTTGTCAACGCCGTGCCTGCTTTATCGGAGGAAAAGAGTCCGCGGCCGCTGGTGCGACACCGGTTTGATGAGCTGACGCTGAGCGTGCCGGAAGGCTGGATCATTGCCCAGCGGCAGGAAGTGCTGCAGGGCTGGCTGGACCGGCGCTCCACACCTATTCCCGCCCTGATGTTCTACCGGGTCGGCTATTCTCAGAATGTAACGCCGCGCCAATTAGCTGAGGGCGTTCTTTCCAGCTGGAACGCCCAAGGCACCGTGGAACCAGTCGAGGA
>Ga0070741_10007367_pt1 | contig 22807 bp, 24 predicted proteins | sample Coa_R1_4_FD_66440 | JGI IMG/M metagenome (GOLD analysis project Ga0070741, IMG submission 66440) | Surface soil microbial communities from Centralia Pennsylvania, which are recovering from an underground coalmine fire - Coalmine... | ecosystem: Environmental > Terrestrial > Soil > Unclassified ... | reverse complement strand
GCCGTGATCGCGCGCACGGATGCGGTGGTCGGCGAGCTCTCGGAAGAGGCGCTCGCGGAGGTGGTGCTGCCGCAACTGCCGCCGAACATGCAGCAGACCTTCTGTGCGATGGCGATCGGGTCCGGCGCGCCCCTGCGCAAGCTCGATGTCATCGAGTGCTTCGTGTACCAGCACGGCCTGCGCCACATGGGCGAGGTCGAGCACGGCCGCGCCCTCGTCGGCCTCGGCGGCATGACGAGCTAGCACGGCCGCGACGACCGCGGATGCTGCCTCCGGATCGCGGAGCGTGGCGATGCGCAGTCCCCGCCGTAGTCCGTCGGCGGCTCGTGAACCGCTGCCCGCCGGCCCGCCCATCGGTCCCGACAGCGTCGCGGGGACTCACCTGCGGGCGCGGCTGTCCCTCGACCCGGCGCCCGGGCGTTGCGTCGCGCGATGCCATCGGCCGATCCCGTCCCGGTGCGCCCGCGATATGATCCGCGACGGCGCGCACCGGGGCGCGCGGCTCGGGAGATCGGGGAGAGCATGGCGCGTCGTCCGGTAAGCCTCGCACTGGTCGGCGCGGGCGCGATCGGGCAGGTGCACGCGCGCACGGTCGCGCAGCACCTGCCGGGCGCGCGCCTCGCCGCGGTCGTGGACCCGGACGCCGGGCGCGCGCAGCAGGCGGCGGCGGTCGCCGACGGCGCGGCGGCCATGGAGAGCGCCGGGCCGGCGCTGCGGGAGCCCGCCATCGATGCCGTCGTGATCGCGGCGCCGACGCACGTCCACGCTGACCTGATCATCGAAGCGGCGCGCAACGGCAAGCACGTCTTTTGCGAGAAGCCGCTCGCCCTCACGCTCGGGGACGCGCGGCGCGCGGTCGATGCCGTGACCGCCGCGGGCGTGCACCTCCAGATCGGCTTCCAGCGCCGCTTCGATGCGGGCTACCGGCGGGCGAAGGATGCGATCGCGCGCGGCGAGCTCGGGCGGGTCGAGCTGCTCGCCTCGACCACCCGGGACCCGGCGCCGCCGCGGCCGGGATACCTGGAGTGCTGCGGCGGCGTCTTCCTCGACACCTCGATCCACGACTTCGACAGCATCCGCTTCCTGGCGGACGACGAGGTGAGCGAGGTGTACGCCACGGCGTCGACGCTCGTGACGCCGGAGCGCGGCGGGGCGTTCGACCTCGATACGGTCGCCGTCGTGTTGCGGCTGCGGTCCGGCGCGCTCGCGACCGTCACCAACTCGCTGCGCACCGGCTACGGGTATGAGGCGGGCGCGGAGGTGTTCGGCTCGCGGGGCAAGATCACGGTCCATGGCGCCGAAGACGGCGTCCGGCACTACCGCGAGGGCCACGTGGCGGTCGCGCATCCGCAGACGTGGCGCGAGCGGTTCGGCGAGGCCTATCGCGCCGAGCTGGCGGATTTCGTGCGATGCGTCGCCGAGGGGCGGCCTCCGTCGGTCGACGGCGAGGACGGCCTGCGCGCGCTGGAGGTCGCGCTGGCGGCGACGCAGTCGCAGCGCGAAGGCCGTCCCGTGCGCCTCTAGCGCGCGGCACCACCCGCCGATGCCGCGCTTCCACCGTCCAGCACGAATCCCGCCGCGCTCAGGACATCGGCCGCGCGCTTGTACGCCGTGCGGGCGACCTCATGCGGGTCGCGCTCCCAGTATTCCGGGCGGAAGATCTCGACGGAGGCCACGCCGTCGTAGCCACCCGCCCGCAGCGCCGAGAGGATCGCCCCGACCGGGATTGGCCCCTCGCCGGGATACCGACGATGCGCATCCGTGAGGGCATGCGGCGGGACGTCATCGCATCCGTTCAGGTGCACGACGAGCAGCCGATCCATCGGCAGCGCGGCGATGTCACGCAGGTCGCTGCCGCCGGCGTGAAAGTGAAACGTGTCGAGCACCATGCCGACGTTGGGGCGGTCGGCCTCGTTGACGATTTCGATGGCGAGGTCGAGCGTCGGGACGACGCAACCGGGCTTGCCGAGGAACTCGAACGCCAGCGCGACGTCGCCCGCGATGTCCGCCATCTCGCGCAGCACGCCGACGCTCTCGCGCACGACCTCGCGTCGCGCCGGAGCGGCGTCGCGGCGGCCGGGGACGACGACGATGGCCGGCGCCGCAATGGCGCGTGCGATCTCGACGAGCCGGCCGAGGTCTGCGAGCAGCGCGCGCCGTCCGGCGGCATCGCGGAAGGTGATGTCTTCGATCGAATTGATGGACCAGGAGGCGACGCCGGCCTCGCGCAGTCGCGCGGCGAGCGCGGCGACGCTCTCGCGCTCGAGGTATGGATGGAGCTTGCCCGCCCATACCTCGAGCGCGCTGAACCCGCACGCGGCCGCCAGGGCAACGTCCTGCTCGAGGGGCGAGCGCATGATCGTCGCGCCGTTCAGCGCCAGACGCATGCGGCGATTGTCGCTCGCGCGTGGGGCCGGGGCCAGCGGCCGCGCCCGCGCGTCCCGTGCTGGGCGCCGCAGCGCGGGCGCCGCGCGAACACACCGCATCCCGCCCGGCGCAGGTGGCTCCGCGCACCGGTCTCATCCACAATGGACGACGGATCCGTGCGCGGGACACGATCGTAGGATCCGGCGTCGTGCCGCCAGCAGCAGGAGGAGTGCGCGTCCATGATCACCGAGTCGCCGCGGGTCTCCTTCGCGGACTTCGAGCGGGCCACCGGCTGGGCGATCAAGCCGGAGGGCGCCTGCCGGGACGGCCGCTGTATCCCCCTCCCCGCCGGCACGCGCGACCCCGTGGACCTGCGCGTGGTCGCCGGCCACTTGCGGATGCCGCTGGTGCACGACGAGCCGTCCGGGCTGTGGGCGCTGGGCCCGGAGTCGGGAGGCCGCGCGCTGACGAGCGCCGTCGCGCCGGACCTGGAGTTGCCCGACGCGGACGGCGCGCCCTTCCGGCTGTCATCGCTGCGCGGGACGAAGGTGCTCCTCGTCGCCTGGGCGTCGTGGTGAGGGTGCCGCCTGGACCTGCCCGTGTGGCAGGCACTGCGCACCGAGCTTCGCCCGCGCGGCCTCGAGATCGTCACCGTCGGCCTCGACGTCAACGCTGAGGCCGCGCGCCGCGTCATCGCGAGTCACCCGCACGATCATCCGTCGCTCATCGACGCGGCCCACGTGCTCGATGAGCTGCTGGGGATCGTCAACGTCCCCAGCGGCGTCTGGATCGACGAGCGCGGCATGATCGTGCGGCCGCCGGAGCCGGCGTTTCCGGCGCGGCCGTCCTACGCGGACCCGTCGACGCTCGCGAAGCTTCCCCCGCGGCTCGCGGCGATGCTCGAGGAGGCGCGCAAGATCCGCATCGAACCGGAGGCGTACGTCAGCGCGCTGCGCGACTGGGTCGCCCGGGGCGACGCCAGCCCGTTCGCCCTGCCGCCGGACGAAGTGATCGAACGCAGCCGCCCGCGCCCGGCCGAAGAAGCGGCGGCCGCCGCCCATTTCGAACTGGCGCAGCACCTCTACCGGACGGGGCGCGAGCCGCTCGCCGTGGCGCATTTCCGCGAGGCGCACCGGTTGCACGCCGACAACTGGACCTACAAGCGGCAGGCATGGAGTCTCGCGGACCCGCTCCAGGGGCCGACGGAGCTCTACGAGGGCGACTGGTTGAGCGAGGTGCAGAAGCTGGGCGCGGAGAACTACTACCCGCCGCTGGCGATGGAGGGCCCGGCCGGACTCAATGCACCGTGACGGCGCCCGTCGCGCCGTCGATCGTCACGATGTCGCCGTCCCGCAGCCGCGTCGTCGCGCCGGAGAGCGCCACCACGGCGGGGATGCCGTACTCGCGCGCGGTGATCGCCGGGTGCGAGAGCGCGCCGCCGGTCTCCGTGATGATGCCGCCCGCGATCGCGAAGAGCGGCGTCCACGCCGGCGTGGTCATCACGCACACCAGGATGTCGCCGCGCTGAAGCCGCTCGCCTTCATCCGGCGCGTGCAGGATGCGCACGGGCGCGGTGACGACGCCGCGACTCGCCGCGGAGCCGGCCAGGCTGGCGCGCTTCACCGCCGCTTCTTCCGCGACCTTCCCGGGCGTGCCGATCACCGCGGGCGGCTCGAACGCGTGCCACCGCTGCCACGCGGCGCGTTCGGCCGCGACCAGCGCGCGCAGGTCAGCAGCGCCGTCGCGGCCGATCTCGTCCGGCGTGAGGAACAGGATGTCGTCCGCACGGTCGATGCGGCCGGCGCTCACGAGCGCGGCGCCGGCGCGGAGGAGCAGGCCGCGCATCGACCCGGTGATGACGAGCTGCCAGTACGCGCGGTCCTCGCGCACCGGCACGTAGCCCTCGAGCTGGGCGAGGATCGCCCGCAGTTCGTCGTGCTTCTCGACGGCGATCGCGGCGAGCGCGCGTTCCATCGCGTCCCGGCGCCGCCGTGCGCTGCGCGCTCGCAGCTCCTCGGGTGAGACGCGGTCGCGGCTGATCTGCGCGCGCACCAGGGCAAGCGCCGACTCAGGCCGTTCCGCCCACGTCGCCAGGCTCAGGCTCCACCCCTGCGACCGCCGGCCGTGACGCCGCATCAGGTCATCGAATGCGGCGACGAACGTCGCGGCGCGCGGCTCGGCGCGCAACGCCGGGAGCGCGCCCTCGACGCCGCGCTCGATGATCGCGCGGACCGCCGGCTCCCGGCGCGCCATCTCCGCCAGCTCCCAGACCTCCCCATCGATCCGCTGCGTCGCGTTCTCGCCACCCTGCGTCAGTTCGTGGCTCGTCAGCTCGGGGTCGGCGACGTGGGCCTCGTTGAGCAGCGCGTTCAGCCGCAACCCGGGGAGGAAGAGCAGCCCCAGGCAGGTGAACGTCTGGTGGAACCCGTAGAAGAGCAGCTCCGCCGCCTCGCGCAGGTCCGCGCCGGCATCCATCGCGCCGAGGCGGTCGCAGGCGGCGGCGATCCGCGGCTCGCAGTTCTGCGACCACATGCCCCAGGCGCCGCCGTATTCCTCGCCGGCGGCCATGTACCCCGGCGCCATCGCCGCGATGCGCTCCGGCGGCGGTTCGGTCGCGTTCGCATAGAGGAACGGCCCGAGCAACTGGAACCGGTAGAAGACGGGCGGCGGCTCGAGCCCGGCCTCCTGCCATGTGCGGTCGCCGCCCGGCGCGCCGTTGAGCCATACCCAGCGCTCCATCGGCGTCAGCGGTCCGGGCCAGTGCTCGCGTTCGAGCACCCACTCGTACTGCGGCGCTTCGGGATACACCCACTCGATGGGCAGCTCGGTGCCGTCCGGGCACGCGATCGTCGAGGCGCCGGCGACGTCCATGACCCCTCCGCTGCGCGACGAATCGCCGCTCAGGCTTCGATGCGGACGACCCCGGCGGTGCCATCGACGGTGATGGTCGCGCCGTCCTGGATCATCTGGGTCGCGACCTGCGTTGCGACGACACAGGGGATCGCGTACTCACGCGCGCAGATCGCCGAGTGCGAGAGCACGCCGCCGGAGTCCGTAACGACCGCCGAAGCGATCGCGAAGAGCGGCGTCCAGGGCGGCGCCGTGGTCGTGCAGACCAGGACTTCGCCCGGTTGCAGGCGGCTCGCCTCCGCGAGGTCCTTGATCACGCGCGCCTTCGCCGTGACGCGCCCCTTGCTGGCCGCCTGGCCCTTGATCTCGCGGCCCTCGACCTGCGCCGGGCCGAGCCCGAAGAAGAGCGTCACGATGGGCGCCATCTCCGACGGGATGTGCGCCGGGTCCGGGGGCGCGCCGAGGAACGGGGGCGGCGTGAGCTCGCGCCACGAGGCGAAGTCCGCCCTGCGCTGATCGGCGATCGCCGCCGTCTGCGGCGAGGGCGTGCGGGCGGCCGCGCGGAGCTCGGCGGTGGTGAAGAAAAAGACGTCGTCCGGGCTGTGCAGCGCGCCCGCGGCGACGAGCTTGCGCCCGAGCGCGAGGAACGGCACCCGCAGCGAGCCGATCACCATGAGCTGCCAGAGCGCGCGCCCCTCGCTCACCGGCACGTGCGATTGCACGGCCTGGAGCATCGAGCGGAACGCGGGCAACTTCTCGGGCGGGAGCGCCGCCTCGACCTCGCGCACTGCGGCCTCGCGCTCCGCGGCCGAGCGCTCGTGCGCGGCGCGCGGCGAGCGTCCCGGGTCGTTGATGTAGTGCGCGATGAGCATCAGCGGCATCCGCGGGTTTTCGGCCCACGTCGGCCGCTCCATCACCGCCCAGCTGTCCACGCGCCAGCCGAACTCCTCGAGGTAGGCGTGGAACTTCGCGAGGAACTGCGGGCCGCCCTCGACCGACTCGAGCTCGTCGTAGCGGCCCTGGCGCAGCGCCTCGGCGACGGCCGGCTGGCGCGCGGCCTCCTCGGCGAGGTCGCTGAGGCCGGCGCCCGCGGCCGCCGTGCCGTTCTCGAATCCCTGTAGCAGCGTCGCTGCGACCTGCGCCGCGCGCGGGCCGAGCTCGCCCTCCAGGAACGAGACGAAGCCGAACGTGGGGCCCATGAACCCGGTGATCGGCTTCATCGTGAACCCGAACGCGAGCACACCCTCCTGGAGGATGCCATCCACGGCGTCCCCCAGTTCTCGCAGGCTCATCGCCTCGTAGTCACGCCTGCGGACGTCGCGGCAGAACCGGGTGACCTGCGGGAGGTAGTCGTTCGTCCAGACGTCGAGCACGCCGCGCTCGATGATCTCCTTCGTCGGCGGCCGTGGCGTCGGTTGCGTGGAGAACGCGTACCCGTTGATGTAGACGGTGCGGCAACTCATGTACCGCTCGTACATGCGGTCCCAGAACTCGGCGCCGAGCTGGCAGACCGGGTCGGGCGCGTGCATGGGGTCGTAAATCCACGTCTGCGCCGCGTCCTCCGGCGAAGCCCAGGTGACGCTGAAGTCCTTCGCGTAGCTCGAAACCATGGCTTGCGCCTCCATCATGCGGTCGGCCGACGACGGTAACGGATGCCTGGAGCCGCCCGCGCGGCTGGAAGAGCGGGGGACGGCGCGCTATAACGTCGCGTCGATTGACGATTCTATCCGCGGGCCGCGCCCGGCGCCACCGGTGGCGCGTGCTCCCGACGAGGTCCGGCGATGAGCACGATCCACTGGCTCGGCAACGAGGACTGTCACGCGGAAGGGCTGGTCGGCGGCAAGGCGGCGATGCTCAGCCGCCTCGCCGCGCTGCACGCCGTGCCGCCGGGGTTTGCCATCGCGGCGCTGCCGGCCTCGGCGCCGGCGCTGCCCGAGCCGCTGCTGCACCCCCTCGCGCAGGCGTACAGCCTGCTCGCGGACCGCTGCGGCATGCCGGAGCCGGCGGTGGCGGTGCGCTCGTCCGCGCTCGACGAGGACGGCGCCGCTGCCTCCTTCGCCGGCCAGCACGACACGTACCTCAACATCCGTGGCAGCGACGCCGTCCGGGCCGCCGTCGAACGCTGCATCCGCTCCGCAGCCTCGCCCGAAGCGGTCGCGTATCGGACGCAGCGTGGCCTGCCGCTCGATGACGTGCGGATCGCCGTGCTCGTGCAGCAACTGGTGCCGTCCGAAGTGTCGGCCGTCGTCTTCAGCGCGAACCCCATCACGGGCAGCCGCGACGAGGTCATGATCAATGCGAGCTGGGGGCTCGGGGAGAGCATCGTCGGCGGCAGCGTCACGCCCGACACCTTCGTCGCGCGCAAGCGCGACGGCCAAGTGACGCTGCGCGACGTCGCGTCGAAGCGCTACATGACGGTGATGACGCAGAGCGGGACGGCGGAGGTCCCCGTGCCCGGCGAGCTCGAGAACGCCTGCACCCTGACCGACGACCAGGTACGCGCGATGACGGAGCTGGCGGTCAAGCTCGAGGCGGCGGCCGGGCGGCCCGTCGACATCGAGTGCGCGATCGCGGACAACCAGCTCTACCTGCTCCAGTGCCGGCCGATCACGACGCTGCGCTGAGGGCGGGGGATGCGGGCGCCGCCGAACGCTGCCGCTGACGCATCGTCTCGTCGTGCGCCCGGCGTCCCGCTGCTCGTCGCGCTCTCCTCGCTCGGCACCGTGCTGGCGCCGCTGAACTCGACGATGGTCGCGGTGGCGCTGCCGGAGATCCGGCACGAATTCTCGCTCAGCCATGCGACGGTCGGCTGGCTGATCTCCGGATACCTCATCGCGATGGCCGTGACGCAGCCCATCGGCGGCCGCCTGGGCGACCAGATCGGACGCGCCCGCGTGTACCGCGGCGGGCTCCTGGCGTTCCTCGCGCTCTCGCTCGCGCTGTCGTTCTCGCCGAACTTCGCGGTGCTCGTCGCGCTGCGGATCGCCCAGGCGATCGCCGGTGCGGTGCTCATCCCCAACGGCATGGCGCTGCTGCGGGTGCACGCCCCGGCGCGTCAGCTCGGGCGCCTCAACGGCATCAACGGCGCGGTCGTGTCGTTCGCCGCGGCGGCCGGCCCGCTGATCGGCGCGGCCACGCTCGCCGTCGGGTCGTGGCGCTGGCTCTTCCCGCTCAGCGTGCCCTGCATCGCCCTGGCGCTCTTGCTCCTGCGCGGGCTCGATGAGCCGCCACCTGAGCGCACCACGCGCGCGCCGATCGACTGGCCCGGGACGGCGGCGTTCGTCGGCGTGCTGGTCGCGCTCACGTTCCAGCTCGAGGCGGTGCGTGGCGACGGCAGCGCGTGGATGGCCACGGCCGGGTGGATCGCGCTCGCGGCGCTCAGCGCGCTCTTCGTGTGGCGGCAGCAGGTATCGGCGTCGCCCGCGGCGGAATGGCGGCTGTTTCGCAGCCGTTCCTTCGCGGGCGCGACGGCCTACGTGCTGCTGACCAACCTGTCCATGTACACGACGCTGCTCATGGTGCCCTTCTTCGTCCGCGACGTGCAGGACCGGGGCGCGGCGCTCGCCGGTCTGCTGCTCGGCGCGATGTCGGTGCTGGTCGCGGTCGTCGCCCCGATCAGCGGCCGGCTCGCCGACGAGCACGGGCGGCGGCCGGCCGCGCTTGCCGGCGCGGCCATCATGCTCGGCGGCGCGATCATGCTGCTCGCCGGAATGCGCGCGGACGTGCCGACCGCGTACCTGGCGCTGTGCCTCGCCGTGCTGGGCCTCGGGCTCGGAGCCGGCGTCGGCGCGGCGAACACGGCGGCGATCGAGGCGGCCCCGCGGTCACTGGCGGGGTCGGCGTCGGGGACCAGCTCGATGATGCGCTACCTGGGCAGCATCGTGGGCGCGGGGATCCTCGCCGGCGTGCTGGGCGAAGGCAGCTCGGCGGGCGACATCAATACCTTCCGCTTCGTCGTTGGCGCGGTCATCGCGACCGCCGCCCTCGCCGTCGTCGCGGCGGCATTCATCCACACGTTCCCGCGCCCTGAGTTCGAGGCGGTAGAGGCGGAGGAGCCCGGCTTGCGGTCCGCCGTGCGCGAGCGGGCGGCGACGGAACCGGCCTGAGCGGGACGACGCATCCCGCGCCTCGACCGCCACGCTGCGCGACCGCTGGCGATGCGGCGCGGCGAAGGCCTTGGCGTCTTCTTCCGGGCGGTCGTCAGGAGAGGAATGGTCGGGGCGACTGGATTCGAACCAGCGACCTCCTGAACCCCATTCAGGTGCGCTACCGGACTGCGCTACGCCCCGACCCACGCCGATCGTAGCACGACCTCGCGCGCGGCGCGCTACTGGTGCCGCGTCGAGATCCCACCATCGACCGGGATCACGGCGCCCGTCAGGTACGCCCCCGCGCGCGACGCGAGGAAGATCGCCGTCCCGGCCATGTCATCGGGCCGGCCGATGCGGCCCAGCGGATTCGTCGAGCGGATCTGGTCACCGAAGCGCTGCAGCGTCTCCGCCATCATCTTGCTCTCGAACGGCCCCGGGGCGATCGCGTTGACCGTGATCCGCCGCGCCGCCAGCCGGTGCGCGAGCACGCGCGTCAGGTGGTGCACCGCCGCCTTGCTCGACGAGTACGCGTAGGTCTCGAGCATCGGCGCCTGCAGGCCATCGATCGAGCCGATGTTGATCACCCGCGCGGGGTCGTCGTCGCTCGCCGCGGCGCCGAGCAGCGGCTCGAGGAAGCGCGTGAGGTGGAACACGCCCTTCACGTTGAGCGCGAACACCTTGTCGAACCCCGCGTCCGGGTAGTCGGCGAGCGGCGCGCCCCAGTTCGCGCCCGCATTGTTCACGAGGATGTGCAGCCTCTCCTCGCGCTGGGCGATGGCGTCGGCGAGCGCGCGGCAGCCCGCTTCCGTGCCCAGATCCGCCGGCAGCGACAGGCACGTGCCCTCCTTCGAGAGCTGCGCCGCCACCTCATCGCAGGCGTCCTTCTTGCGCGACGAGACGTAGACCTTCGCGCCGGCCTGCACGAACCCGCGCGCGATCATCAGGCCGATGCCGCGCGAGCCCCCCGTAACGACCGCCGTCTTGCCCGAGATGTCGAACAGCCCGCCCATCCGTCCGTCCTTTCGCCTGCGTGCGGCCGAGCCGCGATGCCCGGCGAAGCGTAGATTCGGTCACGGGCAGGCGCAACCGGCGCTGCGCCGACCTGCGCCGTATGATGTCAGCGCCGGAGGTGCCGTATGACCACACCCGCGACCAACGACCGCTACCTCATCCGCAGCCTGGACGCGACGCCCGAGGAGCGCGGCGTCTGTGGCTGGCGCAGGACGCTCGTCACGCGCGACGACACACCCGTCGCCAACGTCTCTCACCTCCGGATCGACGACAGCAAGTACCACTACCACCGGGAGATGACCGAGTTCTACTACGTGCTCTCCGGCGGCGGCACGATCACCCTCGACGGGGAGAAGCGCGGGATCACCGCCGGCGACCTCGTCGTCATCAAGCCCGGCACCTGGCACACCTCCGACGGCGAGATGGACGTCCTCATCCTCGGCGTCCCCGCCGGCGAGCAGACGGACGTCTGGTTCGAGTAGGCAGGTCGGAAGAACCTGGGCAGCGAAGCAGCGCCGGACCTCCCGGCCATCTCGCGGGCTCTGCCGAGCCCCCGGGCGCAGAGCTATCGGATGAGGATGGCAGATGGCCCGGGCGGCCCCGAGCGGTGAGCGTCACCGGTCGCCCGTCGCACCGCCGTCAACCCCAATGGCAGAAAATCGGGCGGCCGGGTTCTGGATCGCGCCCGGGCTGACGACGTATGATTTAGCAACCGCTAAGTGACGAGCCGCCGGCCGGCGCCGACGACAGGAGTGCAGCATGAAGCCCGAACTGATCGAACAGCTCCGCAAGGAGACGGCCGGCGAGGACCTCGACCTCTCGTGGCTCGAGGCGCCCGCCGCCCAGCGCGGCCTGCGCGTCGCGCCCGGCAAGCGGGGCCTCACCGTCGAGGACATCGCCACCGAGAGCTACGGCGATATCCCGCAGCAGACGCGCAACCAGACGGGCCGCATGCGCGGCGCCGCGCCCCGCAGCGACGCGCAGAGCACGCAGAAGATCTGGGGCTCGAAGGCCGCCGTCTGGTCCGAGTCGGCGATGCTCCTCTACGAAGAGGCGGTGCAGCGCCAGTGGTCCTCGGCGACCGACATCCCGTGGCACGAGATGCCGGAGCTGCCGGAGGAGCTGGAGCTGGCGATGTCGCAGCTCTGCACGTTCCTCACGCAGGTCGAGTTCATCGCCGGCGACGTGCCCGGCCAGTACGCGCCGAACGTCAGCGGCGAGTACTTCGAGATCGGGCTGTTCCTCGCCTCGCAGATCATGGACGAGGCGCGGCACCTGGACGTCTTCCGCAAGCGCGCGCTCGCGAACGGCATCGGGCTGCTGTCCGCGGGCCCGGGCGCGGTCGGCCTCCTGACGGCGCAGGACTTCACCGAGATGGCGTCGACGCTGCACCTCGTCGGCGAGGGGTTCGTGCAGTCGATGTTCCGCATGGGCGAGCTCTTCGCGCAGAGCGAGGTCGACAAGCGCATGTTCCGCCTCGCCGCACAGGACGAGAGCCGCCACGTCGCGTTCGGCGTGATGCACATGAAGTACGTGATGGACACGCAGCCGGAGCGGCGCGACGAGATCCACACGTACCTCGACCGCATGGAGGGCCAGATCGGCGGCGGCTCGGCGCAGGCGGGGCTCACCGGCGGCGGCCCGACGGCGGAGGCGCTCGCTATCCTGCTCGGCGGCGGCACCAGCGAGTCGCAGCTCCGCGAGGGCTACGGCAAGCTGCTCGCGATCCGCAAGCGGCAGGTCAACGAGTACATGCACCGGCTGGAGGTCGTCGGCCTCGGCGACCGCCGCCAGCGCATGGCGCCGATGATGCAGATGCTGCTCGACCCGCCGCGCAACTAGCGCCGCGAGCCTGCGCACACGGAATTGTCACACGCGTGACAAATTGATCGGGCGACGCGCCGATATCGCGCGCCCGTCGCATCCGGGAGGGGTGGATGGCCGACACAGAGGCGAAGGAAGAACTGACCGCGGCGCCACAGTTGCCGCCGCTGCCGCCGCTCGACATGAGCTGGGCGAAGGCCCCGACGGAGCGCCCGCCGCGCCCGAAGATCGGCGAGGAGGGGCTGACGCTGCGCCTCGCCGACCACGGATCCTACGGCTGGGCCCCTGACCACTGGCCGTACGAGAACGACACACCGCGCGGCGCCTTCCCCGCCGCCGACATGGGGCTGCCCGCGCCGTACACGATCTATGAGAAGGCGGAGGTCTGGGCGGACAACGCCGCCGACCTCTACGAGCTTGCGATCAAGGAGCAGTGGAAGCCGGCGACGCAGATCGCCTGGAACTCCATCGAGGCGCTCCCCGAGCACATCGAGTATGCACTGGACCAGATCTTCTCGAACATCTCCGAGCAGCAGTACAACTCGAACGCCGTGCTGATGGGCTGGTTGAAGCAGATCTCCTACGGCTATCACGAGGTGAAGCTCTACCTGGCGACGCAGTCGTTCGACCAGGCGCGCCACGTCGAGGCGTTCCGCAAGCGCGCGCTGGCGAACGGCGGCGGGCTCGGCGTGCAGACGCCCGGGTTCTTCAGCCGCGCGGTGATGGCATCGTTCAAGTTCACCGAACTGATCGTCTACACGAACATCATCCGCGCATCGTTCCTGCTGGCGCTGTGCGAGCAGTCCGACAAGCTCGCGCGCTCGAAGGCGGACCGGCAGCTCTTCGAGAACACGGCGAACGACCTGCGGCGCCACCTGGCGTACGGCATCGAGCACCTGAAGTACTACCTGCAGACGGGGCCGCAGCGGCGCGCGCAGGTGAAGAACTGGCTCGACCGCGGCGAGGTGATGATGGCCGCGGACCTGCAACGCGACAAGCCGCTGCGCGAGGCGTTCATCCTCGCGCTCGGCGACACCGTGGCGCAGGGGAAGGAGCGGCTGCGGGCGCTGCGACAGGCGCAGCTCGAGAAATACCTGCTGACGCTGGAGGCGGCGACGATCTACGACCGGCGCCCGCTCGTGCAGCACCGCCTGCAGGAGGCCGTCGAGGCGCCGTAGGCGCGCGTGCGTTTCGCGACCTCCGGTGCCCGTCCCGGCACGGTGCGGCGGGGGCCGGCCGGGCCGCGTGACCTTCTCCGTCAGAGCCTGCAGCGACCGCGGCGCGGTTGCCGGGGCGGGGGCGGCTGATAGAATGTGCCGTTATGCTCGAAGCCCTCTCCGACAAGCTGTCTGGCGTCTTCCAGAAGCTCGGATCCCGAGGCACCATCACCGAAAAGGACCTCGATGACGCGATGCGCGAGGTCCGCATCGCGCTGCTCGAGGCGGACGTCAACTTCAAGGTCGTGCGCCAATTCATCGCCTCGGTGCGGGAGCGGGCGCTGGGTGCGGAGGTGCTCAAGAGCCTGAGCGGGCCGCAGCAGGTCATCAGCATCGTCAACGAGGAGCTGGTGAACATCCTGGGCGGCAGCCAGTCGGCGCTCCAGCTCGCCTCGAAGCCGCCGACCGTCATCATGCTCATCGGCCTCAAGGGCTCGGGGAAGACGACGACGGCCGCGAAGCTCGCGCTGCAGATGCGGAAGCAGGGCCAGCGGCCGCTGCTCGTGGCCGCGGACCCGTACCGGATGGCGGCGGGCGAGCAGCTCAAGTCGCTCGGGCGGCAGCTTTCGATGCCGGTCTTCGAGGCGAACAGCGACGAGCCGCTGCCGGAGCTGTGCCGCGACTCCCTCGCCGAGGCGAAGCGCCAGGGGTCGACGGTGATCATCGTCGACACGGCTGGGCGCTCGACCGTGGACGGCGAGCTGATGACCGAGATCACGCAGGTGCGCGAGGCCCTGGACCCCGACGAGACCATCCTCGTGCTCGACGCGATGACCGGCCAGGAGGCGGTGAACGTCGCGCAGGAGTTCCACGACCGGCTCAACGTGACGGGCATCATCGTCACGAAGATGGACGGCGACGCGCGCGGCGGCGCCGTGCTCTCGATCCGCGCCGTCACGGGGTTGCCCGTGAAGTTCATCGGCACGGGCGAGAAGCCGGACGCGCTGGAGGCGTTCTACCCGGACCGCTTCGCGTCGCGGATCCTCGGCATGGGCGACGTGCTCGGACTGATCGAGAAGGCGAAGGAAGCGATCTCCGAGGAGGACGTCCAGGCGATCGAGAAAAAGATGAAGTCGCGCCAGCTCGACCTGGAGGACTTCCTGGTGCAGTTCCAGCGCATCAAGAAGATGGGGCCGTTGAACCAGCTCGTGGACATGATCCCGGGCGTCAGCCAGATGAAGCGGCAGATGCGCGTCGACGACCTGGACGACGGGTTCTGGAAGAAGGCCGAGGCGGTCGTCTACTCGATGACGCCGGAGGAGCGCCGCCGGCCGGAGATCATCAACGGCAGCCGCCGGCGCCGTATCGCCGCGGGGAGCGGCACGACGCCGCAAGAAGTGAACCGCCTGCTGAACCAGTGGAAGGAGGCGAAGAAGATCATGCAGACCTTCGCCAACAACCGCTCGGGGTTCCTGAACATCTTCGGAGGGAGATAACCAGTGCTCAAGATCCGCCTGCGCCGCGTGGGGAAGAAGAAGCAGCCGAACTACCGCGTCGTCGTCGCCGACTCGCGCGCGCCGCGGGACGGCGCGTTCATCGAGACCATCGGCACGTACAACCCGCTGACGCAGCCGGCGACGATCGCGATCGACGAGACGAAGGCGCGCGAGTGGCTCGACAAGGGCGCGGTGCCGACGGAGCGCGTGCAAAAGATCCTCGCCGGCCAGGGCATCGGCGAGCCGCCGAAGTTCACGCCGAAGGCGAAGGCCGAGAAGCCGGCGAAGGGCGAGCAGGTCGCCGCGGCCGCGCCCGCGTCGGAAGAGGCGCCGGCCGCGGAGGCAGCGCCGGCGGAGGCGTAACGCATGAAGGAACTCATCGAGTTCATGGCGCAGCGGCTCGTTGACCATCCGGAGCAGGTGCAGGTCACGGAAGAGCAGCACCGCAACCGCATCATCGTGCGGCTGGAAGTAGCCGAGGACGACTACGGCAAGGTCATCGGCAAGAACGGGCGGATCGCGCAGGGCCTTCGGGCGATGCTGAAGGTCGCGGCGGTGCGCCGCAACGCCTATGCGTCGCTCGAGATCGGCGAGTGAGCCGCCGGCTCCGCCCGCACATCTCACGCACTCCCCCCAGGAACCGCACCACGCCGGACATTGCGCCCGGCGTGCCGCGCCCGAAAGGCGCGCCGCCATCGCCCGCGCGCAGGGCCCAGCGCGCCTCGGCTGCGAAGACCACGCTCGCACCGGCGCGGACGGAGCAGGCGAGGCCGCCCGGCGCAGCGGCGCGCGGACGCCCGCAGCGCGATCCCGACCCGGGGTTCGTCGCCGTCGGACGCGTGCTGGCGCCCTTCGGGCTGAAGGGCGAGGTCAAGGTGCAGCCGCTCACCGATAATCCGAAGCGCTTCGCGACGGGGGCGCGGATGTACGCGCGGCAGGAGCGCGTCACGGTCGCGGGTGCGCGGGAGGCCGGCGGGCACCTCTACGTGCGCTTCAAGGGCATGGGCGACCGCACGAGCGTCGAACGGCTGCGGCACGCGCTGCTGCAGGTGCCGGAGCGCGACCTGCCGGCGCTGCCGGAGGGCGAGTACTACCGTTTCCAGCTCCTGGGGCTGCGCGTCGTGCGGCGGGACGGCTCCGTGCTCGGGACACTCGAGGAAGTCATCGAGACGGGCGCAAACGACGTGTACCGCGTGCGCACGGCGGACGGCGGCGACGCGCTGCTCGCGGCGACGGACGACGTGATCGTGCGCGTGGACCTCGACGCGGGGGAGATGGTCGTCGACCCGCCGGAGTGGCGCTAACGCGCCGCTCGAGGCGCCGCGGACCCGTTACGGTTGCACGCCTCCAACGCGCATCGCGGATGCGATGATCGAATTCCAATAGCTGACGCCGACGGATTGTTTTGCGCCCGCTGCCGTGCGTAGCATCGGGCGACCCATCACCCCGCTGGCGACTTCCTGGCGATTGGAGGAGATACCTTGCGACTCATCCGGCGGTTCGGCATCGCGCTCGGCGCCGTGGCGCTCGTGGCGCTCGGGGCGACGGGGATCAGCGCGCACCCGGCGCTCGCATACGGCAATGCGCACGGCGCGCATCAGGTGTACCAGATCGAAGCGTCTTCGAACTGCAACAACCCGGACGTCTGCGGCGAGATGCTGGGCGGGTTCTGGGCCTGGGGCGTGCTGTACGCGGACGGCACCGGCGACGCCGAGTTGACGTTCTGCGGACACTTCGCGAACGACCACGGCCCGCAGCTCGAGGGGGCTGGACACATGCACATCGACCTGCACTGGACGATCGAGAACGGGATGATCGTGGTGACGAGCGAGACGGACACGATCGTCGGGCGCTTCCCGGAAGTCGACTTGATCGCGAGCGAGGACGAGCCGATCGCGCCGGCGGCGGCCGGGCACTACGACACGCAGGACCTGCTGGGCTTCAGCGCACCCGGCGTGAGCTTCCAGGTGCAGGTGGTCGCGCTGCACTAGGCGGCGCGGCGCCCCGGTTGAGCGCGTCGCGGGGCCGTCGCTATACTGGCGGGGGTCACGGGGATATAGCTCAATTGGGAGAGCGCCGCGTTCGCAATGCGGAGGTTGGGGGTTCGAGCCCCCCTATCTCCACCATCCGAGACCGAAGCGCCCGGCTGTCATGGCCGGGCGCTTGTCATTCGTGTTTCGAGCGTTCGTGCTGACCCACCCCGCGGAGATTGATCGTATTTCCGGGGACGCCCCCGCCCCCGGCGGAGCTGCGCCCTATCCCTCCCGTGCGTCCGGCGCCGCCGCCCGCGCTAGAAGCGCAGGCCGATGTCGAAGGTCGCGGCGTAGCGCGCGCCGGCACGCACGACGTCGAGCGTCAGCATGCCGTTCGAGTCGCGGAAGATGCCGTCGGCGCCGTTCGGCGTGCGGCCCGCGGCGCCCTTCGCGGCGTACGCGCCCTGCGCGTGCACCCGGTCGGAGAGCGCGTCGTCGAAGAACCACTGCGACGTGAACTCGTGGCCGGAGGCGGCGCGGACCTTGAAGTGGATGTGCGTCGCGCGGCCCTGGTACCAGCCGGGATAGACCGTCGTGAACGACGCGCGGCCATCGACGTCGGTGAGCTGATAGCCGCGGAGGAACTTCTGGCCGCGCGTGTCGAAGGCGCCGGCGATGTCCGTCACATCGGAGTAGATGCCGAGCGCGTCGCACTGCCACACATCGATCTGTGCGCCGGGCAGCGGCGCACAGCCGCCGTCCGCGCCGACCTGCGACACGAGCACCGCGAGGTCGAGCTGGTCTCCGTCGCTGGCGTTGCCGGTCGCCGGGTCGCTGCGGATGTCGGTGCGGTTCAGCTTCTCGTCGACGAAGTACGGCCCCTCCGTGAGCTCCGGGACGACGACGCACGCCGGGACGGCGCGCGTCGACGACGCCGCGGCCGCGGTCGGTCGCGCGCCGACGGTGGGTGTCTCGCCCGACGCCGTAGCCGCGCTCGTAGGCCGCTCCGGCGACCCGCCGTCCGAGCAGCCAACCACGAGCGCGGCGCCCGCCAGCCCGAAGAGGGCGAGCACCTCCCGTCGCGACATCAGCCGCCCGATCAGCGCATCATCCGCGTCCGACACGCAACCTCCCTCTGCGGCCGGTAGCCCGGCGCCCATTCTCGCATCCACGGAGCCGCGCGGGGTCTTGGCGTCAGCTAAGGGAACGTTACGGCACGGTGGCAACTTCTGCTGCTGCTAGGGAGCGGTGGTATTGCCCGCAGGCGCCGTCGGGCGGGACGCTGGGACGGAGGAGGTGCGCATGGAGCTCGAGGGGAAGGTGGCCCTCGTAACGGGCGCCGGGAGCGGCATCGGGCACGCGATCGCGTCGCGCTTCGGTCGCGAGGGCGCGTCGGTCGTGGTGAACTACTTCGGGTCGGAGGACGAGGCGGAGGCGCTCGCGGGCGAGCTGAGCGCATGCTGCGCGCGCTCGATCCCGGTGCGCGCCGACGTCTCGGACGGCGCCCGGGTGCGGCGGATGTTCGAGGAGGCCGTCGAGGCGCTGGGGCCGGTCGACGTGCTCGTGAACAACGCCGGGATCTCGCAACCGGCGGCGTTTCTCGAGATGGACGAGGCGACGTGGGACCGCACCCTGCACGTGGACCTGAAGGGCGCGTTCCTCTGCGCGCAGGCGGCGGCGCGCGTCATGCGCGACAACGGCGGCGGCGCGATCATCAACATCTCGTCGGTCCACGAGGACGTGCCGTTCCCCGGCTTCGCGCACTACTGCGCGGCGAAGGGCGGCATGCGCATGCTGATGCGCGCGCTGGCGCCGGAGCTGGCGCCGCTCGGCATCCGCGTCAACAACATCGCGCCGGGCGCGATCGCGACGCGCGTAAACCGGCGGACGATGGATGATCCCGAGAAGATGGCGCTGCTGCGGCGCGTCGTGCCGCTCGGCCGCATGGGGACCGCGGACGAAGTCGCGGAGGTCGCGCTGTTCCTCGCGTCGGAGCGCGCGCGCTACGTGACCGGCTCCACGTACTACGTCGACGGCGGACTCGCGCGGCACGCGGAGCCGGTGTAGCGATCAGCGCTTGTGCTTGCTCGCGGCCTTCCGGCGGGCTGCGCGGCCGAGCGCGGGCGGCGCGTAGCCGGCGGGCTGCGGGGCGACGGGCGAGAGCGTCACTGGCGCGTCGGACGCCCAGACGAAGCCATCGCTGACGCCGCCGAAGTCGGTGGTCCAGTACCAGCCGTAGGGGCTGGACGCGTCGTAGTAGCGGCCGATGCCGATCGTCGTGTAGTTCGCGCCGAGCATGTTCGCGTTGTGGCCGGGCGAGTTGCGCCAGGCATCGAACGCCTGCTGCGCGGTCGTGTAGCCGGCGGCGATGTTCTCGCCGAGCCAGGTGTTGTAGCCGTAGCCGCAGTCGCGGATGCGGTCGACCCAGGTGCGCGTCAGGTCGTCGTGCGCGAAGTAGCGGTTCGCCGCCATGTCCTTCGACTTCCAGGCGGACGCGCGCGACAGGCCATACGAGAGCGTCAGCGGCGCGAGGCCGTTCTGGACGCGATAGTTGTTGATCAGCGTCAGGAACGCCCGCTCTTCGCTGTCCAGCGACGGGTCGACGGTGCAGTCGCCGGCGCCCGCGGCCGTCCCGGCGCCATGCCCGGCGGGCAGCGCGACGGCGAACGAAGCGAGCGCAACCGACGCGAAGAGCAGCGCGAGGACGCGCGCGCGAGCGGACATACCCCACCCCCGGAGCCGATCCCTGACACCTCAGTTATCGGCCCGGGGACGCGTGCCTGAACCGCGGTCCCGAAGCCGCCGCGGCGCGGCTATGCGGCGCGCGCAAGGGCAGCCGTGAGCGGCACCGAGTCGTCGGCGAGACGCCCGGGGTCGAGGCGCGCGTGCTGCGCGATCCACTCGGGCGCGCGCTCGCGCTCCTCGTCCGGCCGCTGCATGACGAACGCCGCGCGCAGCACGCCATCGCGCAGCCACCAGGCACTGAAGCTCGACGTGGTGACGTCGCCGCGATAGACGGCCTGCGCATCGGCGGTGTCGCCCCAGAACTCGTACGACAGGTCGAAGACGTCGCTGAAGAAGTAGGGCACGTGCGCCCACGGCGCCTCGTCGCCGGTCATCGCGCGCGCGACGTAGCGCCCCTGCTCGACGGCGTTGTCCCAGTGCTCCACGCGGCGGCGCGTGCCGAAGACAGCGTCCGGGTAGTTGGCCACGTCGCCTGCGGCGTAGATGTCAGGCGCGCTGGCGCGCAGGTGGTCATCGACGACGATGCCGTTGTCGATGCGGAGGCCAGCGGCGTCGAAGGGCGCAACGGCCGGCACGACGCCGACGCCCGCGACGACGAGGTCGGCGCGCAGCCGCTCACCGGAACCGAGGCGGACGCTCTCGATCGCGCCGTCGCCCTCGATCGCGGCGATCGTGTCGCCGGGGATGAACGTCACGCCGCGCTGCTCGTAGTACTGCCCGAAAAACGCGGACATCTCCGGCGTAAAGAAGCGTTGCCAGACGCGGTCCTCGGGGAACACCATCACCGTCTTGAGGCCGCGGTCCGCGAGCACCGAGGCGACCTCCATCGCGATGAAGCCGGCGCCTGCCACGACGGCCCGCTGCGCTCCCCCGGCCGCCGCGCGGATGCGCTTCGAGTCGTCGAGCGAGCGCAGGTAGTACAGCCCATCGGGCGCCTGGCCGATGCCGGGCAGCGGGCGCACCGCCGAGCCCGTGGCGATGAGCAGCTTCTCGTAGCCGCAATCGGCTCCGCCCGACGTGCGCACGGTGTGGGCGGCCGGGTCGGCGGCCGTGACGTGCGTGCGCAGCTTCAGCGCGATGCCGTGCTGGCCGTAGAACTCGGGCGGGTTGATGGCGACCGACGCCTCGTCCTCCCGGCCGGCGAGGAAGCCCTTCGAGAGCGGCGGGCGCTCGTAGGGCGGTGCGGCATCGGCCGAGAGGATGGCGAGCTCGCCGGGCTTCAGGCCGCGGGCGACGAGCTCCTGCGCGGCGTATCCGGCGACCATGCCGCCGCCCACGATGACGTACCGGTATCGCTCCATGGCTACCTCCAGGAGGGGTACGACGGTGGCGGAGCGCCGGATTCCTCGCATCATGCTAGGCGCCCGAGCGGCTCGAGGAGCATCGCCCGATGCGGTAGCGCGGGCACGGGGCCGCGGGTAGGATCGGGAGGCCGGAGCGGGACGAAGGAGATGCGCGTGACGCTCGAACAGCCCAGCGATGAAGACCGCCAGCAGGCTTCGCCCGAGAACGTCGCGAAGATGTGGAAGTTCGTCGAGAAGTTCGCCGAGAAGAGCGGCTCGTACCTGCACCCGCAGCGCGAGATCACGGAGTTCCTCGTCATCGGCCTCGCGAAGCACATCGACGAGGTCGGGCGGCCGCTGTGCCCGTGCAACTTCTACGAGGACAAGGCGGAAGAAGCGAAGCGGAGCACGTGGATCTGCGCCTGCGAGGAGATGCAGAAGTACAAGTACTGCCACTGAATGCTCTTCTGCAATTCGGAAGGTCTTCCGATCACCGAGCACTTGCCAGAGGGACACGAAGGACGCGAGATCTACGGCATCGTGAAGGATCCGCATCCCGACAAGGGGCGCGCGCTCGGGCGGCTCGAAGAGAAGCAGGGACGCACGATCGACAAGTCGGGCGGGCGCCGGCCTGACGAGCCCACGCGCGAGGCGTGACGCGGGCGCGTCGCCGGGACCTGCCGGCGATCTATGACCTCGTCTCGGCGTGCTTCCCCGAAGCGCCGCGGGCGATCTTCGTCGCCCAGTACGAGCGCGACTCGACGATGCGGCTGCGGCACGCCCGCATCGGGCGCGAGGACGGACGCGTGCTGGCGCACGTGCGCATCTTCGCGCGTCGCATGCTCGTGCGTGGCGTGCCGGTCGCGGCCGGCGGCATCGGCGCGGTCGCGACGGCGGCGGACGCGCGGGACGCCGGCCATGCGACCGCGCTGCTGCGCGAGGCGATCGACCAGATGCGGCGGGACAGCATCGCGGTGTCGTTCCTGTTCACCGGCATCCCAGGCTTCTACGAGCGCCTCGGCTGGCGCGTCGTGCACGAACTGGAGTTGAGCGCCGATGCACGCGAGGCGGCCGCGCTCGCGCACGACCCCGCGGTCCGGGTGCGCGCCGCGACGGGCGCCGACCTGGGCGCGATGCTGCGCATCTACCGGCGCGCGAGCGCCGGCGGCACGGGCGCCATCGTTCGGACGGCGCGCACCTGGCGCGACGCGACTGCCTGGCTCGACGAGGACGCCAGCTTCGTCGCGCAGGTGCGCGGGGCGCCGGTGGCCTACCTGCGCTCGCGCGCACGTCACTTCGGACGGCAGATCCTGGAGGCGGAGCACCTGCCGGGGCACGCGGGCGCGATCGCCGCGCTCGTCGCCGCGGCGGGGCAACGGGCGGCGGAAGACGGCGCGCCGCTGGTGACGCTCGCGCCCGAAGGGCACGCGCTGGCGCTCGCGCTGCAAACGCTGCCATCGACGCGGAGCACGCCGCATGTGCGCTTCCCCGAGATGCTGCGCATCATCGACCTGCGGACGCTGCTCGATGCGCTGATGCCTTGGCTGCGCGCGCGGGCGGCCGGCCACCGCGGCGGGAAACTGGTCCTCGGTCTGCGGGCGCCGGACGAGCAGCGCGCGGCGGTGGTCTTCGAGGGCGCATCGGCGCGGATCGCGTCGGTGCGCGCGGAGATCGAGCTGGACGAGGCCGGGACGCTGCGGGCGCTCTTCGGGCAGGCGCGCGCGTCGTCGCTGGTGCGGCCGCGGCCGCCGGCCGGCGTGGCGCGCCGGCTCGATGCGCTGCTGCCAGAGACGCCGCTGCGCTTCTGGAACTCCGACCGCATCTAGGCGTGAGCGAGCAACCGTTAGCACGTCGATAATCTGCGTTCACGCGCGGATCACATGCCGAGCGCAGGATCGTGTTCGTAGCCCGGCGGCCGGGACGCGCGAGGCGGGGCGCGCGGAACGGCAGCGGGGCTCGCCCCCTCCCGGGCCGTGCTCCCGCGGCCCAGAGCCCAGAAGAGCCACGCGC
>Ga0070741_10007365_pt1 | contig 22809 bp, 19 predicted proteins | sample Coa_R1_4_FD_66440 | JGI IMG/M metagenome (GOLD analysis project Ga0070741, IMG submission 66440) | Surface soil microbial communities from Centralia Pennsylvania, which are recovering from an underground coalmine fire - Coalmine... | ecosystem: Environmental > Terrestrial > Soil > Unclassified ... | reverse complement strand
GTCCCGATACGATGGGTCATCGGACGGTCTCTCGTGTCCGCTCGGGTCTGTCGCCGTCCTCGCCGCGGCGCACCGTCCGGTGCGCCCGGCCCGCTCACTTCTCGAGGAATTGATACCCCATAGTTACGTTTACGTCAATCCCGTTCCGGTCCGTTGGAAAACGTTCACCCTTCTTCGAGCACATCGGCTCCCGACCGTGCGCGCGTGGGGCCAATCGATCAGCTCGGCGGCGCGCCGGGCCGGCTCGCCAGATCCACGAAGAAGCGAAGGGACTCAGGGTTGGCCATCGCGTCCGGGCTCGCCACGTGCTCGGCAGGCGCGCCCGCGAGGATGCGCTTGACGGGGACCTCGAGCTTCTTCCCATTCAGCGTGCGCGGGATCTGATCCACGGCGTGAACCTCATCCGGGACGTGGCGCGGCGACAGCTCGCGCGCGACGGCGGTGTTGATCCGCTGACGCAGGGCATCGTCCAGCACGGCCCCCTCGCGCAGCACGACGAACAGGAGCAACTCCCCCTCCACCCCAAGCTGGCTCGTGTCGACGACGAGGCTGTCGACCACCTCGGGGACCTCCTCCACCACGCGGTAGAACTCGCTGGTGCCCATCCGAACGCCCGCCCGGTTCAGCGTCGAATCGGACCGGCCGTAGATGACGCAGCCGCCCTCCCGCGTGATCCTGATCCAATCGCCATGGCGCCAGACGCCGGGGAACACGTCGAAGTAGCTCTCGCGGTACCGCGCGCCGTCGGGATCGTTCCAGAACCGCACGGGCATCGAGGGGATCGGCTCCGTCAGCACCAGCTCGCCCACCTCGTCGACGACGGGCTGCCCCGCTGCGTTGAAGGCGGCCACCGCGGCGCCGAGGCCCCGGCACTGCAGCTCGCCCGCGCGCACCGGCAGGAGCGGGCACCCCAGCACGAACGCGGTGCAGACGTCGGTCCCGCCGCTCGCGGAGGCGAGCAGCGCGTCGGGCGCGACCTCCTCGTACACCCAGTCGAACCCCTCGGGGGAGAGGGGAGCGCCCGTGGACCCGATTCCCCGGATCGACCCGAGGCCGAAGTCGCGCGCGGGGTGGATCCCCGCCTTGCGGCAGCTCTGGATGTACGGCGCGCTCGTGCCGAAATAGGTCATGCCGGCCTCGTGGGCGAAGCGCCAGAGCGCGTTCATGTCCGGATAGGCCGGGCTGCCGTCGTAGAGGAGCACGGTCGCGCCGACGAGCAGACCCGAGACGAGCATGTTCCACATCATCCAACCCGTCGTCGTGAACCAGAAGAACCGATCGTCGGGGGTGAGGTCCAGGTGCAGGGACAGCGCCTTGAGCTGCTCGAGCAGGATGCCCCCGTGGCCGTGAACGATGGCCTTAGGCAGGCCGGTCGTGCCGGACGAGTACAGCACCCAGAGCGGATGATCGAAGGGCACGCGCGCAAACGCGAGGTCCGATCCATCGCCGCGCAGATCATCCCAAAGGATGGCGTTCGAAAGCCCGTCCGCCGTCGCGGCGGGGTCGAGATGGGGAACCAGGACCGTGCGCGACAGGCTCGGGAGCTCCCGCTGGAGCGCCTGCACGGCCGGGCGGCGATCGAACGCGCGCCCCCCATATCGATACCCATCGGCCGCCACGAGCACTTTCGGATCGATCTGGCGGAACCGGTCGGCCACGCTCGACACGCCGAATTCCGGCGCGCAGCACGACCAGATGGCTCCAATGCTCGCGGTCGCCAGAAATGCGATCACGGCCTCGGGGGAGTTGGGCATGAGTCCGACGACCCGGTCGCCCGTTTCCACGCCGAGGCTCCGGAGGCCCGCCGCGACGGACGCGGTCTCGCGGTACAGCTCGGCGTACGTCAGCCTCTGGATCGACCGGTCCTCCGCCTTGAATACGATGGCCGTGTACTCGTCGCGGCGGCGAAGCGCGTGCTCCGCGTAGTTGAGGCTCGTCCCGGGGAACCACTGCGCGCCGGGCATCTCGCGGCGGGCCATCCCGCGCGTCACCTGACCCGACGCCGCCACGTGGAAGAACTCCCAGATCGAGGTCCAGAAAGCGTCCAGGTCGCGAACGGACCATCGCCACAGCTCGTCGTATGAGGTGAAGCGCAGGCCGCGGCGTTCGGCGAGCCAGCGCAGATACCGCGTCACGTTGGCCCGCTCGCGCGCTTCGGCCGTCGGCTGCCAGAGAATGGCGCCCTCGCTGCTCATGCGCCGCGCCTCAGGGCGGGCTTCGCCCTCAGCGACACCGGTCGCGCCACGTCATTCAAGCCCGAGCACTCGCGGAACGAGCTGGCGGATGCGCCCCAGCGTCTGGACCCGCTCCCGTTCGTCCGCGACCTCGACCGCGACTTCCTCATCTCGTGGGCGGGCCTCCTCAGCGGAGTGGTCGAGGGGCTCCGGCGAACGCTGTTCCTGCATCCGGGACCTTTCGCCAGCCGATGTCCGCAGCCAGCCATGGAGACAACCCGCGCCAGCACCATCCGCGCTCGCGTAACCGCGGGCTCAAGCCTGGCGGGCCGCGTCGGCCATCTGTCGCTTCAGCCGTTTCGTGAACTCATCCAGAATGAGCGACGCCGTCGCCCGGAGCACCATGTCCCCGAGGATCGCCAACCGACCGCGCACGTCGACCGTGGCGCGATACCGCAACGTCGTGCTGCTGGGTGAATCGGCGACCAGATTCATTCCCATCTGCACGTCGAGCTGGCTCTTCGTCACAGAATCGGTGCCGGTGACGATCGCCGTCAGCTCCGTGGGCGGCGTGCTATCGATTATGTGGGCGCGAAAGGAGAACTTCCCCTCGATCGGGCCCACGCGGGCGGCGATCACACCGTCGAAGGTCTGGTCATCGACGAGGCGCACCTCGTCGACGCCCGGCACGCAGGCGGCGGAGCGATCGACGTCGAGGAGAAAATCCCACAGGTCGTGCACCGGCGCATCGATGGCGATGGAGTCTTCGAAGTTCACGTCGGCCTCGAGATTCTTCGCGCGCTCGCCATTATAGATTCTCGTCCGGATGGCGCCCGCGCATAGTGATGCAGCCGAAAAGTGATTTGTCATCTGGATCCCAGGTCATTCCTCCGGAGATTCTTCGCCTGCGGGTTCAGAATGACCCAACGCGCTGCGGACCATCGCGCGCCCCGTCTGTTGGCCAGAGGAGAGCGGGAGGAGGGCTTCCGCGGCTACCCGGAGCCGCTGAGCCGGCTCCCGAGCCGCTGGCCGACGACCGACGCCACCGCGATCATGGAGACGAGCATGATCGCCAGAGCCGAGCTCTGCTCCAGGTTGCCCGAGATCCCATACTCCAGCAGCAAGATGGAAAGAGGCCGTGACGACCCGCTGTAGAGAAGGACCACCGTGCTGATGTCACGCAGGGCGCCCGCGAACGCGAGAAGTCCAACGGTAAACGCCGTGGGCGCCAGGAGCGGGAACAAGACCCGGCGATACATCGTGAGCCAGCTCGCGCCCGACACCTTCGCGCTCTCCTCCAGCTCGCGGCCCACCTGAAGCACTGCGGCCTTCATGAGCTGGGTCGAGACGGGACTGTCGCGAATGACGATGGCCAGAACGATGCCGAGCACAGATCCATAGAGGATCGTCCGCGACGGCGTGCTGAGAAACAGCCACAGCAGGCCGAGGCTCATGAGGATGCCCGGCACGGCCCATGGCAGCCAGCTCAGCGCGTCCACCACCGTCGACGCCGCGGACCGACGACGGATGACGAAGTAGGCGATGAGACTGTAAACGACCATGCCCACGAGTCCGACGGACACGGCGATGACCAGGCTGTTCTTGAGCGATGACAGAAACGCCGAGTCGCGAAGGAGTCGCTCCCAGTTCCGCAAGGTGTATGGATCGGCGATGGTGAAGAAGCCGTAGCGCCGCATGAATGACCCGAGGATGAGGAACACCATCGGCGCGAGCAGGGCCATCGTCATCCATGACGCGCACAGGCCAAGGGCAGGCCAGCGCAGCCGCCCAAGCCGGTAGCGTGCCGTCGAGAACCCACGCCCGCTCACAGTCGTGAAGTCGCGTCCGGCAATGGCTGAACGATAGAGCAGCGCCAGGCCGATCATGGTCAGGAGGAACAGCGATCCGAGCGCGGTGGCGGTGCCAAAACCGGGCGGATCGTCCCGAAGGAGGTTGTAGATTTTTGTCGAGTAGACCTGGATCCCCGCCTGCGGTCCAAGCAATAGCTCGACTTCGAACGCCTCGAGGGAGCGAACAAAGACGAGCATGGTCGTTCCGAGAATCCCCGGAAGCAACACCGGCAGGGTAATACGCCTCAGCACCGTGAGCTGGTTCGCACCGCTCGTGCGCCCCGCCTCTTCAAGATGCGCGCTCATGCGACGGAACAGGGGGGTGAGGAGAAAGACGTAAAAGGCGACGCCCGCCGACGCAAGGTGGACCCAGATGATTCCCCAGAAGCTGTAAAGGTTGAAGATCGGCCCGCCGACGAAGGGGAGCCGCTGCACAGCGTCGTTGATGAGCCCGTAGTGGGGATCGAGTAGGAGAATGAACCCGAGCGTATACGGGAGCGATGGAACGAACAATTCGATGCGAAACAGGAATTCGACAATCGACGCGCCCGGGAGGTCCGTCCGGGCAATAAGCCACGCGAACCCGACCCCCAGCACGAGGCCGATGGCAGTCCGCACACTCCCGAGGGCCAGGCTATTCCAGAGCGCCGCCCAGATCGTGCGGTCCGCGAACGCGTTTGCCCAGTTCTCCAGTGAGTAGACGGGCGCCTGGCCGGGCGTCGCCACGTTGAAGCTGTTGACGAGCAGGAATAGGATAGGCAGCCCAATCGCCACGCCCATCCCGAGCGGGACCAGGAGCGAGGGAGACGGCGCCCCGAGCGGCCAACGCAGATCCTGAATGATCAGCCGTCGGGCAGCGTTCACGGCCGACACGGGCGGCCTCAGCCTCCGAGGAGGCTCTGAAGACGCGGTTTGATACTCTCGACGTCGGCGGTGAAGTTCCAGTCGTTGATGTCGAAGTAGTCACGCCCGGGCTGCGGCACGAGGAACTGCGGCAGCTTCTTGTTCGCCTCAACGTCGAGTCGATTGGAGGGCTCGCCCAGGGCGATGGCGGCCATCTCCTGCCCCTCCTTGCTGGCGAACCAGTTCACCCACAGCTTGGCGGCGTTGGGATGGGGGGTGGGATCAATGACGATGAGGAACGCGCCGCCCGCGCCCGTCTGCGGCGGCAGGTCGTCGAAGGAGAAGGCCTCGAGCTTCATTCCTTCCTTCATGAGGTCGAGCACGTCCTCTTCGGTCATGTTGAGGTTGATGGGGTAGATGCCGCGCGCCATCCAGTCCGCGAGCTGGCGATCGTCGTTGCTGGATTGCGCTTTCTGATCGACGAAGAGCTTCCGGACGTAGTCTTCGCCCTTGAGCTTCATGAGGTACGTCGCGACCACTAGCCCGCCGCCGTTTTGTAGCGGGTCGTGGGTGGCGATCTTCCCCTGGAACTTCGGGTTCAACAGATCGTCGCTCTTGCGCACCTCGTCGCGCTTCACGAAATCCGTATTGATCACGATGTTGTTCTGGATGCTCTCGACCGAGCGCAGGATGTACTCTCCGTCGGGGTCGGCGAACTTGAGCTTGCCATCCCGCCATTTCGCGGGGTCCGTCACCTCCGGCACGACGAGCATCGACTTGATCGACGCCATGGCGTGCGCGGGATAGAGCTGCGACGAAGCGGTCCCGAGGCCGGAGATGAGCACGTCGACGGTGCTGAGTCCGGCCGCGCGCTCGCGCATGATTCGGGCCACCGTGTCTGACCCGCGGCCGGTTACGACTTCGACCTCAACACCGAAACGCTTGGTAAAGGCATCCGCCATGTCCTCGCGCACGGCCGTGTTGTTGGTCGCGAGCACGAGCTTGCCTTCTGCACGGGCTGCCGCAGCCAGGTCGTCCCAGACGCGGTCCGGAGCGCTGGCGCCGTCTGACGGCTGCGATGCGGCCACAGGGGGGGTGCCCGATGGACGCGCACACGCGCTGAGGACCGCGATCATCGTCGTGGCGAGGAACCAGCTCGCGAAATCCCGACGCATCCAGGCCCTCCGACGTGGGCGGCGATGGCTTTTTGCATATCTGCCGTACGAGATGCGCCAGCGTATCCGCGCAGGTTGAGCGTGTCAAATTTCCCCGGATGGCCCGATACTTGGAGCGCACGTCCCACCCTCGCGATTCGGAGTCGAAGCGCGCGATGCAGGCTTCCGTCAACGTTCCCGCGCTCACAGCCCAGCTCCGCCGCGTCCTCCGCGGGGAGGTCCGCTTCGACGACGCGACGCGCGCGCTCTACGCCACGGATGCGTCGAACTATCGCCAACTCCCCATTGGCGTGGTCATCCCCCACGACGCCGAGGACGTCGTCGCCGCGCTGGAGATGTGCCGGCGCTACGGCGCGCCTCTCCTGCCGCGCGGTGGGGGGACCAGCCTCGCTGGCCAGTGCTGCAACGTGGCGGTCGTGCTGGACTTCTCGAAGTACATGAATCGCCTGCTCGACCTGGATCCGGTGGCAAAGACGGCGCGCGTCCAGCCCGGCCTCGTCCTCGACGAGCTCCGGGACGCGGCCGAGGCGCACCATCTGACGTTCGCGCCCGACCCCTCGACCCATAACCACTGCACCCTCGGCGGAATGATCGGGAACAACTCGTGCGGGGTCCATTCCCTCACCGGGGGAAACACGGTCGACAACATTCACGAGCTGGACATTCTCACGTACGATGGCCTCCGGCTCCGCGTCGGCGCGACCACCCCGGAAGAGATCGAACGGATCGTCGCGGCCGGCGGACGTCGCGCGCAGATCTATGCGGCGCTACGTGACCTCCGGGACCGCTACGCGGACCGCATCCGGCAGCGGTTCCCCAAACTGGAGCGCCGCGTCTCGGGATTCAACCTCGATCAGCTCCTGCCGGAGAACGGCTTCCACGTCGCGCGGGCGCTTGTCGGGACCGAGGGAACGTGCGTCACGGTCCTCGAGGCGACCACGAGGTTGGTCCCAAGCCCGCCGGGTCGCTCGCTGCTCGTCCTCGGATACCCGAACGTGTCCGCGGCGGGGAACGGCGTCATGGCGGTCCTGGACCAGGCTCCGCTCGCCGTGGAGGGGATCGACGATCGTCTGGTCGACGGGATGCGCCGAAAGGGCATGCAGGCCAGCGACCTGGCCCTGCTGCCGGCGGGGGGCGCCTGGCTGTTCGTGGAGTTCGGCGGGGAGACGAAGGCCGAAGCGGACGACCAGGCCCGCCGAGCTATGGCCGCCCTCGCGAAGCTCCCCAGCGCGCCGGACATGCGCGTTTTCGACGACCCCGCGCTCGCCCGCGGCGCGTGGCAGGTGCGCCAGGCCGCGCCGCGCGCCGCCGCCCGGATGCCGGGCGAGCCCGACTACTACGACGGCTGGGAGGACGCCGCCGTCCCCCCTGATGTGCTCGGGGAGTACCTTCGCCACTTCCGCGCGCTCTTCGATCGGTACGGCTACCGCGCCGGGATCTACGGCCACTTCGGCCAGGGATGCATCCACACGCGCATCGACTTCGACTTGAAGAGCCCCGAGGGGATCCGCCGCTACCGCGCCTTCGCCGAAGACGCCGCCGACCTCGTCGTGCGCTACGGAGGCTCCCTGTCCGGCGAGCACGGCGATGGGCAGGCCAGGGGCGAGCTGCTCCCGCGGATGTTCGGCGACGAGCTGGTGGCTGCCTTCCGCGAATTCAAATCCATCTGGGACCCGCAGGGGCTCATGAATCCTCACAAGGTGGTCGATCCCTACCGCCTCGACGAGAATCTGCGCCTCACCCAATCCGCGGCCGGCAGCGCGCAAACGGGCCGCGACGCGGCGCATTTCGCCTACGCGGAAGACGATGGGAGCTTCGCCCTAGCCATGGAGCGATGCATCGGCATCGGCGAGTGCCGCCGCCTCCACGGCGGGACGATGTGCCCCAGCTATCGAGCCACGCTGGACGAGCGGCATTCGACCCGCGGGCGCGCCCGGATGCTCTTCGAGATGCTCCACGGTGAGCCAGAGATCCGCGGTTGGGGGTCGACGGCCGTGCGCGATGCGCTCGACCTCTGCCTCGCGTGCAAGGCGTGCAAGAGCGAGTGCCCGGCGAACGTGGACCTGGCACGCTACAAGGCGGAGTTTCTGGCCCACTACTATCAGGGCCACCTGCGCCCGCGCACGGCGCACAGCCTCGGCTTGGTTCACCAGTGGGCGAGAATTGCCTCTCGATATCCGACCGTCGCCAACGGATTGGCCGAGAATCCGATCCTGGCGCCGTTTCTGAAAGCCGTCGCTGGAATTGCGCCGGAGCGCAAGCTCCCCGCCCTCGCGGCCGCGCCCTTCACCACGTGGTTTCGTCAGCGCTCGTCGAACCGGACGCCCGGGCGCGCTTCGGGAAGTCGGGTGCTCCTCTGGCCTGACACCTTCAACAATTACTTCACGCCCGGCGTCGCGAGGGCGTGTGTCGAGGCCCTGGAGCGGCTGGGATTCGAGGTGATCATCCCCGACGAGGATCTCTGCTGCGGTCGGCCCTACTACGACTATGGGCGAATCGACGAGGCCCGGCGCGCGCTGCGGCGCATCCTCCGGTCACTAGCGCCGCATCTCGAGGACGGCGTCCCCATCGTTGGGCTGGAGCCGAGCTGCATCGCCGTCTTCCGGGACGAGCTGCGCGGCCTCATGCCGAAGGACCCCTCCGCGCATCGACTTGCTGACCAGTCTTACGTGTTGAGCGAGTTCCTCGAATCTCAGGCCGAGCACGTGACGTGGCCGCGACTCGAGCGAAGGGCGCTCGTGCACGTTCACTGTCACCAACGCGCCCTGATGGGGACGAGCGCTGACACCGCGATCCTTCGTCGGCTGGGGCTCGACGCGCGTGTGCTCGACGCAGGGTGCTGCGGGATGGCCGGCGCGTTTGGCTTCGAGCGGGAGCACTACGCGGTTTCGATGCGCATTGGCGAGCAGGGAGTGTTGCCGGCCGTTCGCCGGGCCGAGTCGAGCACGATCGTGCTGGCGGACGGGTTCAGCTGTCGGGAGCAAATCGCGCACGGAACGGGCCGCCGCGCTCTTCACCTCGCCGAGGTCATCCATTCGGCCATCGTCGGGTAAAGACGAATCGCATCCCGTTCATCGTTCGACAAGCTCACCACGAACGGATCGCGGCTCGACCGGCTCAGGGCGAACGGCTGCTCAGCGTCCCGCTGGAGACCCAAGCACCTGGCTGAACGCCGAGACGGCGCGCGCGATCTCCGCTCGTCCGATCCCGTAGTGAGTGACGAGTCGGATGCGGGGAAAGCCGCCGGCCGAGATCTTGACGCCGAGCGCTTGAAGCGCGGACACGAGGCGCGCCGGGTCGACGTCGGGCCGATCGACGCGCGCGAACACGATGTTCGTTTCTACGGTGTCGGGGTCGACGTCCAGGCCGGGGATGTCGGAGAGCCCCTCCGCAAGGGCCCGAGCGTTGGCGTGGTCCTCCGCCAGCCGCTCGATCATCTCGTTGAGGGCGACGATGCCCGCGGCGGCGATGATGCCCGCCTGGCGCATGCCGCCACCCAGCAGCTTTCGATTCCGACGCGCCTCACGAACGAAGTCGGCGTCGCCCACGACTACCGAGCCCACTGGGCATGCGAGACCTTTGGACAGGCAAAAAGAGAGCGAGTCCGCGCACGCCGCGAGGGCGCTCACCGGAACACCGAGGGCCACCGCGGCGTTGAAAAGCCGCGCGCCGTCCAGGTGGAGCGCGACGCCCCGTCGTCGAGCGAGCCGCTGAACCTGCTCGAGGTAGCTCAGGGGCAGAACGCGCCCGCCGGCGACGTTGTGCGTGTCTTCGAGAGAGATCAGGCTGATCCGCGCCAGGTGGTCGTCGTCGGGAAGAAAGCACGCGTCGATCTGATCGATGGGGATCTGCCCCGAGGGGAGATCGTCGAGCGGATGCGGGTAGATCCCCCCGATAGCGGACATCCCGCCCTGCTCCTGGACGTACATGTGCGACGTGGCGCCGAGAATCACCTCGTGGCCGCGGCCACAGTGCGTCAACAGGGCAATGAGGTTGCCCATGGTACCGGAGGCGACGAAGAGCGCCGCGTCCTTCCCGCACCGCTCCGCGGACATCTCCTCTAAGCGGTTAACCGTCGGGTCCTCGCGGTACACGTCATCGCCCACCTCGGCGTCAGCCATGGCGCGGCGCATGGCTGGCGTGGGAAGGGTCACGGTATCGCTGCGGAGGTCGACGATATCAGTCACAATCGGTCACAGGCCAGCGGCGTACTCACGCGGCATGATTCCCAGGCGGGGACGTCCGCTCAAACTATACCGTGGCGCCGCGCAGCTCAGCCGCCGCCTCTTGAATCGACGTCGCGATCGCTGGGTAGCACCCGCAGCGGCAGATGTTTCCGATCAGCCAGTGGGCGATCTCGTCGTACGTCGGCGAGGGGTTGGCGCTCAGGAGAGCAGCGGCCGCCATGAGCTGGCCCGGGGTGCAGTAGCCGCACTGGGCGGCGACGTTGCGGATGAACGCCTTCTGGAGCGGGTGCAGCTCCCCGCCCCTGGCGAGGCCTTCGACCGTGGTCACCGATCGGCCGTCGACTTCAAACGCGAGGAAGTTGCAGGCGCTGACCACCCCGCCGTCCACGAGCACGGTGCACGCGCCACAGACCTCGGACTCGCACCCGCGCTTCGTGCCGGTGAGGCCGACCCGGTCCCGGAGGAAATCGAGAAGCACTTCTTCGACTGGAACGTCGCCCGACCACGGCACGCCATTCACCGTGACATTCACGCGCGCCGTCTCCAGCGTGCGAACACCGCGTTCAGTTTCCTCCATGCTGCGTCCTTCCGTTCGTGGCCGCGGCCTGCTCGATGGCGCGTTGCAGCAGAACGCGAGCGATGGTGATCTTGTAGGATGCCGAGCCGAGCAAGTCCCCAACGGGCTCTAGTCGCTCGGCGAGATAGGCGCTCGACTCGCCGATGACGCGCTGCGCCTCCGCGACCGTCGTGCCGACAACCCGTTCCTCGAGGTCAGAGAGGCGGATCGCCTTCGGACCGACGCAGCCGACCGCCAGCCGCGCCTCGGAAAGGCGACCGTTGGGCGCGAGCGACGCCGCGGCCGCGACGTTCACCGTGGGACGCGAGAAGCGCTCGACGCGCAGGAAGGCGGCATTCCAGCCCGCCGGAAGCGGGGTCGCCTCGATGGACGTGAGAAGCTCCCCCGAATTGACCGCCGTTTCGTAGGTTCCGACGAGAAATTCTGCCAGGGGCAGCGTACGCTCACCCGCCGAGCTGCTGATCGTCACCGATGCGCCATAGATCAGGAGGGCCGTGCCGGGATCGGCATGCGGATCCGCGAAACAGAGATTGCCGCCCAATGTGCCCTGGTTCCGCACCCGCGTGTTCCCTACGTGGTGCTCGGCATCCGCAAGGGCGGGTAGGCGTTCGCGGATCGTTGGATCCGACTCCAGCCGGCGATGCGTCACCGCCGCGCCGATTCTCACCGTTGATCCATTTGCTTCGATGACATCGAGGCCAGCGATCCGCTTGATGTTGACGAGGTAGTCGGGCTGGAGGAGGCCCTGCCGCATCAATAGGAGCAGCTCGGCGCCTCCGGCATAGACGGACGCCTGTTCACCGAGGCGCTCCAACTCCGCGGTCGCTTCTCGGATAGACGTAGGATGGACGACGCGAAAAGGGCTGAGCACCGTCGCTCCGGACGCTGGGAATCGACCGAAGATACTAACCCAAGCGGCGATCCGAATCCAGCGCTCACGTCACGAACATCACCGGATGCCGGTGCGGCATCCAGCAACGGCCTCGATCGCGTCACGCCATCTCGTAATGCTCGGCTTTGCCCAGGCCAGCCCGCAAATCGTTCCCGACCGGAGGCCTGGTGCGGTTCAGCTCGGCGTGCGCGGCGAGGCTGGCCTCGTCCGTCCATCGCTCAACGAGCAGCAGCTTGTCCGGGTTCTCGGTGTTCTGGAAGAGGTCGAATTGTTCGCAGCCGGGCTCCTTGCGCACCTCGGCGTGGCGCTCAGCCCGCGCCCGAACGAGCTCGTTGCCCTTTCCCGGCAGCGCGTCGATGGCCACGATGACTCTGATGGGCATTGCGGTACCCTCCCAGCCAATATTCACTCGAGCCCCTTCTGGGCGCCCCACAGCATACTGCTACGTTTGCAGCTCGCGCACCAGCGGGGCGAGCGCCTCCACCTCGCTGGTCCAGTCGTCCGGCTCATCAGCAGGTCGGAGCACGAGCTTGGAGATCCCAGCGTTCACGAACTCCTGGAGACGCTCGCGAATAGCCGCCAGTCCAACGGGCACGAGGAGGGAAGCCTCGACGTCCGGACGCCGCGCGGCGAGGGCCTCCAGCACGGCCCGCCCAGGCGGACGCAGGGCATAGACCAGCATGGCGCCGAAGTGCTCGGGATCGATTCGTCGATCCGCGGCCTCGGCCGCCTCGCAGACGATTGTCCGTCCCTGTACAGCCTCGGCCACCGTGCAGAAGCTCGGCAGCCAGCCATCGCCGACACGGCCAATGCGCCGGAGCGCCGCCGGCGCGAGTCCGCCGAGCCAGACGTCGATGGGGTGCTGGACCGGCCGCGGCAACACTGTGAGCCCGCGATAGTGGAATCGCGGCCCGTCGTGGTCGACGCGCTCCTCGGTCCACAGCCGCCGCAAAAGCGGGACCACCTCCTCCACCCATGCGCCTCGCTCGCGCGATTCGATACCGAAGGCCCGATGCTCGCGCGCGTCGGATGCGCCGAGACCGACGGCCACGAGCAGCCGTCCGTCGGAGAGTCGATCGAGGCTCGCAACCTGCTTCGCCACGACGATCGGATTTCGGCCGGGCAGGACCAGCACGCTCGTGCCCAGCTTCAACCGGCGCGTCTGCCCGGCCGCGACGGCGAGTCCGATGAGGGGATCCGGCGCGGCGCCCGTCAGCCGGTCCGACAACCAGAGCGAGTCGAACCGCAGACGATCGAGATCCCGGGCGACCGCGCCCAGGCGGGACGGATCGCGGAGTCCCTGCGTTCCGAGGGCATAACCGATGCGAACCTTCATGTTCCCGCAGCCATCGCGCGATTGCGCGCGCACCGGTTTCGCTCTCACCGGCACCGGCTAGACAACGCGCCACGGACATCATAGCCGCTGCAAGCTCGCATCCAGTCGCGCAACGACCCGGCGGGACGAGCCGCCGCTGCTGGCTGCCCACGCCGCGCCGGCTACCTCACGCCATTGACCGATAGGACCACCTCGGCCATACTTCGTCCCGCTGAACCAAGCGGTCAGGCCACATCAGCCGGGCGCAGATGGCGCCAACGACCGACTTCGGAGGGCGGATGGAACTTCGCGCTCGCAGGATCGCGCTTCGCGCGTCGCTCGGCACTCTCGCGCTGCTGCTTCTCGCCGTGGCGCCGATCGACCGATGGCAAGGCAGCGGCACGCCCTCACCGCGGGCGCGCGCCCAAGGGAGCAACGTCCTGTTTGTTCTGACTGACGATATGCGCCTCGACGAGCTGCAGTACATGCCCCACGTGCGGCAGCTCGTCGCGGAGCAGGGAATGAGCTTCGACTCCGAATTCGACAATGTGACCCTTTGCTGTCCGGCGCGCGCGTCTATCCTTCGAGGCCAGTATTCGCACAACACCGGGGTGCTCACCAATGGCGGTGAGAACGGCGGCTTCGAGTCAGCGTACTCGAGCCATTTGGAAGCCTCAACCATCGCCACGGCGATGCACGATGCGGGATACGCGACGGGACTCTTCGGGAAGTACCTGAACGGCTATCCCAATACCGCGAGCTCGGCGTACATCCCGCCGGGCTGGGACTCGTGGGCCAGCGCGTCCAGAGGAAACCCGTACAGCGAGTACAACTACACCCTCAACCAGAATGGGAGCCAGGTTCGCCACGGCCGCGATCCGGCAGATTACGGCACAGACGTCTACGTTCACTTGACCGAGTCGTTCATCTCGGACGCGATTGCGAGGGGCAAGCCGTTCTTCGCCTATCTCGCCGTATATGCTCCCCACTCGCCAGCGACGCCCGCGCCCCAGGATGTGGACGCATTTCCCGGATTGCAGGCGCCACGCGACGCGTCATTCAACGAGGCGGACGTCAGCGACAAGCCGGCGTACATTCAGCGGCTGCCCCTCTTGAGCCAGCGACAGCAGCGGAACATCGACAATCTCGCGCGGCGCCGAGCGCAATCATTACAGGCCGTCGATCGCGGCGTTTCGGACCTCGTCGGCCTGCTCGCGCGAGAGGGCCAGCTCGAACATACCTACATCATCTTCACGTCGGACAACGGGTTCCACCTCGGGCAGCACCGTATGCCGTCCGGGAAGATGACGGCATACGAGACCGACATCCACCTCCCGCTACTGATCCGAGGCCCCGGCGTCCCGGCCGGATCGCACGTTGCCGCGATCACCGGCAACGTCGATCTCGCCCCGACCATCGCCGAGATCGGCGGCGCGACGATGACCGACGACCCAGACGGTCGATCGCTGGTCCCGTTTCTGACGGCCTCACCTGCACCCGATCCGTCCGGCGGTCCGGACTTGATCATGCCCCCGGACGGCTGGCGGCACGCGTACCTCCTCGAACACTGGACAGCCACATCCACGCGTCAGGACCGCTCGGGCGCCGCCGAGCTCGAGCCGGACGATCCCGACCAGGGCGGATCCGCGCCGGGCGACGATCCGTCCGAGCGCCGCCCACCCGCGATCCCTCGCATACCAGAGTTTCAGGGCCTCCGAACGGCGACCTACACCTACGTCGAGTACGAAACCGGCGAGCGCGAGCTGTACGACCTGACGGCGGACCCAGATGAGCTGAACAACGTCGCCACCAGCGCTGACCCCGCGCTCCTCGACGCCCTGCATCGCCAGCTCGACGAACTGCGAAGCTGCGCTGGGGCGGCATGCCGCGTGGCGGAGAAGCAGCGGAGCGACGGCCGCACGGCCGGCGCTCCGCTCGCATCGCGCTGATTAGCCGCGGGGACCGCGCTCCGGCACCGTTCGAGTCATGAGCTGGTCGACACGCTGGTCCGCCACGGCTTTCAGAGCATTGGCGACCACCGACGGGTCGACGTTGTGCGCGTGAGCGACGTCAGTGAGGCTCTTGCCCGGCAGCTCTTGCCGGAGTTGATCGGGGGTGATGCCCAGCGCCTGAGCGGCGGCATCGAGCCCGGCCTGGCGAGCCTGCATCCCCATCCGCGCGGCCCGAGCCCAGCGGTGATGGCCAAATGCGCCGGGATGGCCGGAGCCCCCGCTCTCCGCTCCAACCTGCGCGCGCGCTGCCTGGACGGCCTGGTGGAGCTGGTCAGTGGTCACGCCGAGATTTGACGCCACAGCCTGGGCGAACGCCTGCATGCGCTCCGCTCGCGGTCCGCTGCCCTGGGGTCCTCTCGCGCCATCCTGGGCGTACGAAACGCCGAGGGTCGCGGCGATCGCGAGAACGCCGACCCCGGCAACCACAAGTCCGCGTTTGAACCAACCTCTGCTCACGTTTCTCCTCCTCGCTCGGGCGCCTCGTTGGCGAAGGCGCCCATAGAACCTGCATGAAGTCTGCCACCCGTGAATTAGGAGTGAGTTCGGTGATTGTCACGGAACTGTAAAGTTCCGCCTCACACGCGGCGGGAATCCCCGCGTGTGCGCGCCGGCGGCGCTTGTCCCCGCAAGTGCCGATGGGATGGCACCGAGTGCCCACCCTGCCGCGCAGGACCCAAACCACCCGCGCCGCCGTCCGCGCCCAGCCTGAATGGATATGGTCGCGAGTCGCACGCGGACCGATCCTAAGTATGGATCCGATTCGGGAGGTGCGGTATGAATCAGATGGTGGCGGACATTCGGACGATGCGCGAGTCGGGACTCAGCTACGAAGAGATGCTTCACCTGGCCTGGCTCAAGCACCAGGTCCGAAGCGGTAAACGCACCGAGACGCCGATCGAATACAAGCGTCTCCTCTTCCTCCGCTATCTCTTTAGCCAGGGTCTGATCGAACGGTAGAAGCCCGGGCAGGTACGAACCGGGAGCGCCCATGCTGCGTAATCGAGAGATCGCGAACCTCCTCGACGAGATCGCGGAGCTGCTCGAGGCCAAGGGCGAGAGCGTTTTTCGAATTGGCGCGTACCGAAACGCGGCTCGCCGCATCGAGGGCTGGCCGGAGGACATCGAAGAGGTCTGGAAGGCCGGGCGCCTTGACGACATCCCGGGCGTGGGGGAATCCATCGCCGCTAAGGTCTCGGAATACCTCCAGACCGGACGCCTCGAATACCTTCAGAAGCTGAAAGAAGACGTTGGACCTGGCCTGGCCGAGCTGCTCGCGGTTCCGGGGCTCGGTCCGCGCCGCGCCCACCTGATCCACGATCGGCTCGGGATCTCGACCGTCGACGATCTGGCGGCAGCGGCGCGCGAGCATCGCCTCCGCGCGCTCCCCCGCATGAGCGAGAAGCTGGAAGCCGCCGTTCTTCGAGAGGTCACCCGCCTGGCGCAGCGAAGCCAGCGCCTTCCCTTGGGGGTGGCGCTGCCCGCCGCCGAGGAGGCGGCCATGGCCCTCCGCTCGCATCCGGCGATTCAGCGCGTCGAGCCGGCAGGGAGCATTCGGCGGCGCCGCGACACCATCGGCGATATCGATCTTCTCGTCGCCTCCGCCCAGCCCGCCGCCGCGGTCGGCGCCTTCACGAGCCTCCACATCGCGAGGGAGGTGCTCGCATCCGGGTCTACCAAGGCAACGATCCTCACGGCCGGAAATCTCCAAATCGACCTCCGCGTCGTCGCACCCGACGAATGGGGCGCGGCGCTCCTGTACTTCACGGGATCGAAGGAGCACAACATCGAGCTGCGCGAGATGGCGATGCGGCGGGGATGGAAGCTCAATGAGTACGGCCTGTTCGATGAGGCGTCGGGGCGTCGACTGGCGAGTGCGACGGAGCACGACGTGTACGCGTCGCTCGGCCTCCCGTGGATCCCGCCCGAGCTGCGGGAGAGCCGCGGCGAGATCGCGGCGGCCGCGGCAGGTCGCCTGCCGACGTTGATCGAAGTCACCGACCTGCGCGGCGACCTGCACGTCCACTCGAACTGGAGCGACGGCGCGGACACCCTGGAGGCGATTGCCGCGGCCGCGAAGGAACGCGGGTACGAATACCTCGCCATCACCGACCACTCCCCCGGCCTCGGCATCGCCCGTGGTCTCACGCGCGACCGAGTGAAGTCCCAGCGGGTGGCCATCGAGGCTCTGAACGCGCGCCTGGCACCGTTCCGACTACTGCACGGGGCCGAGGTCAACATTCGGAACGACGGAACCCTCGACTATCCTGAGACCGTCCTCAACGCCTTCGACATCGTGGTCATCGCCGTGCACGGAGCATTCACCCAGTCGGAGGCGGCGATGACCGAGCGCATCCTGGCGGCGATGCGAAAGCCGTCCGTGGCGATCCTCGCCCACCCGACAGGTCGGCTCATTGGCAAGCGCGAGCCCTATGCTGTTGATCTTGAGCGCGTGCTGCGCGGAGCCCGCGAGTGCAACGTCGCCGTGGAGATCAACAGCCAGGGGGACCGGCTGGACCTCAACGACCAGTGGGCGCGTCGCGCGAAGGAGCTGGGCGTGGCCCTGGTCGTCTCCACGGACGCGCATGCCGTGGGCCAACTCGATCTGACCCGCTACGGCGTCGCCATGGCCCGGCGCGCTTGGCTGGAGAGCAACGACATCCTCAACACCCTCCCCCTCGACGCGCTCCTCGAACGTCTGCGGTCTCACCGCGAGGCCGCGTAACACGCCGATCTTCGGAGCAGAAGGACCCCGACGGCAGTCGGATCTTATCCAGCCATGTGCGCGACGCGGTGCACGAATCGCCGCCCCGCTTCGTCCAGATGGCGCACCTCTTCGTGCTGGCCCAGCCCGCCTGGCGGGCCGACGCGGTTACGGTTCATGCACAACGCGCAACCCCGACCGATGGGGTAGGATCGTAGGAATGGCGCACGCCTATCAAACATTCGCTTCACGGAGGAGATGTTGACGCAGGCTCACGACCAGACCCCGCGGCAGTCAGGCTACCAGCAGTGGATTGCCCGGGAGGGGATTCCGATCGTGCGGGGGCACGGCATACGCGACATCATGGCCGTCGAGCTGGCGCCTTGGCCGCGCATGGGAGGCCGTGGCGCGTACGTCGACCTGATGGGCCAGGAAGGGATCACCGGCTTCTACGTCGCCGAGATTCCGCCCGGCGGCGCCCTTGAGCCCGAGCGCCACCTCTACGACGAAACGATCTACGTGCTGTCCGGCCGGGGTTCGGCCAAGGTTTGGGCGGGAACTCGCGACGCGCCCATCGGATCGCCGAGCGTGTTCGAGTGGCAGGCGGGCAGCATGTTCTCACCGCCCGTCAACACCTGGCACCAACTCTTCAACGTGTCCGGCACGGAGCCCATTCGACTGGTCGCGGCGACCATCGCGCCCCTGGTGATGGACATCTTTCACAACCCCGACTTCGTCTTCAACTGCGACTATCAGTTCACAGACCGGTACCAGGGACAGCCGGATTTCTACGAGGTCAAAGAGCGCTTCTACTTCCAGCCCGGCCGGAAGTGGCTATGGGAGACGAACCTCGTGCCGGACGTGCGCGGCATCGCCCTCATCGATGATGACCGCAAGGCGGCGGGCGGGCGCGGTACCCACTATCAGATGGGGGGAAACGTCCTCGCGGGCCATATGTACGAGTTCCCCGCAGGCTGTTACCACAAGGCCCATGCGCACGGCGGGGGCGCGATCATCCTGAACGTCTCCGACTGCAAGGGGTATACGCTCCTCTGGCCTCCGGAGGCGGGCGTGCAGCCCTACGCTTCGGGTCACGGGGACCGGGTCGTGCGCGTCGATTGGGGTGACAACAGCCTCTTCAGCCCCGCCGGCGGGTGGTTTCATCAACACTTCAATACAGGGCGGACGGTGGCAAGACAGCTCGCGTTTCGCCTTGGGAGCCATCGCCACGACGTGGTCTTCCACACAGCGGCGAGCCGCGAGGGGCAGCAAGTCAGCGTGAAGGACGGCGGGACCCTCATCGAGTACGGAGACGAGGACCCACGGATCCGGGCCGACTTTCAGCGCGAGCTCGCCGAGTTCGGCGTCGCCTACGAGATGGATCGGGTCGCGGCCGGGCGCTGATCGCCCCTCATCCGGCGGGGGCGGGGCTCATGCCCCGGCCCCTCACCCGGTGGGCGCCAGGCAATTAACGTCCTCGGGGGCTCAGTCCACCGACCAGTCCTGCACATTCCAGGTGATCCCTTCCTGGGGGCCGTAGTTGCCCACGGGACCCCGCACGCCATTGCGGGCGATGATCACCTCCACGGAGTAGATGAGGGGCTGAGCGCCGACCAGCTCCGTCATCCGCTTCAGGACCGCGATAGTCGCCTCGCTACGCTCGCGCTCGTTCAGCGAGGTCAGGCGAATCTTCTGCAGGCGATCGACTTCAGGGTCAGAGAAGCTGCCGCGATTCGAGCCGGCGAAGCGATTGTCTGGCGTGGGGAAATTGCTCGTCGTCCACACGAACGTTTCCGCGCCGATCGTGCGGCCGTTGAGCGCCGCCGCGGGAAAGCCCGCGCGCAGCTCCCCCTCGCGGACCCGGGCGGGGGGAATGGTCGTGGTGCTCGATGTGACACCGGCGTCCTTCCAGTTGTTCGCGACGATGGTGGCGATCTGCGCCTGTGCCGAGGTCGCGGTGAGGTCGACGTCGAGGGTCCGTCCGGATGCATCAACCAGCGGGCCACCCTGGGGAGGACGCCGCCAGCCAGCGTCCTCGAGGAGCGCGACCGCGCGGGCAACATTATGCGGATACTTCACGATGGCGCGATCCACCTCCGGGAACAGCTCGTCGGTCGGGGCGATGAAGGCGTCGGCAGCGGTACCGAAACCGAGGTCGATGACGTCAGCCAGCCCCTCGCGGTCGATGGCCGAGATCAGGGCCTGGCGCACGCGCACATCGGCAACGGCGCGCTGCCAACCGGGAACTTCTCGGTACTGAAACTCCATGTAGGCCGTCCGCGTCACCCACGCCTTCACGTACCCCTGGCCGCCCCACTGGTCGCGGGCGATAGCAGCCTCCTGGGCGCGCACGCCCGGCGAGTTGATCATGTCCACCTCGCCGGACAGCACGTTCGCCAGCTCGGTGTTGGGGTCGGAGATGAAGCGAATGTCGATCGCGTCCAGCTTCGGGGGGCCCAGGGCCCAACCGAGGTGCGCCCTCGCCAGGATGCCGACGCCGGGGGTCCAGCGTTCGACGCGGAACGGCCCCGAGCCGATGTACGAGGTCGTCCACTCATCGCCCAGGGCAAATGTCGCGCGGGCGTTCCGGTACTTGTCCTCGAGCTGCTGGCGGGGAAGTGGGTTCAGCGCCTGAAAGCCGAGCACGTTGGCTAGCGGATACGGCTCCTTCCAGGTGATCACGAGGGAATGATCGTCCTTCGCTTCAACTCGGGCCATGAGCGGCTCGGGATCGGGCTGCTGGATCGGGAGGTCCTTGTCCAGATAGACCTCGAACGCGAACACGAAGTCCGGCGCCGTGAGGGGAGTGCCATCGTGCCAGGTAGTGTTCTCCCGAAGGTGGTAGACCGTGACCATCGTCCCGTCCGGGTTGATGATCCAGTCGCCATTGTCCTGAGATGGAATGTCCTTCGCGAGAATCGGGTGCGATGCACCGCTGAGATCCCGAGAAGTGAGGGTGGAATTAAACATCCACTGGTATTCGCCATTGCCCGCGCCCGAGAGGAATTTCGGGCTCAAATAATTGGGCTCGTTGGGCCAGGCGATCTTCAGGGTGCCGCGCGGCCGGTCCTGCGACACCGCTGCCGTGGAACTGCTGCTCCTGTTGGACGTGCCATCGGTTGACGACGCCCCCGGCCCACAAGCGGCCAGCGCCAGCGATAGGCCGAGGATCAGTGCGCGGAGCCGCGGGGCGCGCAAAGGTCCAATGGACGCGAACATGCTTCCTCCAGCATCAGGGTGGGGCACCGTGAATGGTAATACAGCCGTGGGGCATCATGAGAGGAAGGGACCGGACGGTTCAGTCCGACCGATGGCCGGCGCGAGATGAGGCGGGCAGTTGCGACGGAGATACGGGCGACTGTCCGCAGCGTGCGCCGTCAACGAAGACCTCGACGGAGATCAACATGAATGAACGATGGAAACGAGCTTACCGAGCCCAGTTCGGCAGCGAGGCCGACGACGACATTGCGAACGGCTATGCCGACGACGTCGAAGCCTGGAGGATCAATTGGCAATCGGCCTATGACGCCGGCGAGGAGTGGGCGGTAGCCATGGCCGGCGAGGGCGAGGACGACGGCGACGACGACGGAGAGGACTGATGTCTGGAGAAGATGGACGCTGCGCATCGAGCGGCCAAAGAAATAGGGAGCGCTGTGGCGGCGCACATCGGTGGACGAGTCCACTGGGGCAGACCGGGAAAGCTGGAACCGTTCCCCGGGGATGGCCGGTCGTCCGCCGAGCGCGTCCCGGGGATCAGAAGTCCAGCCAGCGCGGCGTTACCACCTGGCCGCCTGGGCGGGCGTGGCCGGATAAAGGCCGGCCTCGGCAATGAGGGAGTGGTCCAGGTTGGTGTCGATCATGCCGCGGGCCGGATCGCGAATCACGCCGATGGGGTCCTCGCCGCGCTGGACTCGGTCGATGTTCTCGCGAAGAAGCTGCCGCAGCATGACGACGCCCCGATCCGTCGTCGCCATACGCTCGGTCGAGCGGTCGGCGATCGGTCCCTGCGTCTCCCAGGCCATGTAGTCCTGGGCATCGACGCCATCCATGAAATGCTGGGTGAACGGGTGGCAAGCACCCATCGGCTCCTTGTGCGGGCGCGCCGCCACAACCTCGGGCCCCGCGTCATCTGGGGTCAGCTCGCCGTCCCGGTTCGGAATGAAGCGCACCTCGTAGATCCAGAGGTGCGTGTCGTCCAGGGGCGTGCGGATCTCGATGCCATTCCCCTGCCGGAGGATGTTCGGGAAGATCAGCGGATGCTCGTCGACCGTCCCGTCAGCATAGGTGCGCTTCTTCATGATCCCGTTGTCGGTGCGATAGAAGTCGATGCTGGCCACATCGTCAGTGAACCCGCGCGTCGTATTCGTCACCGGCCGGCCCCTCGCGGCCATCGACTGGTGCAGGATCTGAAGGTGGGCCGGGTCAACGGAATTCTCCATCGCCTGGAGGTAATTGCAGTCAACCCGTGCGCGAAGCTGCACGGTCTGCCGACCATCGCGGCGCACGAGCACATCGTAGAGGGGAAGCTCGGGCGCTGGATGCGGCCCGAGGTACGCCCAATACAGTCCCGCCAGCGTTTTCACCGGATACGCCCGCTGCTTGACGGTGAGATGGAACAGGCTCCCCTCGGGCTCGGCCGGCGTTTCCAGACACGTGCCGTGGACGTCGTAGAGCCAGCCGTGATAGGCGCAGGCGATGCCGCGCTCCTCGACGCGTCCGTAGAGCAGCGACGCGCCGCGATGAGCGCAATGGTCTGCCAGAAGGCCGGCGTTGCCGCTCTTGTCCCGGAAGAGCACCAGGTCCTCTCCGAGAAGCCGAACGAACCGAGTGGGCTGCTCGGCGCTGACGTCGGCGGTCATGGCGATCGGGTACCAGTACCGACGGAGGAGTTCGCCGCACGGTGTGCCCGGCCCAACGCTCGTCAAGAGCTCATTTTCTTCATGGGTCAACATGGCTTCGCACCTCCGCATCCGGCAGCAGGCGACAGATTCGATATGGGAGCAGGTGATCGCCCCAGATTTATACAGCCGATGGCTCAGATCGAACGGCTGGCGTTGCGGTCATCTTCGAGCACGCCAGGCAA
>Ga0070741_10007364_pt1 | contig 22812 bp, 15 predicted proteins | sample Coa_R1_4_FD_66440 | JGI IMG/M metagenome (GOLD analysis project Ga0070741, IMG submission 66440) | Surface soil microbial communities from Centralia Pennsylvania, which are recovering from an underground coalmine fire - Coalmine... | ecosystem: Environmental > Terrestrial > Soil > Unclassified ... | reverse complement strand
TCCTCTTTCAGCACGAACCCGACGCCGCGGACGGTCTGGATCAGCCGCGGCACGCCGTCGATGTCGATCTTCTTCCGCAGCCGCGTCATCTGGACGTCGATCACGTTGTCGATCGGCGTGGCGCGATGCGGTTCTTTCCAGACGTCACGCGCGAGCATGTCGCGCGAAACAGGATGGCCCTGATGCCGGAGGAGATACTCGAGCAACTCGAACTCGCGAACGGTCAAGTCGAGCGTCCGCTCGCCGCGCGTGGCCGTGCGTCCGACGAGATCCAATTCGAGATCGAGAGCTTTCAGCCGCGTGACCTCGGCCCCTCGCACCCGCCGCGTCAGCGCCCGGACGCGCGCCAGCAGTTCCGCCACGGCAAATGGCTTGACGAGGTAATCGTCCGCGCCGAGATCGAGGCCGCGCACGCGGTCGTCGATCGCATCGCGCGCTGTGAGCATCAGCACGGGTGTGTCGATGCGACGCTGCCGGAGCGTCTGCAGGATGTCGAACCCGCTGCGCCCCGGCAGCATGACATCGAGCAGGACCAGGTCGAACGTCTCGGCGTTCGCGCGAAAAAAACCGTCCTCGCCCGTCGTCGCGACATCGACGACGTAGCGCTCCCCTTCGAGCGCCTGCGCGAGCACGCGCGCGATCTTCGGTTCGTCTTCGACGACGAGCACTCTCACCGAGAGGAAATGTTACTGGGTCGCCGACACCGGCTGTCTGACTTTTGTGTCAGGCTCGAACGGCATCGCGAGCAGCCCCGGAAACGACGTCAACTGCGCCGGATCCGCATCGTCCAGACCGTAGGTCAGCGTGTAGGCTCGCGCGCTCGGCGTGAAGGTGCCGAGGACGCGATCCCACAACGTCAGCACGTTCGCGTAGTTCGAGTTCGTTTCGGCCATGACGCGCGAGTGATGGATCTTGTGCAGATTCGGCGTCACCAGGACGGTCGAGAGTGCGCGGTCCACGCCGCGCGGCAAGCGGATGTTCGAATGCTCGATGATCCCGAAGCTTGACTGCAGCAGCCGCTGGATGACGACCGCCTGCGCAGGGATGCCGATGAGCCACACCGGCACGACCGAAAACAAGAAGCGCCACACCGTCTCGACCGGATGCGTCCGATACGTCGTCGTCACGTCGACGAAATCGTCGCAGTGGTGGATCCGATGGAAGCGCCAGAGCCACGACGACATGTGCAGCGTACGATGGGAGAGGTACCCGACGGAGAAATCCAGCAGGACCACGCCGAAAACGACCCGCCCGGTCGGTGACCAGGCGGTCACGGACAGCAATCCTGCCGGCCGAAGCGACACCGCAAGGATCGCGGCCACCGACGAGAGCACCCAGTTGACGCCGAATCCGAGTCCGGTGAACGCGAGGTTTGCGGCGCGGCGATCGCCGTCCCGCTTGGCGGCAAAGAACGGCACGGCGACCTCGAGCACGGCGCCAACCGCCATCACGGCAAGAATGAAAGCAATGTTGCTGAGAAATTCGCGCGCGGTCATCGACTGCCCTCCGAGGTCATCGTAGGCAGTCGCTGCGCTTCCGCACCTGACAAGATCCTGACGATTACGTCAGGCAGCTCAGGTCAGGCGCCCTTCTGCGCCTTCATCAGCAGAACTTCGAGGTCACGCTCGAGCTCAGCGATTCGCTCGCGATTCATGTGCAGTTCGTGCTCGATCCGGCGCACCGACCTGAGCACTTCTTCCACCTGGCCGTACAAATTCTCGTGCTCGAGCCGCGTAACGTCCACCGACTCGCTTGGCGGACGCCGACGGTTCTTCTTGCGACGATCAGAAGCCTTTCGTCGCTCGGTTGCCACGCTGAGGTACAGAGCAAAACGCGTGCTGAGCGCGCGCTACGACTTCGGTCGCGGCGTCACATCCGCTTCAGTCATTCCAAGCGCCCACTTCAGCGCCTCGAAGTACATGTGGTAGACGTCCGGATTGTCCCACGTGCTCGATGCGTGGGCGAACGACGAGTAGAACACGCGGCCCTTGCCGTACATCTTCGCCCACGCCAGCGGATAGTCGCCGTCGGCGCGATGATTCTCGGCGTTCGGCGGCATCTTCGACGTGTCGAGCCGCAGCAGCACGCGCATCTTGTCGCGCGAGAACTCTTTCGGCTGATAGAACTCGTCGGTGATGTTGAACGTCGACGCGAAGTGCTTCGTGGCCGGGAACGCCGGGTCGTCGTTGATGACGGTGCCGGGCGCGGTGTTCCACGGGTGACCGTCGTAGCGAGCGCCAATCAGATCGAGGAACTCGGGCCACGATTCGAACGCCGTCAGCCCTGTGTGCGCGGCGACGAATCCCTTCCCATCGTCGTGCACGAAGGCGAGCAGATCTTTCTTCTGCGCCGCGTCCAACTGGATCTCGCGATGCCCGAGGAAGAAGATCGCGTCGACGTTCGCAAGGCTGGGCCCGCCGCTCGCCGGCTTGCCGTCGGTCATCAATGGGGTTTTCGAGATGATGTTCGAGTCGGTACGGATGAAGGTGTCGTACGCGCCGGATTCGTATCCGAGCCGCTCGATGATCGCGAGCGCGTGCGATGTCGAGTCGTGCTGCGCGATCCCGTTTCGCGTGTCCGCCCACGCGAGGACCGCTTTCCGTGTTCGCGGCCGCGGCGGACCGCCCCGGCCACGCTGCGCGGACAGCGACGCGACGACGCCGACACAACACGCGACGACAAGCAGCTTCTTCATCGTCCGAAGTACTTCGCCAGGTAGTCGATCGCCGCGCGGCTGTCCTCGTCTGTCCCGGGCGCCCCGCGCTCGCGCATCGATTCGACGGTTTGTTGCCATTCGGTGCGCGAATGGCGCGGCGTAATCGCCGTTTCGAGGCCGTGACAGTCGCTGCACATCTTCAACACGGCGGTCTTCCCTTTCGCTTCGGGCAGACCCGTCGTCATCGTCGGTGCGGCCGCAGGTGTGTCGATGCGCAGCGCCCACTTGATGGCTTCGAAATACATCTGCTGAATCGCCGGGTTGTCCCACGACGTGTCTTCGTGGCCGAGCGTCGAGTAGAAGACGCGTCCCTTGCCGAAGTTCTTCGTCCAGGCGACCGGAAAATCCTTGTCGGTGCGATGGACCAGCGGCGCGGTGAGATCGAGCTTCGACGCATCCAGGTGCGCCAGCACGTGGACGTCGCTGCGGGAGAAATCCTTTAGCTGATAGTGCTCGTCGTGAAACACCGTCCCCGACGGAAAGTTCTTCATCGCCGGGAACGACGGGTCGTCCACGACGACGGTCGCGTCGGTGATGCCCCAGGGATGCTCGTCGAAGCGGCCGCCGAGCATCTTGCCGAACTCCGGCCACGAGAAGAACGCGGTCGCGCCCGAATGGGCGGTGACGAACCCTTTGCCATCATCGCGCACGAACGACAGCAGGTCGGCGCGCTGCTGCGGCGTCAGACCGATCTCGCGGACGCCGAAGAAAAAGATCGCGTCGTAGTAATTCAGGTTGTGCGCAAGGAATTGCTCGCCTGTCGCGATGCCGGTCCCGGTCTTGAACGTGATGTCGCGCTTCGTGATCGGCTGCGAATCGGTGCGGAACGTCGTGTCGTACAACCCCGACTCGCGGCCCAGACGTTCGATCGTCGCAAACGCATGCGAGATCGACTCGTGCTGATAGCCGTTTCTGACGTCGCCCCACGCCAGGACGTGCTTCTTCACATGCTGATTGCTAATTGCTGATTGCTGCGTTCCAAGAGCGAAGGCGACGATCTTCGAGCCAGCGGGCGATTGCAGATAGCCACCGCCGCCGGCGGCGACGACAACGTACTGGCGGCGATCCTTGCCCATGAACGTCATCGGCACGCTGTGCGAGGGCGCGTCGAGCGTCGTATCCCACAACTGCTTGCCGGTCTTCGACTCGAACGCGCGGAAGTGACCATCGGTCGTCGCGCCGATGAAGATCAGGCCGCTTGCCGTCGCGATGCCGCCGCCGAGCCCGAGTCCACCGGTGTTCGTGAGGCCTTTGTCCTTCAGCGCCGGGATGAAGCCGATCGGCACGTGCCATGCGATGTCGCCCGTATTCACGTTGACGGCGATGAGCTCGCCGAATGGCGGCGCCGAGCACGGCACTTTCGTCTCGGGATTCCAGAATCGTCCTACTGCACCGCCCCATGGCGACCGGCGCACCCATCCGGCGTTCCCGCTGCGATCGGTGCCCTGAACCATCTTCGCGACCTGACCGAGGTTCATCACGTTCGTGAAGACGAGGCCGAGCGACGGGTCGTACGCCGTGCCGTTCCAATTCCCTCCGCCAATCGTGCTCGGGAACGTCAGCATCGTCCCCTCGGTCCCGGGCGGCGTGTAGGGACCGTTCGTGTACATCCCGCTCTTGTCCCAGAGATCCTTGCAGTACGCCTGGATCTCCGGCGTCAGCGCGTTGAAGTCCTTCGCGGGATCGAACGTGATGCGTCCGAGCGGCGCTGGCTTCGTCGGGAACGGCTGCGTCGGCCACGAGGCTTCGCCGGGCACGTTGCTCTTCGGCACGGGACGTTCTTCCATTCCGAAGATCGGCTCACCAGTGACGCGATCGAACATGAACAGCAGCGACATCTTCGTGACGACGACGACGGCGGGGATCGTGCGGCCGTTGCGCTTCACGTCCACGAGCGTCGGCGCTGCGGGAATGTCGAAGTCCCACAGATCGTGATGCACGAGTTGCTGAAACCACTTCAACGCGCCGGTCGTCGCGTCGAGCGCGACGAGCGAATTGCCGTAGAGGTTCTTGCCGTGACGGTCGGCGCCGTAGTAGTCCGACGTCGGCGCGCCGAGCGGAACGTAGACGATGCCGCGTTGATCGTCCACGGTGAAGAACGACCACATGTTGGTGCCGGAGCGATTCTTCCAGCTGTCGTTCTCCCACGTGTCGGCGCCAGGCTCGCCCGCGCGCGGCACGGTGTGGAACGACCAGAGCAGCTTGCCGGTCCGCGCGTCCCAGCCGCGAATGTCGCCGTAGAGGCCGTAGCTCGGCGACTGCTCGCCGTTGTTCCCTCCGGTGATGACGATGTTCTTGTAGACCGCCGGCGGCGAGACGAGGCTGAAGCCGCCGTCCACGTCGCCGCGGACGCTTGCTTTCAGGTCGACCGAACCGCCCTCGCCGAACCCATTCTCGAGTTTTCCGCTCTCGGCGTTGACGGCGATCATCTTGTCGCCCGCGCCGCTGAACAGACGCGCCGGCGTGCGCGCGTCGCCAGGCCAGTACGCGACGCCGCGCCGGCTGACGTTCGCCGGCGCGGTGAACCTCCACAGGACCTTCCCCGTTTCGGGTTCGAGCGCGATGATGTCTTTGCCGGCGGTGACGTACATCATCCCGCCGACGACGAGCGGCGTGACCTGAATCCCAGTCACGCCGGTGTCGAACGACCACGCCGGCTGCAGCGTCGAAACATTCGCCGGCGTGATCTGCGTGAGCGGTGAGAAGCGCGTCCCGCCCGCGTCGTGATCGTGCATCGGCCAGTCGCCCTGATCGGCGGCGATCAGGACGGCCGGCGCGAGAAACGCCGCCAAGAGCACTCCACGCACGTTAGGCACGTTAGGCACTTTACGCACGTTAGGCACTCCAGGCGCGTTAGGCACTCCAGGCACTGCAGGCACCTTAGAAGTTGAACTTTAGCGCGAACTGCATGATTCGCGGATCGCCGGCGCTCTGGATTTGGCCGAAGCTCGCGCTGTTGAGCGAGGTCACCGGCGCGTTGAAGTTCACCTTGTTGAAGACGTTGAAGATCTCCCACCGGAACTGCAGGTTCTGCGTGCCCGACAGCGGGAACACGCGCGTGATCCCGAGATCGTTCTGCAGCGTCGACGGGTTGACGATCGTGAACGGCAGCAGCGAGCTATACGTGCCGCTCGCCGGCGACGTGAACGCCGCACGGTTCAGATAGTTGCCCGGCGTGCCGTCGCCGTACGGATCGTCGAGCACCTGGACCGCCCGCTGGCCGCCGACGCCGGTCAACGCGTTGTCGACGCCAGTCGTGACCGTCGAGCGGTTGCCGCTCTGCCACCGCACGAGCGGCGACACCTGCCAGTCGCTCAGGATGTAGTGCGCCATGCGATTGCTGAACTGCGGCGTCCGCGCCACGACCGAGAAGTTCACGACGTGACGACGATCCGACGAGCAGTACGAATAGTCGCCGTACGGATTCGCCGGGTTCACGATCGTCGGTCCGGTGATTTCGGTCGTCGCCGGATCGCTCATGCACTTCGACAACGTCCAGTTGGCGAGGACGCTCAGGTTATCCTTCAACCGCCTCTGCGCCTGCAGGAACATCGCGTTGTAGTTGCCGCGGCCGCCGTCGTCGAGCTGACCGATCGTGCCGTAGAACTGACCCTGCGACAGGTTCGCGAGCTCGAGGACGCGGCGGTTGTTCGTGTTGCCGGTCGTCGCGCCCGGTCCGAAGACCGCGGGATTCAACTCGGTGCCGATCCACAGATGGCTCGAGTGGTTGCCGAGATAGCTCGCGGCCAGCAGCCAGTCACCGACCTGCCGTTGCACGCTGAGGTTCCACTGCTGCAGCGTCGTCGGATTCAGATCGAGCGGCGCGTTGACGTACACGCCGAACGCCGGGAAGGCCTGCGTCTGCCAGTTGTTGTTGAGCGCCGGGAACGGATTGCCGCCCGGGTAACCGAGATACGGGTTCGCGAATCCGCCAGCCGGATTCGAGATCGTGATCTGCGCGCCCCACGGCGGGTTGTTCGCAAACCGCGTGTTGAAGAACAACTGCGGCGCGTCGTAGAACACACCCCACGACGCGCGGACGCTCGTCGTCTCGCTGCCGCCCGGGTTCCAGACGACGCCGACGCGGGGAGCGAAGTCGGACCACTTCTTGTTCGAGACGCCGTTGGCCGGATAGTTCGCGTCGCCGGGGAAAATCAAACCGGCCGGCGCCTGCGGGTACACCGTGCTGTGCACGTTCTGATCGAAGAGCGTGCGATCGAAGTGGCTCACCCATCCGAAGGTGTTCTGCACCGGGTTGAACGGCTCCCACCGGATGCCGAGATTCAACGTCACGTTCGGCGCGACGCGCCACGTGTCCTGCGCGTACATCCCGACGTAATCGTGGTGGTCGTAGTCGTAGACCGGGTTGCCCTGCACGAATCCGCCGCTCGCAATGCCGAGCATGAAGTCGGCGAGCGAGAGACCGGTGCCCTGCCCGTTGAACGTGAACTGGCCGTTCGTCGGACGATTGTTCAGGGTCTCGATGTTCGAGTGGATCCAGTTGCCGCCGATCGAGAACTGGTGCGCGCCGCGAATGAAGTCGAGGTCGTCGGCGAGCTGGAACGTCTTCGAGTTGAAGTAGCCCGGGTTGGTGCCGCCAGCGCCGACCGAGAACCCGTTGCCGGTGACGCTGATACCCATGTATCCCGGCACGAGGCTGAAGATGTTGCTGCCGAGATCGGTCGCCGAGAAGAACGACGGCATCGGCCGATCGTTCAGCGTGCGGTTGTAGGTAACGTGCAGCGAGTTGAGGCTGTTCGACGACAACACGTAGTTGTGTCCGACGACGATCGAGTGCACCTGGTTGTCCTGACCGGTGCGGCTCAGCGTCAGGACGTTGGTGCCGTCGTAGGTCGCCGGGTTGTCGTAGTGCGCGTAGTAGTACCGCGTGAACATCTGCTGCTTGTCGCTGATCGTGTAATCAATCTTGCCGAGGCCCTGCTGCTCGGTGTTGTCGTTCGGGATGCCATACTGCAGCTTGCCGCACGGATCGTCGGGCACCGGGACGTGCTTCAGGAAATTCTGAGCGACCGGGCTGAGTTTCGACGGGTCGATCTTGTTGCCGACGAACCCGCCCGTCAGCGTCAACTGTCGGCCGTTGTTGCACGCGGGCGACGCAATCGCGGTGAAGTCGCCGGCTCGCATCGCCGCCGTCGGCGCAAAGCTGATCGTCGTCGCCGGATTGCTCTTCTCGTCCTTGCCCTGGAAGCCGCCGAAGAAGAACAACTTGTTCTTGACGATCGGCGCGCCGACAGTGCCGCCGAACTGATTGCGGTTCAAGCTGTCGCGTTCGGGGGCGAAGTAGTTGCGCGCGTTGAAGCGCCAGTTGCGCAGGAACTCGAACGCGTCGCCGGTCACTTTGTTCGATCCCGATTTCGTGACGACGTTGACGGCCGATGCCGCGTGGTGACCGTAACGCGCGGGCAGCGCGCTCGTTTCGACTTTGAACTCCTGCAGCGCGTCAGGGAACGGCGTCGGCAGGTTCAGGTTGTTGAAGGGATCGTTGTGCGTGCCGCCGTCCATGATGTACGTGATGCCGTTGGCTTGCCCGCCGGCCACCGAGATCGTGACGGTCGGGAAATTCTTGTTCGTGTTCAGGTCGCCGGCGGGCGCCGCCGTCGCGAGGCCCGACAGGAAGATGAGCTCGGTCGCCTGACGTCCGTTCAACGGCATCTCGAGGACGCGCTGGTTGTCGATGACCTGTCCGACGCCGGTGCTATGCGTCTCGACGAGGCTGGCGTTCGCCGTCACCGTCACCTGCTCGCTGATCGCGCCGACGCTGAGCGTCACGTTGATCTCGGGGTTCGTGTTCACCTGCAGCACGATCCCATCGCGCACATAGGTGTTGAAGCCCTGCAGGACGACCTTCAGCTGATACGGTCCGACCGGCAGGTTCGTCAGCACGTAGGTGCCGTCCGATCCCGTAAACACGGTGCGCACCATGCCGGTATCGGTCTTCGTTACCGTCACCTCGGCACCAGGAATGGCGCCGCCGCTCGTATCACGCACGACCCCGGAGATCTGAGACCCGGTGACGTTTTGCGCCCAACCGGTCCCTCCGGCGGCGAGTGAAAACAGCACGATCACGACGATCGCTCGCAACACTTTCACGTACACCTCCACAAAATGGCAGTGGGGCACGGTAGCACTCGGTCCTTATTGATCTCTATGGCGTAACGGTGCGGTTACGGTTACAACGAGGTGACATACTCCAACGCGATGGATAATCCCAAGCGCATGGAACCACTGCGGACGGCGATCGTCGACGCTGGGCCGACCCATCTGCGCGTGCGCGGACACGATGTGCTCGACCTGATGCGCCGCGGCTCGTTCACGGACATGATTTTTCTGCTCCACCACTCGCGTCTGCCCACGACCGCGGAGCGGCGGGTCATCGACGCGATGTTTATTGGCGGCGCGGATCACGGTCCCGGCGCTCCATCGTGCGCGGCGGCGCGTCTCGCGGCCTCAGGCAATCGGCAGTCGTTGTCGGCCGCCGTTGCGGCTGGGGTCCTGACGATCGGCGATGAGCACGGCGGCGCCGGATCTGGTTGCATGGAATTGATCGCGGACGGTCTCGCGCGCGTGCATGCGAAACACATCACGATGGCGGCAGCGGCGGCCGAGATCGTGGACGAGTCGCGCGCCGCGAAGAAACGCCTGCCTGGATTCGGGCACCGCGTCCACTCCGAAATCGACCCGCGCGTCGACGTCCTCTTCACGCTCGCCAGGGACGGCCAGATCGCCGGCGACGGCGTCGCGTTCGCACGCGAGCTCGAGCGCGCCATCGCCGCGACGATCAAACCGATTCCGCTGAACATCGACGGCGCGATGGCCGGGATTCTTCACGATCTCGGCTTCCCGCCCATGGTCGGCAAACTGTTTTTCATCATCAGCCGCGTCGCCGGCATCAGCGCCGAAGTGCTCGAGGAGTACACGCGCGAGAAGCCGATGCGGATCAAGTTTCCCGTCGAGTACGACGGCCTGGAGCCAGCATGAGCGTCGCCATCTCCCCCGAGCGGTTGATCACCGCCGAAGAACAGGCGGTCGTCGAGTCGCTCGTCACCAAAGCCCGTGATGCGATGAAGGCGATCGAGCACTACGACCAGGCTACGGTCGATCGCATCTGCCAGGCAGTTGCCTGGGCCGGCTACAACGAGCCGACCGCGACGCGGCTGGCCGCGATGAGCGTCGACGAGAGCGGCATGGGGAGCAAAGAACCGCGCCGGCGCGCGAAGGTTGCCGGCATCCTGCGCGATGCGCTGCGCCAGAAGAGCATCGGCATCATCGAAGAACTCCCCGAGAAGAACATCGTCAAGTACGCGAAGCCGGCCGGCGTCATCGCCTCGCTGATTCCGGTGACGAGCCCGTACGTGACGCCGATCGGCATCGCGATCTACGCGATCAAGTGCAAGGACGCGGTAATTTTCTCGCCCCACCCCGGCAGCAAGAAGACGACGAACGAGACCGTCCGCATCATGCGCGCGGCGCTGACAAAGCTCGGTGTCCCGGCGGACATCCTGCAGTGCGTCGAACGACCCAGCATCCCGCTCGCGAAAGCGCTCATGTCGAGCTGCGACCTGACGATTGCGACCGGCGGTCCGGCGATGGTGAAAGCGGCGTACGGATCGGGCAAGCCGGCGTACGGCGTCGGCGCCGGCAACGCGACGATGGTCGTCGACGAGACGGCAAACGTCGAAGAAGCAGCGCGCAACACGCGGATCAGCAAGACGAACGACCACGGGTCGGGCTGCTCCGCCGACGGCAACATGCTCGTCGATGCGCGGATTTACGATGCGATGCTCGCGCAACTGCAGAAAGAAGGCGGATACCTCGTCAACGCCCGCGAGAAGCAGCTGTTGCAGGCGGCCTACTGGGATCACGACGGGCATCGCACGCCGGACACGATCGCGCGCGCCGCATCCGTCGTCGCCAAGAAGGCCGGGTTCGAGATCCCCGCCGACAAGACGTTCCTGCTCGTCGAGGAACAGCACATCGGCCAGCAGTATCCGTTCTCGACCGAAAAGCTCGGGACCGTGCTGTCGATCTTCAAGTACGACGGCTTCGAACAGGCGCTCGACATGGTCCGCCGCATCTTCGAGACCGGCGGCAAAGGCCATTCGTGCGGGATCTACTCGTTCGACGATGACCACATCCACCGGCTGGCGCTCGTCGCGCCGGTCAGCCGGATCATGGTGCGGCAGGTGCAGTCCGCGTCGAACGCCGGCACCTTCACCAACGGGATGCCGATGACGTCGAGCATGGGCTGCGGCGTCTGGGGCGGCAACATCACCAACGAGAACATCTCGCTCAAGCACTACATGAACGTGACGTGGGTCAGCCGGCCGCTGCCGGAAGATCGTCCGTCGGATCAGGAACTGTTTGGTGAGTTCTACGGAACTGAGAACTGAGAACTGAGAACTGAGAACTATGAACCCTGTAGCCACTGCTGACCGCACGACGTCGACGACCGAGACGCGCATCGCGTCGTATCTGCTCACCGAGTACCTCGAGCGGCTGGGCGTCGACGTGATCTTCGGGTTGTGCGGCCACACGAACATCGCGTTCCTGGATGCGCTCGGCAAGAGCCGCATCCGGTTCATCAGCACTCGTCACGAGCAGGTGGCGGCGCACGCCGCCGACGGCTACGCACGCGTCACCGGGAAGCCGGGTGTCGTGCTCACGCACCTCGGACCAGGACTGACGAACGCGACGACCGGCGTCGCGAACGCGGCGCTCGATTCGATCCCGATGGTGGTGTTTGCCGGCGACATCCCGTCGCACTACTACGGCCGCCATCCGCATCAAGAGTTCAACCTCCACATGGATGCGGATCAGTTCGAGATCTACCGTCCGTTCTGCAAGCGCATTTATCGCGTCGACCGCGCGGCCGACCTGCCGCGGATCGTCGAGCGCGCGTTCCACCTGTGTCAGACGGGACGACCGGGTCCGGTGCTCGTCGACGTGCCGATGGACGTCTTCTCCGCCGACCTGCCGGTCGACGCGTTTTCGCAACTGCCGGCGGAGATTGCGCGTCCGGCGATCGATCCCGCTGCAGCCGACCGAATCGTCGCAGCGCTCGCCGACGCCGAACGCCCGGTGCTGTACGCGGGCGGCGGCGTCCTGAGCGCGCGCGCGACGCGTGAACTGGTGGCGTTGGCCGAAGCGCTCGAACTTCCAATCGCCCACACGTTGATGGGCACCGGCTGCGCGCGATCGGATCACCCGCTCCTGCTCGGGATGACCGGCTTCTGGGGCACGCCGATCGCGAACGACAAATGCCGCACCGCCGACCTGATCCTTGCCGTCGGCACACGACTGGCCGAGGCGAACTCGAGCTCGTGGTACCGCGACATCACGTTCTCGATTCCGCCGACGCGCTTGATTCACATCGACGCTGATGAAGCGGAAATCGGACGCAACTATCCAACGGAGCTCGGCGTCGTCGCCGACGCGAAGCTGGCACTGGCAGCGCTGGCGGAACGAGCCACGGGACGCACACATCGCAGCCGCGCCGGACTGCGTGACGAGATCGCGCGCGGCCGTCGCGCCTTCGCCGAGAACTGGGCGCATCAGTGGTCCTCGGATCAATACCCGATGCGTCCCGAGCGGATCCTCGCCGAGCTCAAGAAAGCGCTCCCCGAAGACGCGTTCATCGTCACCGACGTCGGCTGGAACAAGAACGGCGTCGGCCAGCAGTACCCGTTCTCGGTCCCCGGCTCGTTCATCACGCCAAGCGGGTTGGCGACGATGGGGTTTGGTGCGGCAGCGGCGCTCGGCGTGAAGCAGGGACGTCCGGATCGCGCGGCCATCGCGCTCGTCGGCGACGGCGGGTTCGGCGCCGCCAACCCGATGGTGATCGCGACCGCGATGGAAGCCGACCTGCCGATCATCTGGGTCGTGATGGACAACATGGCGTTCGGTACGATCGCGGGCCTCGAAGCGCAGAACTACGACTGGAGCTTCGGCTGCACATTCGAGTGCGGCGGCAAACCGTACCGCGTCGACTTCGCCGCGATGGCGCGCGCATGCGGCGCGAGCGGCGTGATGATCAAATCGGCTGACGAACTTGGGCCGGCGCTGCGCGACGCGCTCGCGGCCAACAAACCGGCCTTGATCCAGGTGCCGATGGAAAACGCGCCGACGCCGACGCCCGGCCACTGGAACATCCTCGATATCTACCGCAAAGGTGAATAAGGTCGCCTCGCTGAAACGTCCCCCGGGCTGGCTGTCATGGTCAGTCTGGGGCGTTGCAGCGTTCTTCTACCTGGCCGGCTTTTACCTGCGCGTCTCCCCCGCCGTGATGACGACGGAGTTGATGCGCGCGTTCAACATCACGGCCGGCGATCTCGGCAATCTGTCGGCGGTCTATTTCTACCCGTACGTCGCGATGCAGATTCCGACGGGTGTGCTCGTCGATTCGTGGGGCGCGCGGCGACTGCTGATGCTGGGATCGCTCTTCGCCGCGATCGGGATGCTCATCTTCGGCACGACGTCGAACTTTGTCGTCGCGTCGATCGGACGCGGGCTCGTCGGCGGCGCGACGGCGGTTGGCTGGGTCGTGACGCTGAAACTCGCCACGCACTGGTTTCCATCCGGGAAGTTCGCGATGGTGTCCGGCCTCGGGCTGTTCATGGGCAACATGGGCGCCCTCGTCGCGCAGGTGCCGCTGCGCCTTGCCGTCGAACAGTTCGGTTGGCGCGGCGTCTCGATCGCATCCGGCGCGATCGTGCTCTGCATCGCCGCGCTCGCCGCGACGTTCGTCAAGAACGATCCGCGAGACGATGACTACGAGTCGTACGCGCCACAGGAACTGCATTCAACCAAACACGTGTCGACGTGGACGCTCTTCAAGGGCTTCCGCCACGTCTTCGCGTACCGCAACACCTGGTTGATCTTCCTCGCGCAGGGCGGCTTCGTCGGCTCGATGATCGCGTTCACCGGGCTGTGGGGCCCGCAGTACATCCGCACGCGGTTCGGCGTCCCCGCGACGACGGCGTCGGCCGTGTGTTCGGTGATGATCGTCTGCTGGGCGGTCGCGAGCCCGTTCTGCGGTTACATGTCCGATCGGATTCGGCGCCGCAAGCCGATTTACCTGGCCGGCGCGATCGTCGCGGCATGCGGATGGGCCATTCTCTTTCTCGTGCCGCTGCCGCTCGCGGCGTTCGTACCGGTGTCTGCCGTCACGAGCTTCGCGTGCGGCGCCGTGATCATCGGCTTTGCGTTCGCGAAGGAATCGGTGCCGGTGCACTTCCTCGGGACGATTTCCGGCGCCATCAACGTCGGCAACATGATCGGGCCGATGATCCTGCAGCCCGCCATCGGCCGCGTCCTCGACCACCAGTGGGCCGGGGCGCTCGCGAATGGACTCCGAATCTACTCGGCCGGCGCGTTCCAATCCGGCTTTCTCCTGATTATTGGATGGGCGGCAGTGACCGCGGTCCTGATCGCCTTTACGCAAGAGACGCATTGCCGTCAGGGCGGATAGAATCGGTGGCGGCGCATGGCAAAACCCGCGCTCGCCTCGACCGTTCGCATCCCCGATAAGAACCTGCGTCAACAGGTCGATCGTGTCCTCGGGAGCCCGACCTTCCAGCAGGTCGATCGGCTGAAGCGCTTCCTCACCTTCATCACGCTCGAAGCGCTCGCCGGCCGCAGCGATCAGCTCAAGGAGTACGTCATCGGCGTGCAGGTCTTCGGCAAGGAGGAGTCGTTCGATCCGCGCACGGATCCGATCGTGCGCGTGCAGGCGCGGCGGCTTCGCGCGCGCCTGGTGCGCTATTACCGCGAAGAAGGCCAGAACGACGAGATCGTCATCGACCTGCCGAAGGGCGGATACGCGCCGCTCTTCAAGCAGCGATCGGCCACCGTCGCGCCGCACCGATCGCTCGGCGCCGCGCTCGTCAGCCGCAACACCGTCAGCGTGCAGCCGTTTGCGGATCACACTGCGGAGGGCGATCTCGACTACTTCTGCCGCGGACTTCGCCAGGAGGTCATCGATCAACTCGCGAAGATCGACGGGCTGCGCGTGCTGGCGTGGGACGAGACGACGCCGAAGAGCTCGGATGCGGCGATGGTCATCGCCGGCGGCGTCCGATCGGCCGGTCAACAGATCCGCATATCCATCCAGCTGATCGACGGCGCGAGCGGGTGCTACCTGTGGTCGGAATCGCTCAACGCGAGCATCAGCGATCAGTTGAGCGCGCAGGAGAACGCAGCGCGCTTGATCGTCGCGCGGCTCGAGCATGAGATCGGCGCCGGCCAGGCGGCGAAACGTCCGACCGAGAACCTCGCGGCGCACAACCTGTATCTGCAGGGCCGATATCACCTGAACCAGCGAACGGAAGACGCGCTGCGGAAAGCGGTCGACTTCTTCGAGAAATCGATCGTGGAGGATGCGCAGTACGCGCTCGCTTACAGCGGCCTCGCCGATGCGTACAGCCTGCTCGGTCATTACGGCGTCTTCGGTCCGGCCGACGTCTGGACGAAGACGGCATCGAGCGCGGCGTCCGCGGTCATGCTGGACGGCAATTCCGTCGAAGCGCACACGTCGCTGGCACACGTGAAGTCGACACAGGACTGGGACTGGTCCGGCGCCGAACGCGAGTTTCAACGGGCGATCGCGCTGAACCCGCGATACCCGACGGCACATCACTGGTACGCGATGTCGTGTCTCGCGCCGATGGGTCGACTAGATGAAGCCCTCGACGAGATGCTGGTCGCGCAGTCGCTCGACCCGGTCTCGTCCATCATCGTCCGCGACGTGGCGGTGATCCACTTCTACCGGCGCGATTTCGATGCCGCGCTCGATCAGTGCGATCACACCATCGAGCTGAACCCGCATTTCTCGCTTGCGTATCTGACGCTGGGATTCATTCAGGAGCAGCGCAGCGACTTCGACGAATCGGCCGCCGCGTTTCAGCGCGCGATCGCGCTGTCACCGCAAACGCCACGCATGCACGCGGCGCTCGCTCGGACGTACGCGCTGTCCGGCAAAGAGAAAGCGGCGCTAGGTATTCTTCGCAAACTCGACACGCTGGCGAAGACGCGCTACGTGTCACCCTTCGAATTTGCCACGATCCAGTTCGCGCTCGGCCGCCTCGACGCCGGGTTCAAGTGGCTGACGAAGGCATCGCAGGATCGCGCGTTCGAACTCTTGACGATCAAAGTCGATCCGCGTTTCGAGGCGCTGAAGAACGACAAGCGATTCGAATCGGTCGCGATGCAAATGAGCCTCGAATAGCCGCCGACTGCCATCCGCATCATCGAAATCGCGTGGCGACGTCGGCGTCGACCACGCGCACGCGTTGCTGACGGCGACCGTCGGCCCCGCGCAGTTCGATCACATACGTGCCTGGCACAAGCGGTCCAAGAGAGATACGGCGCGGCGGTTCGATGCGGCGATCGGAGTCGGCATCGAGGACCTCGTCCATCGACGCACCGGCGTCAGTCAGCACCTGAACGATCTGTGGACCGGCTTCCGGCGGCAGATCCACAGTCGCGATCACGCGATAGCCGCGCGTCAGCGTGAACACCACCTCGCCCGCTTCGGACGTCGTCCGACGCTTCTCCAGGACGAACCCGTCAGCGCTCGCGATCAGCTGGACGGATCCAGGCGGCGCCTCGCCGAAGGTGACGATGCCGTTCGCATTCGTCAGAGTCAGGCGCGACATGGCCGTCGGATCGCCCGGGATCAACTGCACGAGCGCATTGCGCACCGGCTCGCGCGCCGCCGTGATGACGCGCACGCGCAGGGGCGTCGGCCTAGGAAGCGGTGTCAGCGCGACGGTGTGGAGTACGGCTGGCGGTTCGGTGAGCGACTCCTCCGCTTTCTGGTAATTCCGCGCCTCCACGGCGAGCGTGCCGGCGGTCGTGCCGACGCCGTCGAGTAAGACGTCGCCCGTCGCGGTCGTCGACGCCTCGACGCGACCGCCACTGCCGATCCACGTCACCGTGGCATTCGCTTGCGCGACGTTCTTCTCGTTGACGACGTGAACGGCGGCTAATCCGTCAGGAATCGCGAAGGCGACTTCGCGTCCATCGAGCGGCACTTCCACCTGGCGCACGTACGTCGAGTTGGCGACGCGCACCTGCACCTCGGCCGGCCCCGGTGGGAACGTCGCCAGCGTGACGCGTCCGTCCGCATCGGTGAAGCCGTGGCATCCGCGCGGTTGTGGTCCAGGCGTGAGGATGGTGGGGTGCGCAACGACGAACGCGCCGCTCGCCGGCCCGAGCGGCGTCGTGATCCGGAATGTCGCATGACCGCCGGCGACGATGGGCAACACCGTCGTCCCGTTTGTCGTCACCGGCACGACTCGCGAGACGAGGACGGCCGGGTCGCCATTGCAGCGCGCGGCGGCTGACGTCGATACGCGGTACCGTCCGGCCGCCAGGCGTTCGAACGTCACGCGGCCCTGCGCGTCGGTCCGTATCGTCGGGAACACGAGCGGCGACCGCGGCCGGGAGTCCGCAAGAAACACGTCCTGGTTCGCCACCGGCGCGCCGTTGCCGTTCACCACATCGACGTGAAGCACCGCGCCAGGGTGCTGAATCGCGATCGTTCCCGCGTCGAGCGTCTTCCCCGACTCGGCGATCGTCACATCCGGCAGCCGCGTCTGGGCAAAGAACGGCATGTCGACAGCCGTCGTGACGATCCCGTGCGGCAGCGGGCCGATCGTCACCGCGCCATCGCTGCCGACGACGGGCGCGGCGCGATCGAGCGCATCGAACATCGGCCTGTTGCTGCTGTCGAACAACCGGTGACGGAGTTGCGGGGCGATGATCGGCTCGCCTTCGGGCGTGACGAGGCGCACGCGAAAATACGCGCCGGCATCGAGACGGATGACGGGCAGCGTCAACGTCTTCGAGTCGGGAACCGTCACCGACATGCGGTACGGCGCGAAACCGGGAACGTTGATCAGCAACTCGTGGACGCCGCCCGTCCGCGGAAGGAGGCGAAAGCGTCCGGTCTCGTCGATCGGCGCGAACGATCGCGCAAAGCCCGATTGGGCGATGACGGTTCCCGATGCGACCGGCGTCGCATCGGGCGCGAGCACATATCCGGTGACGCCGCCGGGCTCCTGCATCGTGGCCGAGCCGGGAGCCAGCGCGAGCAGCACGCAGGCGGCAGCAAGAGGACGCATCCGTGATAATCTTCTTGTATCCAGAAAACGCTTCCGGAAAAGAAGGGCCGGCGCATGACCGGCCGGATCACCAAACTGCTCGTCGGCCAGAGTTACGGCTACATCCGCAGCTCAGATGGGCGCAATGCCTTTTTCCATCGCGCGGACGTGGCCGAAGGGGTCGAGTTCAACAAACTCGAAATCGGCGACAAGGTGACGTTCGAGCTCGTTGAGGACGCGGTCAGCGGCGCCCGTGCGACCGCTGTGACGCGCCCCCAACGAAAATCGAAGTAGGGGCGGGCCCTTTCGGGCCCGCCGTCGCTACCGCAGATCGAACCGATCGAGGTTCATCACCTTCGTCCACGCGGTGACGAAGTCGGTGACGAACTTCTTTTCGGCATCGGCGGACGCGTAGACCTCCGCGATCCCGCGCAGCGCCGAGTTCGATCCGAACACCAGGTCGACGCGGCTTCCGGTCCACTTCAGCTTGCCGCTCTTGCGGTCTCGGCCTTCGAACGTGTCGCCCGACTCTGACGTCGGCTTCCACTCGGTGCCCATATCCAGCAGGTTGACGAAGAAATCGTTCGTCAACGCCCCAGGACGTTTGGTGAAGACGCCGAGCGGCGACTCTTTGTAGTTGGCGCCGAGCACGCGCATGCCGCCGACGAGCGCGGTCATCTCGGGCGCCGACAGTTTCAGGAACATCGCCCGATCGAGGAGCGCCTGCTCCGCCGGCTTCCGGATTTTCGACCCGACGTAGTTGCGGAAGCCGTCCGCCGTCGGTTCGAGGACCTCGAACGACTCGGCGTCGGTCATGTCCTGCGTGGCATCGGTCCGGCCGGGCGCAAACGGGACGCGGATGTTATAGCCGGCCTTCTTCGCCGCGCGTTCGATCGCCGCGCAGCCGCCGAGCACGATCGTGTCGGCGAGCGACACCGGCTTCTTGAAGTCCTTGCGGATCTTCTCGAGCGTTTCGAGCACGCGCGCGAGCTGCGCCGGCTCGTTGGCTTCCCACCCGTTCTGCGGCACGAGGCGGATCCGCGCGCCGTTGGCGCCGCCCCGCTTGTCGGATCCACGGAACGTCGACGCCGACTTCCACGCCGTCGACACGAGATCCGCCGTCGTCAGCTTCGACTTCAGGATCTTTTCCTTCAGCGCTTCGACGTCCTTCGGCCCGAGCAGTTTGTGGGTCACCGGCGGGACGGGGTCCTGCCAGATCTGCGGCTCCTTCGGCACCTGCTTGCCGAGGTAACGCGAGATCGGCCCCATGTCGCGGTGCGTCAGCTTGAACCAGGCCTTGGCGAACGCGCTCGCGAATTCGTCCGGGTTCTCGTAGAAGCGGCGCGAGATCTTTTCGTACGCCGGATCCATCCGCAGCGACAGATCGGTCGTGAGCATCGTCGGGCGATGTTTCTTCCCCGGATTGTGCGCGTCGGGGACCGTTTCCGCCGCGCCCTTCGCGACCCACTGCTTGGCGCCGGCCGGGCTCGTCGTCAACTCCCACTCGTTCTCGAACAGGTTCTTGAAGAAGTTGTTGCTCCACTTGGTCGGCGTCTGCGTCCACGTCACCTCGAGGCCGCTGCTGATCGTGTCGGGACCGACGCCGGAGCGATAGCTGTTCTTCCAGCCGAGACCCTGCATCTCGATCGGCGCCGCCTCGGGTTCCGGACCGACGTAGCTCGCCTCTGCGGCACCGTGCGTCTTGCCGAACGTATGTCCGCCGGCGATCAACGCCACCGTCTCTTCGTCGTTCATCGCCATGCGACGGAACGTCTCGCGGATGTCGCGTGCCGCCTTGACCGGATCCGGATTGCCATTGGGCCCTTCAGGATTGACGTAGATCAAGCCCATTTGGACGGCCGCGAGCGGCATCGCGAGATCGCGGTCGCCGCTGTAGCGCGCGTCCTCGAGCCATTTCTTCTCGGTCCCCCAGTCGACTTCGGAGGGATCCCAGACGTCTTCACGTCCACCGCCGAAGCCGAAGGTCTTGAAGCCCATGTGCTCGAGCGCGACGTTGCCGGCAAACACCATCAGATCGGCCCAGGAGAGTTTGTTGCCGTACTTCTGCTTCACCGGCCAGAGCAGGCGGCGGGCCTTATCGAGGTTGACGTTGTCGGGCCAGCTATTCAGCGGCGCGAACCGCTGCGTCCCTTCCGAGGCGCCGCCCCGACCGTCGTGGATGCGGTACGTGCCGGCGCTGTGCCACGCCATGCGGATGAACAGCGGTCCGTAGTGACCGAAGTCCGCCGGCCACCACTCCTGCGACGTCGTCATCACCTTGACGATGTCTTTCTTCACGGCGTCGAGATCGAGCGTTTTGAATTCCCTGGCGTAATCGAAGCCCTTGTCCATCGGGTCCGCCGACGGGTGGGCTTGTTGGAGCAATTTGAGTTCGAGCTGATTCGGCCACCAATCGCGATTGGATGTGCCCTTCTGTCCGTGCGGAAACGGGCACTTGCTGTCGTCCATCGGTCTTCTCCTGTCGTTGAGCTGTTCTATCTTAGAATCCATTGTAGGAGATCGGAATCGATGAAAAAGTTGCTGAGTGCCGCGCTGCTGCTCGCGGTTGCGTCCACGGCTCGTGCGCAGGTCAACGCCGGCGAGCAGAAACCGGAGCCGAGCCTGCCATTCACGATGACTCAGGTCGCGGACTTCAAGTTGCCGTGGCGGATTGCCTTCCTGCCGGATGGGCGCATGCTCGTCACCGAAAAGGTCGGCGCGCTGTGGCTGGTGACGCAAAAGGGCGAGAAAACGCCGGTGAACAACGTGCCGCCGGTGCTGTGGCAGGGCCAGGGCGGGATGCTCGGCGTGTTCCTGTCGCCGACCTACGCGACGGATCACAACGTCTACCTCACCTATTCCGAACCCGATGAAGCCGGCACCGCATCGAGCCTGGCGATGGCGCGCGCGAAGCTCTCGATCGGCGAAGGCGTCGCGAGCCTCGACGGCCTGCAGGTACTCTGGCGCCAGATGCCGAAAGGCCGCGGCGGTCAGTTCGGCGCGCAGATCGCGTTCTCGCCCGACGGCAAGTATCTGTTCCTCACGGTCGGCGAGCGTCAACGGATGACGCCGGCACAGGATCCCGATCAAGAGCTCGGCAAGATCCTTCGCCTGACGCTCGACGGCAAGCCGGCGCCAGGCAACCCGATGGCCGGCAAAGTCGGCGCGAAAAGCGTCACGCTCATCAATCCGCCGCGCAACACCGAAATGGCGAAGGAAGCGCCGGTCGTCAGCACGTACGAGTTCCCCGGTCCGAACCTCGCGCCGGCTGAAACGTGGGCAAGCGGCGTCCGCACGCCGTACGGCCTCGCGTTCGCGCCCGACGGTCGCTTGTGGGAAGTCGAGCACGGTCCGCGCGGCGGCGACGAACTGAACCTCATCGAGCCTGGCAAGAACTACGGGTGGCCGCTCGTCTCGTACGCCACCAACTACGACGGCGTGCCGATTCCGAGTCCAGACACGCGATCCGATCTCGCGAAGCCAGTCATCTACTGGACGCCGATCATCGCGCCGGGCAACCTCACCTTCTACAAAGGCAGCATGTTTCCGCAGTGGAACGGATCCGCGCTGATGGGCGGCATGCAGACGCGGACGCTGAATCGCATCACGTTCGACGGCAAAGGCGGCGCGAAGCCGGCCGAGCGCTGGGACGTCGGCCACCGCATCCGCGACGTCGAAGTCGCGCCCGACGGCGCGATCTGGATGATCGAAGATGCCAACCCTGGAGGCCTGTTCCGGGTTACGCCAAATTCGTAGCACTCTGTCGATCTCCTCAAGAGTCGTTCGACTAGCTTGCAAGGAGACGACCCCATGCGATTTTTGTCGATGATTCGAATCAACGAGAGCGGCAACACGCGACCGGACGAGCGGTTGATGCAGGACATGGGCAAGCTGATTGACGAGATGCTGCGCGAGGGAACGCTCGTCCGCACCGCGGGGCTGACGCCGAGCGCCGAGGGCAAGCGCGTCCGCCTGCGCAAAGGCGGGAGCCTGTCGGTGGTGGACGGTCCGTTCACGGAAACGAAAGAAGTCGTGGGCGGGTACGCCGTCCTCGAAGCAAAGTCGATGGACGAAGCGGTCGAACTGACCAAGCGATTCCTCAAAGTGCACGGCGACGACTGGGACCTCGAGTGCGAGGTCCGTCCGCTCGCGAGCCCGGAATTCGGCGCCGGCGCGTAGCGCGAGCCTTTCAGGCGAGCGGATGTTTGCGCAGATACGCTTTCACGAACGGACAGACGGCGACGACGCGTAAGCCGTTTTTCGTCGCGGAATCGATCGCGGCTTTCGCCAGCGCGTCCCCGAGATGGCGGCCGCGGAGCACAACCGGCACTTCGGTATGGATCAGCACGAGCGACTTCGCGGACCGCTCGTACGCGAGAAATGCAGTCTGCCCATCGACGACGAGTTCGAACTGATTCGCCGCCTGGTTATCGATGACCGACTCGGACATCGACGCGATCTTCACGTGGATGCCCGTCTCGGTCGTATTCGCGGGCGGATCGCTCGCGGGAAACGACTCCTCTTCCGCTTCGTCGATGCGATCGTTGTCGTCCATCACTTCCTCAACACCGGATGTACGTAACCGGCTGGCAGCACGCCGTTCGTGTCGGGACGGATGCTGAGGTACGTCAGTTGCTCCGCGATCTCGTCGAACCCGTGCGGGACGCCCGCGGGGACGACGACGACGTCGCCGGGACCCACGTGGCGACGATCACCGCCTTTGAACACGCCGCCGCTGCTCGGTCCGACGGCGAGCCGCACGAATTCGGTTTCCGGCGGGTACGCGCGTTCGTTGTCGACGGTGCCACCGGTGACGAGCGTGCCGCTGCCCGAGACGAAGTAGAACGCTTCGGTCACCTGGCTGTGACTGATGGCACCGACCGGCGCGCCTGCGCGCGTGGCGCCGCGATGCAGGATGCCGATGCCGAGTTTGTAGGCGCCGAGATCGACGACGCGGATCTGCCGATCGGCGCC
>Ga0070741_10007363_pt1 | contig 22813 bp, 19 predicted proteins | sample Coa_R1_4_FD_66440 | JGI IMG/M metagenome (GOLD analysis project Ga0070741, IMG submission 66440) | Surface soil microbial communities from Centralia Pennsylvania, which are recovering from an underground coalmine fire - Coalmine... | ecosystem: Environmental > Terrestrial > Soil > Unclassified ... | reverse complement strand
ATCGCCATTGCTGGCCCTGCGCCTCGAACCCGAAGTCGCGACCGATGAGTCGCACCTCCGCGCCGCGAACGCGCACTTCGTCGAAGAATTCCGGCGGCGGATCGGGATCTCCGCAAATCACCGGCCGGCCTGCGCGCACGATGCCCGCCTTCTCGCGCGCGATCGATGCGCGGTCAGGTCCGAGGTAATCGGTGTGATCGATGTCGATCGACGTGATCACGGCAACCTCCGGATCGATCACGTTGACCGCGTCGAGCCGCCCACCCAGGCCGACTTCGAGCACCGCCGCATCGGGCGCGGCACGCTCGAACAGGAGCAGCGCAGCGAGCGTTCCGAATTCGAAATACGTGAGCGCGATGGGCTCGTGTGCCGTACGCGCATCCTCGATCTCGTTGAACGCGGCGACCAGCGCCTCGTCATCGACGTCGCGCCCATCGATGCGCACGCGCTCGTTGTAGCGCAACAGATGGGGCGAGGTGTACAGCGCGGTGCGATAGCCGGCGGCACGCAGGATGGCGTCGAGCATCGCGCAGGTCGATCCCTTGCCATTGGTTCCGGTCACGGTGATGACCGGGCACTGCAAGTGAACGCGCAGCCGCTGCAGCACCGCGCGCACGCGCTCGAGGCCCAGCTCGATGGATTTCGGGTGCAGCGTCTCGAGATACGACAGCCACGCCTCGAGCGTGGCGGGACGCGCCGCCGCCAAGATCGTGCGTCAGGTGGAGGGCGCAGGCTGGCGCGTGAGCTGCGCCAGGATTTGCGCGAGCTCGTTGCGCAGCTGACGGCGATCGATGATGAGATCGATCGCTCCCTTTTCGAGCAGGAACTCGGCGCGCTGGAAGCCTTCCGGAAGCTTCTCGCGCACGGTCTGCTCGATCACGCGCGGGCCGGCGAAGCCGATGAGCGCGCCGGGCTCCGCGATCACGATGTCCGCGACGAACGCGAAGGATGCGGATACGCCCCCCATCGTGGGATCGGTGAGCACGGTCACGAAGGGCAGACGTGCGCGCGTGAGCTCCTGCAGGACGGCGGTCGTCTTCGCCATCTGGAACAGCGAGTTGACGCCCTCCTGCATGCGCGCGCCGCCCGAGGCCGCGATGCACACCATCGGCACGTGATTCTCGAAGGCAACGCGCACGCCGCGCACGAAGCGCTCGCCGACGACCGAGCCCATCGAGCCGCCCATGAACTCGAACTCGAACGCAGCCAGCACCACCGGCACGGTTTGGATGCTTCCCTGCATGACTACCAGCGCGTCGGTCTCGCTCGTTTCCTCGAGCGCCGCGGAAAGCCGTTCGGTGTACTTGCGGGTGTCCTTGAACTTGAGCGTGTCGACCGGCAGCACCTCCGAGCCGATCTCGTAACGGCCTTCCGGATCCAGCAGATGGTCGATGCGCACGCGCGCCGCCACCCGAGCGTGGTATCCGCACTTGGGACAAACCTCGAGGTTCTTCTCGAGATCGGTGCGGTAGAGCACCGCCTCGCATGACGCGCACTTGACCCACAGCCCTTCCGGAACGGGCGTCTTTTTCGCACCGGGGGTGCTCTTGATGCGCGGCGGCAGTAGTTTCTGCAGCCAGCTCACAGGTTACCCTCCCCCAGGCTTGCCCGCTGCGCGGGCATCGCACCCCCCCTCCGCGGGAGGGGGCGAGATCCTCGGGGCGGCCCTTCGGATCTCATGACTCCCTCCCGTCGCGCAATCGCCTCATGCGTCGTTATGCGGCCCGTTTGCCCATGGAATCGAGCGCATCGCGGATGCCGGCAAGCCACGCACCGGCGCGTTGCGCAGCCGTTTCGGGGGTCGAGCCTTCGATCTCCTGGATGATGCGACTGCCGATCACAACGGCATCGGCGTGCGCGGCGATGGCTTGCGCACTTGCTGCATCGCGGATGCCGAATCCCACGCCGACGGGCAGCGACACCACGCGCCGTATGTCCGCGAGATGGCGCGCAACGTCGGCGGTATCGATATGCATCGCGCCGGTGACGCCCTTGAGCGACACGTAATACACGTAGCCGCGCGCCATGGCCGCCACGCTCTGCAGCCGCTCCGGAGGCGTTGTCGGCGCGAGCAGGAAGATCGGCGCGAGCGCATGCGCTTCCAGCAGTTCGGCAAAGTCGCGCGATTCCTCGGGCGGATAGTCGACGACGAGCACGCCATCCACCCCTGCTTTTTGCGCCCGCTCCGCGAACGGCTTCAGCCCCATGGCTTCGATGGGATTGGCATATCCCATGAGCACGATCGGCGTTGTCGTATCGCGCGTACGGAACTCCCGCACCAGCTCGAGCACGTCCTTGAGTCCCACGTGATTCGCAAGCGCGCGCTCCGACGCTCGCTGGACCACCGGGCCGTCGGCCATGGGATCGGAAAATGGGACGCCGAGCTCCAGCACATCACCACCGGCAGCGACAAGCTTGTGCAGAATCTCGAGCGTGACCGCGAGCGACGGATCGCCTGCCGTGACATAGGGAATCAGCGCGGTGCGGCCGGCGGTGCGCAAGCGAGCAAACGTGCTGTCGATGCGATTCATTGCTTGCGTGCGCCGCTGCTGAAGTCGATGCCGGAGCGTTCGGCGACGGTCGCCATGTCCTTGTCGCCGCGACCCGAGAGATTCACGAGCAGCACCTTGTCGCGCGACATGGTTGCGGCGAGCTTGGCCGCATACGCAAGCGCGTGCGAGGACTCGAGCGCGGGAATGATGCCTTCGGTGCGACAGCAGGTGTGGAACGCCGCGAGCGCCTCGTCGTCGGTGATGGTGACGTATTCCGCGCGATGCGTGTCCTTGAGCCACGCGTGCTCGGGACCCACACCGGGATAATCGAGACCGGCCGAGATCGAGTGCGTCTCGATGATCTGGCCATCGTCGTCCTGCAGCAGATACGTGCGATTGCCGTGCAGCACGCCCGGACGGCCTGCTGTCAGCGATGCGGCGTGATGACCCGTTTCGATGCCCTCACCTGCCGCTTCGACCCCGATGAGCTTCACGTTCTGGTGCGAGAGATACGGGTAGAAGATGCCCATCGCATTCGAGCCGCCGCCGACGCAGGCAATGATCGCATCCGGCTGTCGACCGATCGCCTGCGGCATCTGGGTGAGGCACTCGCGACCGATCACGCTCTGGAAATCGCGCACCATCATCGGGTACGGATGCGGACCGGCGACCGTGCCGATGATGTAGAACGTGGTTTCAACGTTCGTCACCCAGTCGCGCATCGCCTCGTTGAGCGCGTCCTTGAGCGTCTTCGATCCTGATTCGACCGGCACGACGGACGCGCCCAAAAGCTTCATGCGAAAGACGTTCTGCGCCTGGCGCTTCACGTCTTCCGAGCCCATGTAGACGATGCACTCCATGCCATAGCGCGCCGCGACCGTGGCAGTGGCAACACCATGCTGACCTGCGCCCGTTTCGGCGATCACGCGCGGCTTGCCCAGCCGCTTCGCGAGCAACGCCTGTCCGATGCAATTGTTGATCTTGTGCGCGCCGGTGTGATTGAGGTCCTCGCGCTTGAACCAGATCTGCGCGCCGCCGATCCGCTCGGACCAGCGACGGGCGTAATAAACGGGCGAGGGACGACCGACATAGTGCGCGAGCTCGTCCTCGAATTCGGCCACGAACTCGGGGTCGTCGCGATAGCGCGCGTACTGCTCCTTGAGCTCGTCCAAGGCGCGCATGAGGGTCTCGGCCACGAAGATGCCACCGTACGGACCGAAGTGGCCGCGCGAATCGGGTAGCGCCTCGGGCAAGTCACGTATCTGCATTGCGCACCTCACGAACGAACGCGACGATCCGCGACGCGTCCTTGATTCCCCTGATGGGCTTGCCGTCGGCCCCGAGCGCTTCGACGCCGCTCGACACGTCGACGGCCCACGGACGCACGATGCGAATGGCTTGCGCGACGTTGTCCGCAGTGAGCCCGCCGGAAAGCACGATCGGCTTCCCCGAGCGTTTCGGCAATGCTGTCCAGTCGAAGGTCTGGCCGGTGCCTCCGGGCAAAGCGCCCGCCGGAGGCGAGTCGAACAGCCACGCGGCGGCATCGGCATACGATGACGCGGATTCTAGCAAATCGCCCTCGCTCTTCCCCTGCGGTACGCCGATCGCCTTCACGTACGGAACGCCGAACTGGCGACAGAATTCGGCGGGCTCGTGGCCATGGAATTGCAGCGCGGCAAGCGGAACCGTGCCGATGATCCGGCGCACTTCTTCCGCCGTCGGGTCCACGAACAGGCCGATGGCGGAAAGGAACGGCGGCATCGCCGCGACGATCTCGCGCGCCCGCTGCATGTCGATGCGTCGCGGCGTGCCCGGCCAGAACACGAGCCCGATCGCGTCGGCACCGGCATGTGCTGCGGCCAGGCCATCCTCGACGCGCGTGATGCCGCAGATCTTGATGCGGGTGCGAGTGCTCATCCCGGATCGAAGGCAAGCGCGCGCCGTGTCGCCGGCAGCTCGAAGCCTGTCGGGTAATCCGCGCCCGTGAAATAGAGCCCTTGTGCCGCGAAGGTCGCCGCCGCGCGCGTGCGGTCGCGGCTTTCGAGCAGCTCGTGCATCCACGATACGGGCGCCTTGCCCGCCCCGACGTGCACCAGCGATCCGACGATGTTGCGGATCATGTGATGCAGGAAGGCATTGGCCGAGAAGCTCATGCGCACGAGCTCGCCTTCGCGCCGGATATCGATCGTGGACATCGTCTTCACGGGAGTCTTGGCCTGGCATTCTGCGGCACGAAAGGCCGAAAAGTCATGCGTGCCGACAAGGCACGCCGACGCCTCGCGCATCACATCGACGTCCAGCGCCCGGTGATGCCAGCCGATGCGGTCCGCAAAAAGAGCGCAGCGCACCGGTCGGTCGGCAAGATAATAGGTGTAGTGCCGCGCCATCGCACTGTAACGCGCATGGAATTCGTTCGGCACCGGTGCCGCCCACAGCACCGCCATGGCCTCGGGCAAGTGCGCATTGACGCCGCGCACCCACGCCGTCAACGGACGCTCGACCTCGCAATCGAAATGCACGACCTGCATGCACGCATGCACGCCGGCATCGGTGCGTCCGGCGGCGATGCTGCGCAGTGGCACGCCTGCGATCGCGGCGAGTGCGCGCTCCAGCGCATCCTGGCCGGAGGTGCCTTCCGGCTGTGACTGCCAGCCGGTAAAGGGTGTGCCGTTGTACTCGAGTCCGAGGGCCAGACGCATAAATGAAACGGGCGGCGAACTCTACGTCCGCCGCCCAAGAAAGAGGACCCGACGATCAGGCGAGCTTGGAGAGCAGCGCGCCGGCTTCGCCTTTCTGCTGGTCGTCGCCTTCGTGCAGCACTTCCTGCAGGATCTCGCGCGCGCCTTCGACGTCGCCCATCTCCTGGTAGGCCTTGGCGAGATCGAGCTTGGTGGCGGCATCGTGCCATTGTCCGTCCAGCACCGAGGGCGTGGGATCCTCGAACGTGCTGCGTTCGGGATCGAACGAGAGGTCCAGCTTGTCGAGGTCGATCGCGGCTTGCGGGCGCGCGAGGGTGGGCGCGGGCTCGCCGCCAGCGCGGACGGGCGTGGGCTTTTCGGAATCCTCGAGATGGAAATCGAGGTCGTTGAAGCCCGCTTCCGCGCGCGCGGCCTCCGGCTCCTTGCTCATCGCGCGTTCAGGCGTGCGCTGACGCGACAACGCGGCGCCATCGAATTCGAGCGCGTGCTCGTCCTTCACCGCATGCGTGTCGACGACCCCCTTCTTCTTGTCCCCCTGGGGGGTGATGGAGATGTCGTCGTCCAGACGGAAGTCCATCCCCTGCTCGAGATCGGCCATGCCGACCGGCACCGGCGGCACATCGGCCGAACGGCTCGGTTCGGGCGGGCGCCTGACCGGCTGGGTGGGATCGCCCTGCATGCTCGCGGCCACGGCCGCACCCGCGGCTGCGGCACCTGCGGCGACACCTGCGCCACCTTCGGCGAACATCGGATTGTTCGGATCGAGCTGTCGGCCGAGCGCGACGGCCTTCTGCCAGATCTCGCCCTGGCCCCTGGACACCGAATAGAGCTCGCCGGCGACCGTCTCGAAGGCGGAGGGCTTGTTGTGCTGGGCGTGGATCTCGAGCAGCTTGAGGTAGACCTCCTGGCGCGCCGGATCCTTCTTGAGCGCGTCCTTGAGGATTTCCTCGGCCTGGGCGTCGCGGCCGTAGGCGAGATACACCTCGGCCTCCGCGATGGGATCGACCTCGTCGGTATCGATCGTCGACAGGCCTTCGCGGCTGAAATCGCTCGAAAGCGAGTTCTCGCCGGTGTTGACGATGCCGCCGCCCGTCGAGCCGAACACCGTGTTCGACTTGATGTCGGTGCCCGAGATGATGCTGTCCTCGAAGCTCGAGGTCTTGCGACGGCGCAGCGCGACAATGCCGCCGACGCCGGCCAGCAACGCGATGCCGCCGGCGATCCAGACCCACGGCGGGCTCGCGATGACTTCGTCCATGAACGAAGGCTCGGCCGCGGGCTTCGCGACGGGCTTGGTCGGGGCCTTCGGCGCGGGCGCGGCCGTTGCCGCGGCCGGGGCAGCGCCGGCGGCAACCTCTGCTTTCGGCGGCTCCGCCTTGGCGGTGTCGGTCTTAGGCGCTTCGGCGGCCCGGGCAGGCTCCGGCGCTTTTGCGACCGGTTCGGGCACCTTGACCGGCGCGGGCGCAGTGACCGGCGCAACCCCGGCGGCGCTCGGAGCGCCTTTCGCGGGCTCGGGCGCGGCCTTGCCGGCTTGCGACTGGTTCTGGAGCTGCGCCATGGTCTGGTTGCGCATCTCGACCGCGCGCTGCAGATCCTGGATGGTTTTTTCGAGCTGCGCGATGCGGGCTTCGGCGTCACGCAGCGCACGATCGCGCGCGACGGCATCTTCCACCGCCGCCACGCCCGCGCCGCCCTTGCCGGTGCCGGCTTCACGCGAGACGCGAACCTGATCGCGCGCGACCGGAGCGGCGGGGGTCTTGTCCTGCACCGACGTGGTGATCTTGCCCGTCGATTCGCGCGCGCCTGCCGATTCGCTGGGCGTCGCACCGGCCGCCACACGATCGCGATACGTGCGCCAATCGGCGGCCTGCATCCGAACGAGCTTCGCGGCGTCGCTCTCGGGCGTGCCGGCGATGTCCTGTGCGGCCGGGACGGTGAGGATCGATCCGGCGCGCAGGCGGTTCATGTTGCCGCCTTCGAACGCGCTGGGGTTGGCCTTGTACAGCGCGGCGAGCATCTGCTCCAGGGTTACGCCGTCGGGCTTGAGCTGATTGGCGATGCGCGCGAGCGAATCGCCGCGGCGCACGTTATAGGAATCCGCCGAGCGGCTGCTCGTGGCGCCGCGAATCTCGCGCGGCGTATCCGTGCCTTCGACGCGGCTCGGCGCAGGCACCCCCGCGGTGGTGACGGCGCGCGACGCACTGCCGGCGCCGGCGCGCGGCGTGACCGGCTCGACCGCCGGGGTGGGCGCGGCAACACCGGGGGGATCGAGCAGGAACGTGTATTCGCGAACGACGCGACCGGCCGCCCAGTTGAGCTCGACCATGAGATCGAGATAGGGCTCGTTGACGGGCGTGGCGGTCACCACGCGCAGGAAAGCCTGGCCGTTGCTGTTGCGCTCCACCGTAACCCGCGCGCGCGACAAAACACCCTGGTAGGTCAGGTTGTTCTGGCGATAGAGCGTCGGGTCGGCGACCTTGGCCGCGAGGGAATCGAGTTCCTCGCGCGCGGCAGAAGTGAGCTCGATCTGTGCGGAGAGCGGCTGGCCCAGCGCGGATTGCACCGTCAGGCGACCGAGGCCGAGGGCCATGCTGGAGGACGGCAGCGCCAGGGCGATCGCACTCGCCAACAGGCTGATCGTGTGAATCGGTTTTGCTCGCATGCCGAACCCTTCCGCTATTTCGGACCCTCAAGCTAACATATCATGGGGTTAGGCAGCCTAACTAAACCCCGGTATTAGCTGGCTTTTTCCGGCTATGCAATTGCCGCGCCACGTGGTATGGAGACGGCCATCGCGCCGCGCCACGCCTACAGCTTGTGCTCCACGCCGTTATACGCCACCAGATGTGGTGATTGCGAGGCCTTCGTGAGCGCAGCGGCCGATAGCGTGCGCCCGTTGTTGCATTTTGTGCAAGCCGCCAAGCGGCGGATTGCGCCGCGACGTGACTCGTGGCGTCAGTGCGCGAGCGCGGCCGCGGGACGTTGCGCCGGGCTGCGCTCGAGCAGCAGCCGGACCATGCGCCGCAGCGGCTCCGCGGCACCCCACAGCAACTGGTCGCCCACGGTGAATGCGCCGAGATAATCGTCGCCCATCGCAAGCTTGCGCAAGCGGCCGACCGGAATCTCGAGCTTGCCCGTCGCTGCGGCGGGACTCAACGCCCGCATGCTCGCATCGCGCGTGTTCGGCACGATGCGCACCCACTCGTTGGCCGAGGCGAGGATCTGCTCGATCTCCGGCAGCGGAACGTTGCGCTTCAGCTTGATCGTGAGCGCCTGGCTGTGACAGCGCATCGCGCCGATGCGCACGCAGATCGAGTCGACCGGAATGACGCCCTTCGCGCCGACGCCGCGGCCGAGAATCTTGTTGGTTTCGGCGCCGCCCTTCCATTCCTCGCGGCTCATGCCGTTGCCGAGGTCCTTGTCGATCCACGGGATCAGGCTGCCCGCGAGCGCAACGCCGAATTGCTCCGTCGGGAACGAGCGATCGCGCAGCGCATCGGCGACCTTGCGATCGATGTCGAGGATTGCCGAGGCGGGATCGGCGAGCAGATCCTTGGCGGCTGCATGCGCGACACCCATCTGCTGCAGGAGCTCGCGCATGTTCTGCGCGCCCGCGCCCGACGCCGCCTGGTAGGTCATGCACGTCATCCACTCGATCAGGTCTTCCTGGAACAGACCCGCGAGGCCCATGAGCATCAGGCTCACGGTGCAATTGCCGCCGATGAAATCGCGCACACCGCGATCGAGCGCCTGGTCGATCACGCGCCGATTGACCGGATCCAGAATGATCACGGCATCGTCCTTCATGCGCAGCGCGGACGCGGCATCGATCCAGTAGCCCTTCCAGCCCGCGGCACGCAGGCGCGGATGCACGTCGTTGGTGTAATCGCCGCCCTGGCAGGTCACGATCGCATCGAGCTGCGACAGCGCGCCGATGTCGTTCGCATTCTTGAGCGGCGCGACGGCCCGGCCGATCGCCGGACCGGCACCGCCGGCGTTCGAGGTCGAGAAGAACTCGGGCTCGATCGACGCGAAATCACGCTCTTCCTGCATGCGCTGCATCAGCACGGAACCCACCATGCCGCGCCAGCCCACGAATCCCACTCGCATGTTGTTCACCTTTGGCATTGCTTGGTCGTATCGCTTCAGGCCAGCCACGGCTGCTCGGCCAGACGGCGCTCCTCGAAGGTGCGGATCTCGTCGGCATGTTGCAGCGTGAGGCCGATGTCGTCCAGGCCGTTGAGCAGGCAATGCTTGCGGAACGGGTCGATGTCGAAGCGCCATTGCATCGCGCCATCCGGCGTGTGCACGCGCTGCTCCTCGAGATTGATCGTGAGCGAGAAGCCGGGATGCACGTTCACCGCGTCGAAGATCCTGCCCACGTCGTCTTCCGGCAGCACGATCGGCAGCAGGCCGTTCTTGAAGCAGTTGTTGAAAAAGATGTCCGCGTAGGACGGCGAGATGATCGCGCGAAAGCCGAAATCCTCGAGCGCCCAGGGCGCATGTTCGCGCGAGCTGCCGCAGCCGAAGTTGCGCCGGGTCAAGAGGATGGTCGCGCCCTGGTAGCGCGGCTGGTTCAGCACGAAATTCGGGTTCTGCGGCCGGCGCGTGTTGTCCATGCCCGGCTCGCCGTGATCGAGGTAGCGCCACTCGTCGAAAAGATTGGGACCGAAGCCCGAGCGCTTGATCGACTTCAGGAATTGCTTCGGGATGATGGCGTCGGTGTCGACGTTGGCGCGATCGAGCGGCGCCACGATGCCGGTAACGATTCGAAACGGTTGCATGCTCTTTTCCGGTTATCCGAGACGACGCACGTCCACGAAATGGCCCGCGACCGCCGCCGCGGCGGCCATGATCGGGCTCACCAGATGGGTACGGCCGCCCGCGCCCTGCCGGCCCTCGAAATTGCGGTTCGAGGTCGAGGCGCAGCGCTCGCCCGGCTCCAGGCGATCGTCGTTCATGGCGAGACACATCGAGCAGCCCGGCTCGCGCCATTCGAACCCGGCCTCACGGAAGACCCGGTCGAGCCCTTCGCGTTCCGCCTGCGCCTTGACGAGACCCGACCCGGGGACGACCAGCGCGAGCTTCACGTTCTTCGCGACATGACGGCCGCGGGCGATGGCGGCGGCCGCGCGCAGGTCCTCGATGCGCGAGTTGGTGCACGAGCCGATGAACACCTTGTCGATCGGGATCTCCTCGATCGGCGTGTTGGGGGTGAGGCCCATGTACTGCAGGGCGCGCGCCATGCCTTCGCGCCGCGTCGCGTCCTTCTCCTTGTACGGATCGGGCACGCGATCATCGATTGCGACGACCATCTCCGGCGAGGTGCCCCATGTCACCTGCGGACGCAGCGCGGCGACATCGATGTCGATCACCCGATCGAACTTCGCATCGGGATCGCTGTGCAGCGTGCGCCAGTGCGCGACGGCGCGATCCCACAGCGCACCGGTCGGCGAGAACGGCCGGCCCTGCAGGTAATCGATCGTGGTCTCGTCGGCGGCGATCATGCCGGCGCGCGCACCCGCCTCGATCGCCATGTTGCAGACGGTCATGCGCGCTTCCATGGAAAGGCCGCGAATCGTCGACCCGCCGAATTCGATCGCGTAGCCGGTGCCGCCTGCGGTGCCGATGCGTCCGATCACCGCCAGCACGAGGTCCTTCGCCGTGACGCCCAGAGGCAAACGTCCCTCGGCGCGCACGAGCATGGTTTTCGCTTTTTTCTGGATCAGGCACTGCGTGGCCAGCACGTGCTCGACTTCCGAGGTGCCGATGCCGAACGCCAGCGCGCCGAACGCGCCGTGGGTGCTCGTGTGGGAGTCGCCGCAGACCACCGTCATGCCGGGCAGCGTCGCACCCTGCTCGGGGCCGATCACGTGCACGATGCCCTGGCGACGATCGCGGAACGGAAAGTACGCCTTGGCACCCGTGGCAGAGATGTTCGCGTCGAGGGTCTCGACCTGAGTGCGCGAGATCGGATCGCGAATGCCCTTTTCCCAATCCTTGGTCGGCGTGTTGTGATCCGCCGTCGCCACGACCGAGCTCGAGCGCCACGGCTTGCGATTCGCGAGACGCAGGCCCTCGTACGCCTGGGGGCTCGTGACCTCGTGCACGAGGTGGCGGTCGATGTAGAGCAGCGCGGTTCCGTCCGGTTCGGAGCGGACCAGGTGGCTCTCCCAGAGCTTGTCGTACAAGGTGCGGCCGGGCATGGGTAGCGGTCCTCTTGCTGCAGCGCGGTAAAACGTGAGATTTTGCGCCAAAAGGCTCGACGGCGCAAGGGCTTAGCGCGTTAGTTGGGCGCCTCGACGGCCAGCGTTTCGAGCACGAGATCGGCCACCGCACGGGGCGTCCCGGGAGCCCACGGGTCGAACGCTTTGGCGGGAAGCGATCGCAACCACGTGAACTGGCGCTTCGCGAGCTGCCGCGTTGCGACCGTGCCACGCTCGAGCAGCTTGTCGGCCGACGATTCGCCTTCGAGCACCTCCCAAACCTGGCGATACCCGACACAGCGCATCGACGGCATCTCCGCGCGCAATGCATAGCGTGAGCGCAACGTCCTCACTTCCTCGACCAGGCCTGCTTCCAACATGGAGGCGAAGCGCGCGCCGATGATGGCGTGCAGGCGGGCGCGATTGGCGGGGACGAGCGCAATGGAAATCAGGGGGCCGAGTTGAGGCGCAACACGTGAGGCCTGCAGCGTGGAAATCGGTGTGCCGGTGGCGAGATAGACCTCGAGCGCGCGCTGGATGCGCTGGGTGTCGGCGCGATCGATGCGCGCGGCGCTCGCCGGATCCACGCGCGCAAGCTCGGCGTGCAGCGCCGGCCACCCTTGCGCCGCGGCACGTTGTTCGAGCTCGGCGCGCAATCCGGGATCGGCGCTCGGCAGCGCGCTCAAGCCCTCCAGCAGCGCCTTGAAGTAGAGCATCGTGCCGCCGACGAGCAACGGAATGTGCCGGCGGGCGCGGATCTCGCCGATCGCGCGCAACGCATCCTCGGTGAATCGCGCCGCCGAATAGGCTTGCGTCGGGTCGAGAATGTCGATCAGGTGATGCGGCACGCGCTCGCGCGTTGCGGCGTCGGGCTTGGCGGTGCCGACATCCATGCCGCGATACACCTGCGCCGAGTCGACGCTGACGATCTCGACCGGCAATTGCGACGCGAGCTCGAGCGCGAGCGCGCTCTTGCCCGCGGCCGTCGGACCCATCAGCAGCACGACGGGTGTTTCGCGCATCAGGCGAACGCCTGGTCAGCGCCCACGCTGGAACAGGCGATCGAGGTCGGCGAGCGTGAGTTGATACCAGGTCGGGCGGCCGTGATTGCACTGGCCGGAGCGCTCGGTCGCCTCCATCTCGCGCAACAGAGCATTCATTTCCGGGATCGACAGCGCGCGATGCGCGCGCACCGCACCGTGGCACGCCATGCTCGACAGGAGCTCGTCGCGATGAGCGGCGAGCACGTCGCTGCCGCCGAACTCGCGCAGATCGTGCAGCACCGCGCGTGCGAGCGTCGCGGCATCGGCTTCGGCGAGCGGGGCGGGCACGCCGCGTACGGCGAGCGTGGCGGGCCCGACCGGCGACACCGCAAACCCGAGATGCTCGAGCGCGCCGGCATGCTCCTCGGTCGTTGCCATCTCGAGAGAGGACGCGGCAAACGTCGCCGGAACGAGCAACGGCTGCACCGGCATGCGGGTGTCGAGCGAAGTCTTCAATCGCTCGTACACGATGCGCTCGTGCGCGGCGTGCATGTCGACGAGCACGAGGCCCTTCTCGTTCTGGGCGAGGATGTAGATGCCATGCAGCTGGGCGAGCGCAAAACCCAACGGATGCTCGCTTTCCTCCTGCGGCGGCAGTGGCATCGCGGGACGCTGTCCGAACAGCGCCGCATAAAAGGGCGCCGGCTCGCCGGCCCCGAACGAGATCGTCGACTGTGTACGCCCGGCGTGCTCCTGCCAGCCGGCGAACTCGCCGAGGCGCGCGGGGATCGGTGGGGTGCGCGCCGCGGCGAGGCCGAGCTTCTCCGCGGCCGACACGGCGGGCTGCTCCGCTCCGGTGGTCGCGAGCGCTCGCTCGACGGCGTGCCGCACGAACTGGTGCACCGCACCCGAATCGCGAAAGCGCACCTCGATCTTTTGTGGATGCACGTTCACGTCGACCAGGCGCGGCGGCAGCTCGAGCCACAGCGCATACGACGGCAGCCGATCGTGATGCAGGATGTCGCGATAGGCTTCGCGCAGCGCATGGCCGAGCAGGCGATCGCGCACGAACCGACCGTTGACGAACACGTACTGCCCGCTCGACTGGGCCGCGTACGCCGGCCGGGCCGCATATCCGGACAGATGCAACGGTCCCGCGCTGACTTCGACGTCGGCGCAGGCATGGATGAAGCCGTCGCCCAGGATCGCCTCGACGCGCGTGCGCCGCCCCTGCGCGAGCAGTCGATAGGCGACGCGGCCGTTGTGCTGCAGCGTGAAGCCCACTTCGGGATGCGCGAGCGCAATGCGCCGAAACGCCTCCTCGCAATGGCCCCACTCCGTCGCCTCGGTGCGCAGGAATTTGCGACGCGCCGGCGTGTTGTAGTAGAGCTCCTGCACGGTGACCGTGGTCCCCGCTGCGAGTGCCGCGGGAAACGTCGCGCCGAGCTCCCCGCCGTCGGCCTCGAGCCGCCATGCGTGCGGCTTGTCCTGCGCGCGCGAGGTGATGCAAAAGCGCGACACCGCCGCGATCGATGCGAGCGCCTCGCCGCGAAAGCCCAGCGTTGCGATGGCCTCGAGATCGTCCGGCGTTGCGAGCTTCGACGTCGCATGCCGCGCCACGGCCAGGCGCAGGTCCTCGCGGTCGATGCCGGCGCCGTTGTCCGCGACGCGAATGCGCTGGATCCCGCCTCCGGCGATATCGACGTCGATCTGGGTCGCATGCGCATCGAGCGCGTTCTCGAGCAGCTCCTTCAACGCCGCCGCGGGGCGCTCCACCACCTCGCCCGCCGCGATCTGGTTGATCAGGTGATCGGACAGCGGACGAATGGCGCCCATCACCAAGCCGGCGCACCGACGAGTGCACGGCCCCAGCGCGCGTAGAACGAGCGCGCGACGTCCTGCAGCGCGCTCACGTTCGCGGTGAGCGCGCGCTCGATGTCGCGTACGCTTTGCAAATTGGGCGTCGAGGTCTCCGGCAGCTCGTTGCGCGCGATGTCACACCACGCACGCACGAGCTCGGTGGTCATCTCGACGTGACATTGGAAGCCGACGTGACGATCGTCGACGATGTACGCCTGGTTTTGCACCAGCGCACCCCGCAGCAGGCGCTGCGCACCCGGCGGGATCGTGAACGAATCGTAATGCCATTCGAACGTGGTGAAACGCGCACGTCCGCCGAACCAGGTGCGCGCCGCTTCGTCTTCGGCCTCGACGTCGATCCAGCCGATCTCGGGCACCGGCGAGCGCGTCACGGATCCGCCCAACGCGCGCGAAAAGAGCTGCCCGCCGAGGCAATGCCCGACCACGGGCACGCGCGCGTCGACGGCATCGCGCAACAGACGGCAAAGCGGCTCGATCCAGGGCAGGTCGTCGTTGGCGCCCATGGGTCCGCCCATCATGCCGATGCCCGAGTAGCGCCGCGGATCGTCCGGAACGCGCGCCCCCTGGTCGATTGCGATGAGCTCGTAAGGAACGTGCTGACCGTCGAGCCAATCGGCAAAGAAGGCCGGGCCTTCGCTCGGCGAAAATCGAAAGATTGCGACGGGATTCATCGCGGCGACGCGCGGGACTCTAGAATCGTCGAATTCTAACCCGCGGTGCTTTGCCATGCGTCCTTGCTTCCGACGGCTCTGCCATCTCACGAGTGCGCTCCTGCTGCTGCTCGTGGCACTCGCTTCCATGGCGCAGACCAAGGATGCCGACGATGTGCTCGCGCCGAATCCGAACCTGCACCTGTCGGGCATCCCCCCCATTCCTGCATCGCTTGCGAAACGCATCGCGCCCTATGCCGATTTCACGCCGCGCAGCGCGGTGTCCTGGCACCCGTCCAAGCGCGAGCTCGTGGTGGCGACCCGCGCCGGCAACACGACCCAGCTGCACCTCGTCTCCGGGCCGGGCGCGGAGCTCGTGCAGCTCACCCGCGGGGCCGATCCGGTGCGATTCGGCCTCTATCTCGCACCCCGGCCGGACAGCCTGCTATTCCTGCACGACAGCGGCGGCAACGAGCAGACGCAGCTCTATCGCCTCGATCGGGGAAGCGATGAGCCCGTGCTGCTCACGGATCCGCAACGCCGCCATTTCCCGGGAGCGATCAATCACGCGCGCGATCGCGTGCTCGTGCAATCGGTGGATCTCGACAAGACCGGCCGGCGCGAATCGGTCGAAACGTATTTGACGCTGCTCGATCCGCTGCATCCCGAAGCCTCGCGCGCACTGGCAACGCTGCCCGGCACCGGCTGGGACGACTTCCATTTTTCGTTCGACGACCGTCGCGTGGTCATGCTGCGCCAGGTATCGGCCAACGAGATCTCGGTGTGGCTCATGGACGTACGCAACGGAAAGCCGCGCGAGATCATCCGCGGCAAGCGGGCGAACGGCAGCAGCGTCGCATCGACCGCGCCGACGTTCACGCGCGATGGTCGCGGCCTCTTCCTCGCCACCAATCGCGATGGCGAGTTCCAGCGCCTCGCGTACTTCGACATCGCGAAGGGGCGCTTCACCTACTTCGGCCATGCCACGCCGTGGGATGTCGACCGCATCGCCCTTTCGCCCGATGGCCGCACGCTGGCCGTGATCACCAACGAGAACGGGATCGGCGTGCTGCGCCTCTACGACGCCACGACCCGCGCCGAGCGGCCCGCGCCGAAGCTTCCGGTTGGAACGGTGTCGGGCGTGTTGTGGCACCACAACAGCCGCGATCTCGCCGTCAACATGAATTCGCCCCAGAGTCCCGGCGACGTATGGGTGGTGGACGTCACGACCAACAACGTCGAGCGCTGGACCCACACCAGCGTGCCGGGCCTCGATGCAGGCCGGTTCGAGACCCCGGACACGATCGCCTGGAAGAGCTTCGACGGCCGCACCATCCCGGGCTTCATCACACGACCGCCGCGCGGCTTCAGCGGGCGACGTCCGGCGGTGGTCTATATCCACGGCGGGCCGGAAGCACAGGCGCGGCCCGATTTCATCGGACGCTGGAATTACGTGATCAACGAGATGGGCATTGCATTCATCGAGCCCAACGTGCGCGGCTCCGACGGCTACGGCAAGACCTTCCTGTCGCTCGACGATGGACGGCGCCGCGAGGACTCGGTGAAAGACATCGGCGCGCTCCTCGACTGGATCGCAACGCAGCCCGACCTCGATGCCTCACGGGTGGCGGTGGTGGGCGGAAGCTATGGCGGCTACATGAGTCTCGCGGTGGCGACGCATTATTCCGATCGCATCGCGGGGACGGTCGACGTGGTCGGCATCGCCAACTTCGTGAGCTTTCTCGAGCACACGGAGAGCTATCGCCGCGACCTGCGGCGGGTGGAGTACGGCGACGAGCGCGATCCGGCGATGCGCGAGTTCCTCACCCGCATCTCGCCGCTCACCAATGCCGGCCGCATCGCCAAGCCGCTGCTGGTGGTGCACGGCCGCAACGATCCGCGCGTGCCCTACACCGAAGCCGAGCAGATCGTGAATTCGCTCAAGGATCGCGGCGTGCCGGTGTGGTATCTCCTTGCCGACAACGAGGGCCACGGCTTCGTGCGCAAGGTGAACGCCGACTTCTACTTCGCGACCGTGGTGCGCTTCCTCGGCAAGGTGCTGCTGGGCGAGTGACTCGCGGCTACAGCCCGCGCGAGATGCGGGCGTACGCCGAGTGGTTGTGGATCGACTCGTAGTTCTCGGCCTCGACGCTGAAGCCATCGAAGCGCGAATCCTCGGACAGCCGCGCCGCGACGCCGCGCACCAGATCTTCCACGAAGCGCGGATTGTTGTACGCGCGCTCCGTCACGTACTTCTCGTCGGCGCGCTTCAGGATCCCGTAAAGCTCGCAGGAGGCCTCGGCTTCCGCGATGCGAATGATCTCGGTGAGCGACACCGGTTCCTGCTCGCGCGCGGTGATCGTGATGAGCGAGCGCTGGTTGTGCGCGCCGTATTCCGAGATTTCCTTCGAGCACGGGCACAGCGAGGTCACCGGCACGGCGATGGCGACGGTCTGGCGGTACACGCCACCGGCGAGTTCGCCCACCAGGCGCGCTTCATAGTCGAGCAGGCTGGCAACGCCCGATACCGGGGCCGATTTGCGGATGAAAAACGGAAACGCGAGCTCGATGCGTCCGCCGGGAGCATCGAGCAGCACCACCAGCGCCTCGAGCAGGTTGCGCAGGTTGCGGACGGTGAGGGGCGGCTCACCGGCGGCGGTGCGGGCCTCGAGCAGCGCAACGAGACGCGACATGTGCGTCCCTTTGCGCTCCGCCGGCAGGCGCACGTACACGTTGCACACCGCGATGGTGGGCTGTGGCGGATCATCCGCATCGGCGAAAAGCAGCGGATAGCGCAGGCCGCGGATGCCCACGTCGTCGATCGCAAGCTCGCGATCGTCGGATGCCGATTGCACGTCGGCAATCGGAAAGATGTCCTGGGGTTGCTGAGGTCGGTTCATGCGGAATGGGACGACGCCGGATCACGACGTGAGACTTCGATTATGCCGCAGGGTTGCCGGCCAGGCCGCGTGCGGCAACACGTCGCGCCAAGACCGATCGTGTTCATCAGCTGTGCCGATCGACGATCCGGTCTGCGAGCTCGGTCAATCGACGACCGGAGCGGCCATACCGCGCGAGTGCGGCATGCGCCTCGGCACGGAGCTCTTCGGCACGGCTTTTCGCGGCCTCGAGGCCCAGCACTGATACGAACGTGGGCTTGCCGTGCGCGGCGTCCTTGCCGGCGGTCTTGCCGAGCGAGGCGGCGGAGCCTTCCACATCCAGGATGTCGTCGACGACCTGGAACGCAAGTCCCGCCGCGCGCGCATAGGCATCCAGCGCGTCGCGCAAGCTCGCATCGGGCTCGCTGCCGCAGGTGGCGCCCAGCAACACCGCGGCGCGAATGAGCGCGCCGGTTTTCATGCGATGCATGCGCTCGAGGTCGGGCAGGCTCAATGCCGCGCCGACCGCGGCGAGATCGATCGCCTGGCCTCCGGCCATGCCGCCCGCGCCGGCCATGTCGGCGAGCAGCGCGCAGGCCTCGCCGGCATTACGCAACTTCGAATGCGCCAGCACCGAAAACGCGAGCGATTGCAGGGCGTCGCCCGCGAGCAATGCGGTCGCCTCGCCGAAGGCGACATGGCACGTCGGCTTGCCGCGTCGCAGGGCATCGTCGTCCATGCAGGGCAGGTCATCGTGCACGAGCGAATAGGCATGCATGAGCTCCACCGCGACCGCCACGGCATCGACGATGCGTGGATCGGCGCCGGTGAGCTCGCCCGACGCATACGCGAGCAGGGGACGCACGCGCTTGCCGCCGCCCAGCACCGCGTAGCGCATCGCCGCATGCAGTGATTCGGGGCTTTGCGTGCCCGCGGGCAGCGCCTGCTCGAGGGCGGCCTCGACCTGCTCCTGACGCGACCTCGACCAGGTTTGCCAGTCGACCTCAGGATTCATCGCCATTGCCGGTGCCGGGCTCGAAGCACTTGAGCACGCCTTTCTCGAGCACCTGCACCTGCTGCTGGGCTTCCTTCAATGCGTTCTGACAGAACTGCAGGAGCTCGGCGCCGCGCTTGTAGGCGTCGAGCGATTCCTTGAGCGGCAGCTGCCCGCCTTCCATGCGCGCGACAATGGTCTCGAGCTCGGCGAGCGCGGCCTCGAAACTCTCGGGACTTTCGGGTGTCATCTAGGAGTGATTTCGGGGCCCGCAAAATACGTCAGAAACATTGACCTTGCGGCGCAACCCTCTGTATACTAGCATGTTTTGACGACGCGGCCTTCGAATCCTTCGTGCGGCCGACTTAGCAAAGCGGTCCGGGTCGGCTTTGGTTCCTTGCAACCGCCGAAATCGTCCCGGGTTGTTGGGTTGGGTTGGTGAACCTGCACTCGAAAGGATTTTGGTCATGTCGGATCTCGCCACTGCGACGCGCCTCAAGCCGGCGACCTCGCAGCTTCCTGCATCCTCCTATTGCGATCCTGCCGTGCTCGAAGCCGAGCAGCGCCTGCTGTTCGCGCGCGGGCCCGGCTACGTCGGCCATGAGCTCATGGTGCCGAATCCCGGCGACTATTACGCCCTCGCCTGGCGCGAGAACGCCCAGGCACTGGTGCGCAATCGCAACGGCATCGAGCTCCTGTCGAACGTGTGCCGGCATCGCCAGGCGATCATGCTCCAGGGCAAGGGCAACGCCCAGAACATCGTCTGCCCGATCCATCGCTGGACGTACGACCTCAAGGGCGAGCTCCTGGGCGCACCGCATTTCCCCGACAAGCCCTGCCTCAACCTCGGACGCGCGCCGCTGCAGCGCTGGAACGGCCTCCTGTTCGATGGTCCACGCGACGTGCAGAAGGATCTCGCCGCGATCGACGTGATCGGCGATCTCGATTTCAGCGATCACGTGCTCGATCGCGTCGAGATCAAGGAGTGCGACTACAACTGGAAGAGCTTTCTCGAGGTGTATCTCGAGGACTATCACGTCGCGCCGTTTCATCCCGGTCTCGGCCAGTTCGTCACGTGCGACGACCTGCGGTGGCAGTTCGGCGACTGGTTCTCGGTCCAGACCGTGGGCGTCAACAATGCGCTCGCGAAGCCCGGCACCAAGACCTACGAGCGGTGGCACAAGGCCGTGCTCGACTTCTACCGCGGCGAGACGCCGAAGTACGGCGCGATCTGGATGGTGTACTACCCGAACGTGATGATCGAGTGGTACCCGCACGTGCTCATCATCAGCACCCTCCTTCCGCGCGGCGCGGACAAGACCACCAACGTGATCGAGTTCTACTATCCCGAGGAGATCGCGCTGTTCGAGCGCGAGTTCGTCGAGGCCGAGCAGGCCGCGTACTTCGAGACCGCGGTGGAGGACGATGAAATCGCGCTGCGCATGGACGCCGGGCGCAGGGCCCTCTACAAGCGCGGCATCAGCGAGGAAGGTCCGTATCAGTCGCCACTCGAAGACGGCATGCAGCACTTCCACGAGTTCCTGCGCCGCGAGATGGGCCGTGCCGCGTACGCGCCACCGGCGGCAGGCGCCGACTCGGGCGCGTGGAATCCGCTCGTGCGCATGCGTTGATGAGCATGCGTTGAGGCTGTTTCGCGGCGGCCGGGGTGAGAGCCTCGGCCGCCGCGTTTTTATGGATGTGATCGATGGAATCGCTGTGGATGGTCGTGGCCGGCCTGTGCTTCGCCGTGATGGGCGTGTTCGTGAAGCTCGGGGCGCCGCAGTTCAAGGTCGCGGAGCTCGTGCTGTATCGCGCGCTCGTGATGGTGCTGCTCGGCTGGATCGTCCTGGTCCGCGCCGGAGCATCGGTGCGCACGCCACGCCTGGGCACGCACGTGCATCGCAGCGTCGCGGGCTTCGTCTCGCTGTTCATGTTCTTTTACGCGCTCGCCGTGTTGCCGGTCGCGAGCGCCATCACCCTCAACTACACCTCGCCGATCTTCCTTGCCGCATTGCTCACGCTGCTCGCCCGGGAGCGCCCCGGACCGCGCCTGATGGCGACGGTGGTGATCGGCTTCGTCGGCGTGCTCCTGCTGCTGCAGCCGAGCTTCGATGCGCGCCAGGCCTGGGGCGGGATCATCGGCTTGATCTCGGGCGCGATCTCCGCCATCGCGTACTGGAACGTGCGCGAGCTCGTGCGCGCCGATGAGCCCGAGGGCCGCGTCGTCTTTTATTTCGGCGTGATCAGCTGTTTCGGGGCACTCGTCTGGATGGCGCCGCAGACCTGGACGCCGATCACATGGAGCAATGTCGGTATCCTGGCCGGCGTCGGTTTGGCCGGGGCGTTGGGGCAGCTCGCCATGACTCGCGCCTACGGCAAGGGCAAAACGCTGGTCGCGGCGGCGCTGTCGTACAGCAGCATCGTGTTCTCGAGCATCATCGGGGTTACGTTGCTCGGCGACGTGCTGACGCTCGTGTCATGGATAGGCATCGCGCTCATCATCGTGGCCGGCATCGTCGCGGTGCAGCTCTCGCCGGTGACACCCAACGCGCCGCCGCCGCAAGTCAGCAGCGATTGATCGCGCGCTCGGCAATGCCCGGTCGATCTCGGTGGATGGATCACGCGCCCAGCCACGCCCGGTCGAGCTCGGTGTAGCGCGATCCCTGCGGCGTGAGCTCGGACGCCATCAGCGTGAGCGCGTCGACGCGCCAGGCTATCTGAACACCCGTTTCAACTGGCGGTCGATACGTGCACCGGCGCGCGAGGGTGAGGTGCGCCTTGAACTTGCGCTCATCGGTGCGAAATCCTGCTTGCGCAAGCTCCGTCTTGAGCTCGCGCGCAAGCTGCCCGAGCGCCGCCGGCGACTCGCTCGCGCCGATCCACGCGATACCCGCATCGCGAAAGGCGCCGAGGCGATCGAGCACGAGCTCGAACGCGCCAACGTGTGAAGCGACGCGACGGCCGATGATCGCAAGACGCTCGACATCCCCGACAGGCACGTTGCCGACGAAAGCGAGCGTCAGGTGCACGCGCTCGGCCGGCGTGGCGCGGCCCTTCGCCTCCACTGCGACGCGTTGCGCGAGCGCTGCCAGCGCGCGCATCGCCGCCGCGTCGGGCCAGATCGCGAAAAATACGCGTATCTCCGGGCTGGTCTTCCGCTCGGCCTCCGCGCGTGATGTTCGCTGCGATTCCACACGCCAAGTGTAAGCGCATAAAAAAGCCGCACCCGAAATCGGGCACGGCTTTGAGGCTTACGGGTGGCGAGCTCAGCCGTTCGCGACAGCGAGCCCCGGCTTTTTCGCGTCGAAGAATTGCTCGTCTTCGGTCGATCCCTTGAGCGCGGTGGTCGATGACTGCCCGCCCTGGATCGTCTGCGTGACCGCATCGAAATATCCCGTGCCGACTTCGCGCTGGTGCTTGACGGCCGTGAAGCCCTTGTCGGCGGCCGCGAACTCCGCTTCCTGCAGCTCGACGAACGCCTTCATGTTGTCGCGCGCATACCCGTACGCGAGATTGAACATCGAGTAGTTGAGGCTGTGGAAGCCGGCGAGGGTGATGAACTGGAACTTGTAGCCCATCGCGCCAAGCTCGCGCTGGAATCGCGCGATGGTGCTGTCGTCGAGGTTTTTCTTCCAGTTGAACGAGGGCGAGCAGTTGTACGCGAGCATCTTGCCCGGGTACTTCGCCTGGACGGCTTCGGCGAAAGCCTTCGCGAATTGCAGGTCCGGCTTGCCGGTCTCGCACCAGATGAGGTCGGCGTACGGCGCGTAGGCGAGTCCCCGTGCGACGGCCTGGTCGAGACCATTGCGCGTGCGGTAAAAGCCCTCGGGCGTGCGCTCGCCCGTGCAGAACTCGCGATCACGCTCGTCGACATCCGAGGTGATGAGATCGGCGGCCTCGGCATCGGTGCGCGCGAGCAGGACGGTGGGCACGCCCAGGCAATCCGCCGCGAGGCGCGCGGCGACAAGCTTCTCCACCGCTTCACGCGTGGGCACCAGCACCTTGCCCCCCATGTGGCCGCACTTCTTC
>Ga0070741_10007362_pt1 | contig 22818 bp, 18 predicted proteins | sample Coa_R1_4_FD_66440 | JGI IMG/M metagenome (GOLD analysis project Ga0070741, IMG submission 66440) | Surface soil microbial communities from Centralia Pennsylvania, which are recovering from an underground coalmine fire - Coalmine... | ecosystem: Environmental > Terrestrial > Soil > Unclassified ... | reverse complement strand
GCGCGCATGCAGGCGAGCATGTCGGTCTGACCTTCGTCGTGGAACGTCTCGACGAAGGATTCGGGCGTGCCGCGGACGTCGCGGAAATGGACGAAATGGATCTTGTCCTGCTCGCCGAACTGCCGGATCGCCGCGGGCACGTCATCGGTCATCAGCGTGAAGTTGCCCTGGCAGAGCGTGATCCCGTTCGCGCCGCTCGGGACGAGCTCGACGAGGCGCTGGAAGGCGTCGACACTACGCATGATCCGCCCGATGCCGCGGATGGGCGAGAGCGGCGGGTCGTCCGGGTGCATCGCGAGCCGCACGCCCGCCTCCTCCGCCACCGGAACGGCCCGCTCGAGGAACCAGCGCAGGTTCGCCCAGAGCGCATCCTCGGAGACCTCGCCGGCCCGCGTCGGCGCCGCGTCGCGGAGCACCCCGTGGTCGTACGCGGCCACCTTCGCTCCGCCCCGCGCCGGCCGCGCGACCGAGGTGCGCAGCCAGCCGAGGACCGCCATCCAGTTGTAACAGAGCACCGGAATGGCGAGCCGGCCCATGCTCCGGAGAAGCGTGCAGAAGTGCGCGAGCTCCTCCTCGCGGCCCGGCTTCCCGAGCCGGATCGCGTCCATCGGCGCGTTGTCCTCGATCACCGCCAGCGAGAGCCCCGCGTCCTCGACCTGCTGCTTGTAGAGGGCGAGCGGCGCGTAGTCCCACGGGAGATCGGAGCGCGATTCGCGCCAGTCGAAGAAGCGCCGCGGGAGCACGCCGACGGCCTCGTCGACGCCGACTTGCCGGAGCACCTGCCAGAAGGGGTCGGGCGCCGGCTCGAGCAGGATCTCGGCGATCCGGATCACCGGCAATTCGTATCACCGGGCGGCGGGCCCGGCCGAGCCCGCCGCCCGATGTCCCGCGGCTACCTCGGCGGGAACTGCGAGTTGGGAGCCGGCGGGGCGAGGTTCGCCCGCGGCGGCTTGTCGAGGAAGCCGATCACGGCGCAGTTCACATCGACGCCCGCCGACCCATACGGAGCCGGCCTGCCGGTCTTCGGGTCGACGCCGGTCAGGAGGTCGGGCCGGCGTGCGGCGAGATCGAAGACGACGTTCTCGTCGATCTGGCGCTTGTTCAGCCCCTGCATGACCGCTTTCGGGGTCCAGAGGCCGAGCTGCGCGTCCCAGAGCGGGCTGTACGCGTCGGCGTGGCGCGGGTTGGCCAGAGTCGGGAAGTCGCCGAACACGTTGAGCAGGTCGCCCCCGTTCCGGAGCGCGTCGATGAACGCCTCGTTGTCGGCACTCGCGTCCTCGGCGGCATGGCCGTCCTTGACGAGGTGGACGAATCCCTGCGCCTCGTCGTTTCCGTCACCCGTCTCGCCGTTGACGAACCCGAACAGGCGCTCGCGCGCGGAGCCGAGGAAGTCGTCGCCTCCGTTGTACGGCGCGTTGTTCAGGGCCGGGACGTACGTGGCGCGCTCGAGCACGGCCGTGAGCGGCTGCCCTGCCTCGGTGCTCAGGTAGACGATGGGCTGGCCGGCGTCGAAGCCCTTCACGAACAGGACGTCCGCCCACGATTCGAGGTACTTCCCGGGGGGAGACGGCGGCGCGATGTGGATGCCGAGCACGCGGTCGCCGGTGTTCCGGTGGTGGACGACGTCGAACGAGCCGCTGCCGGTCGCGACGATCGGAGCGCTGTAGACGACGGGCGAGCCCGCGATCCGGATGAACGGGCTGTACCCGGGCTCGGCGACGGCGCCCGGCGCAAACTTCGCCAGCGGGAACCCCTTCGGCCCGGGCACCGCAACGCGTGTTGGGCTGAAGTCGGGAGCGCCCTTGAAGTGGACGACCGCCTGGCCGAACGCATTCTGCGCCGGCGTCGGCGAGCCGAGCGTCACGGTCTGCACGCATTTCGGGCAGCCGATCGCGATGTTCGCGAGCTTCGGGGCGTAGTTGACGTCGAGGTCGTGGGCGACCCCCGCGTCCGACGCGTCCAGGAGGACGAACCAGACGGTCTCACCGTGTGCCGTACCGCGATACAGCGGGAGCCGGACCGTCTCGGTGTCGAGGTTCACCTGGATCGCGCTCTTCAGCGTCAGCTTCGAGCGCGGGAGCAGCCCGCTCGACTGGCCCAGGCCTCGCGCCGAGCTCGACGCGGACGGCGAGGACGCGATGGCCGCCGCGCCAATCGCGGTTGCAGCGGCCACGACGATCGCCAGAGCCACTCGAGCCGAGAAATTCCTCCGCATTTGGTACCTCCTCGTTTCGTTGACGGAACGGGAGGTGTCCAGCGCAATACCCGGGGAATCGCGAATTCGATGAACAAGTGATGAATTCGCCAGCGGCATCGCGACGGGCTCGCGCCCGCGGCGGACTACATGTGCACCATCCCGGCGACGAGCTGCCCACGAATGGCGCCCTCCGGATAGCGCTTCGTGTGGATGTTGACGTAGTACGAGTTGGGGTGCGTCTCGATCGCGCCCACGAGCGTCTTCGGCGCGGTCGTGCACCCCTTCGGCTTGTACGCCGCCCCGAGCGGAACGACGACCGGCCCGGCCTTGCCGGTCGGTGCCTTGTGGATGTGCGAGACGAGGGGCGTGATGCCAGTGACGCCGGTGAAGGTCCAGCAGACCGTGCCCTTGGACGCATTCAGCGTCAGGTTCACGACGCCGTGAGCGGTCGGCGAGCCCTTCGGCACCTCGTTCTTGCCGAGCAGCTTCGCGCCGAGCTCGGGGTGCATCGGGCTCATCGCGAACGCGAGCGCCGGCAACGACGCCGCCGCGGCGATCGTCAGGACGAGCAGACGGGATCTCATCGGGCCTCCTTCGGTCGGGATAACCACCTGAGAGTGTTGCGTTCCGAAGCGGCCGACGGCCCGTCGCGCGAGACGATTTAAGTCTGTTGTAAGAACTAGGGTCTAGCCTGGGCGTAGATGCTCGTCTTACTCGGAGTCGGCTTCGCCGCAGGCGTGATCACGGCGATCTCGCCGTGCGTCCTGCCCGTCCTGCCGATCGTCCTCGCCGGCGGCGTGACCGGCAGCGGACGGCGGCCCCTGGCGATCGTCGCGGGGCTCGTCGCGAGCTTCACCGTGTTCACGCTCACGGCGTCGGTGATCTTGTCGTCGCTCGGGCTGCCGCAGGACTTCCTGCGCAACGTCGCGATCGGCCTCCTCTTCCTCGTCGCGCTGACCCTCGTCGTGCCGCGCGTCGGGGTGCTGCTCGAGCGGCCCTTCGCGGCCCTGACGAGGCGGCGCGGCGGCGACCTCGGCGGCGGCTTCGTCCTCGGCGCGAGCCTGGGCCTCGTGTTCGTGCCGTGCGCCGGCCCGGTCCTCGCGACGATCACCGTCCTCTCCGCGCAGCACCGCGTCGGCGTGAGGACGGTGCTGCTCACGCTCGCGTACGCGCTCGGCGCCGCGGTTCCGATGCTCGTGATCGCGCTCGGCGGACGGAGCGTCGCCGGACGGCTCCGCGTGCAGGGCGAGAACCTCCGACGCGCGATGGGACTCGTCCTCGCAGGCGCGGCGGTCGCGCTCATCTTCAACGTCGAGCAGAGCGTCCAGACCGCGCTCGGCGGCTACTCGTCCTCGCTCCAGAAGCACGTCGAGGCAACGGGCGGGGCGAGCAAGCGGCTTGCATCGCTCCGCGGCACACCGAGCGGCTTCTCGGCCGCCCCGAAGCCGAAGGACGCGGCGAAGCTTCCCGTGCTCGCAACCGGCCGCGAGTTCATGGGCATCTCGCACTGGCTGAACACGCCCGGCGAGCGGCCGCTCACCCTTGCGAGCCTGCGCGGCAAGGTCGTCCTGATCGACTTCTGGACGTACTCGTGCATCAACTGCATCCGCACGCTCCCGCACCTGCGGGGGTGGTACGACGCCTACCGGCGCTACGGCTTCACGATCGTCGGCGTGCACACGCCGGAGTTCGCGTTCGAGCACGTGCTCTCGAACGTCCGCCACGCGACGCAGGACCTCCACGTCACCTGGCCCGTGGCGCTCGACAACGACTACAAGACGTGGACCGCCTACTCGAACGAGTACTGGCCGGCCGACTACCTCGTCGACAGCCGCGGCCGCGTCCGGGCGGTGCATTTCGGGGAGGGCGACTACGGAACGATCGAGTCGGAGATCCGCCAGCTGCTCGCCGAGCGCGGCGCCGCAGTCGGAGGGAGACACGTCGCGGTCGCCGACCGCACGCCGACCGACGCGACGACGCCCGAGTCGTACCTCGGCTATCTGCGCCTCGACCGCTACGCCGGGGCGCCCGTGCGGCAGGACAAGGTGGCGACCTACACGCTTCCGGACAGGCTGCCGCCGGACGGGCTCGCCTACGGCGGCGTGTGGAAGGTCGGCGGCGAGCGGATCCTCGCCGTGCGCGACGCGCGCCTGCGCCTCCATTTCCACGCGCGGAACGTCTATCTCGTCCTCGGTGGCAAGGGACGCGTCGAGAGCTTCCTCGACGGCAAGCGCCTCGGCTCGATCGACGTGACGGGCGACCGCCTCTACACGATCCTCTCCGGCCCCGCCGTCCGCGACGCGATCCTCGAGCTCCGTTTCCCGCCCGGCGTCGACGCGTACGCGTTCACGTTCGGGTAGGCGGGGGTCGTGACCACGGTGCTGGTCGTGGACGACGAGCCGATCGTGCGGGACGTCGTCGTGCGGTACCTCGAGCAGGAGGGCTACCGGACGCTGCAGGCGGCGGACGGCGATCAGGCCCGCGAGCTGCTCGAGCGCGAGACGCCGAGCCTCGTCGTGCTCGACCTGATGCTGCCGGGAACCGACGGGCTCGCGCTCTGCCGCTGGATCCGCGCCCGGTCGGAGCTGCCGGTGATCATGCTGACGGCGCTCGGCGAGGAGGCCGACCGGATCGACGGCCTCGAGCTCGGCGCCGACGACTACGTGACGAAGCCGTTCTCGCCGCGCGAGCTCGTCGCGCGGGTCCGCACCGTCCTCCGCCGCGCGGAGCCCGACGCGGCGAAGGCCGAGCGGATCGAGGTCGGCGAGCTGGAGATCGACGCCGCGAGACGGGAGGCCCGGAAGGACGGCGGGCTGCTCCGGTTGACGACGATCGAGTTCGAGCTGCTGTGGTACTTCGCGAGCCACCCGAACCGCGTCTTCTCGCGCGACCAGCTGATGGAGCGCGTCTGGGGCTACACGAGCGCGCTCGACACGGGCACCGTCACCGTTCACATCCGGCGCCTGCGCCAGAAGATCGAGGACGACCCGTCAAACCCACGGCACCTCGAGACGGTGTGGGGCGCCGGCTACCGGTTCACGCCGTGATCGACATCGCCCTCGTCCTCGCCGCGGCAACCCTGGGCGTCGGGATCGTCGCCGCGTTCGCGCTCCGGCTGCTGCCGACGGTCCGCCTCCAGATCGCCGGGCTCGCCCTGCTCGCGGTCGTGCTGCCGCTCGCGACCGTCCTCGCGTCGGGCTGGGTGATGTTCCACATGCACGACGACGTGAAGATCCTCGCGGTCTCCTCGACCGCGGCGCTCTCGGCGGTGGTCGGCGCGCTCCTGCTCGGGCGCTGGATCGTCGGGCCCTTCGAGCGGCTCCGGGCCGCCTCCGGGCGGCTCGCGGCCGGCGAGCTCTCGGCACGGGCGCCGGCGGGCGGGCCTGCGGAGCTGGCCGAGCTCGGCACGTCCTTCAACCAGATGGCCGAGTCGATCGAGCGCCTCTTCGACGCTCGCCGCCAGCTCGTCGCGTGGGCGAGCCACGACCTCCGGACGCCGCTCGCGTCGATCCAGGGGATGCTCGAGGCGCTCGAGGACGGGCTAGCCGAGCCGGCCGAGTACCTGCCGGCCCTGCGCGACCAGACGCGGATCCTGTCCGGTCTCGTCGACGACCTCTTCGAGCTGACGCGGATCGACGCGGGCGTCCTGACGCTCCAGCTCCGCGAGACGCCGCTCGAGCAGGTCGTGAAGGCGTGCATGCGCGGGCTCGAGGCGGACGCGCGTGCCAAGGGCGTGCGGCTCGAGACCCGAAGCGACGACGAGCTTCCGCTCGTGCGCTGCGCGCCGGAGAAGGTCGAGCGCATCCTCTCGAACCTGCTGACGAACGCGCTCCGGCACACGCCCTCCGACGGCGCGATAGCGGTCGTGCTGCGGGCCGACGGCGAGGCGGTGACGGTCGCGGTCGAGGACACGGGCGAAGGGCTCGCCGGCGAGACCGTGCAGCGGATGTTCCAGCGGTTCTGGCGCGGCGACCCGGCCCGATCGGTCGACGGCTCGGGGCTCGGGCTCGCGATCGCGCAGGGCCTCGTCGAGGCGCAGGGCGGCAGGATCTGGGCGGAGAACCGCCCCGAAGGCGGCGCGCGCGTCGCCTTCACGCTACAAGCGGCGCCGTGAGCGGCGGCGAGAAGCGGTACGGCCGGCGCGGGTTCCTGCTCGCCGTCGCCGGCGGCCTGTCGTCGCTCGCCTGGGCGGGCCCCGTCTCTCGTGCGCTCTCGCCGGTCACGTCGGGCGTCAGCCAGCTCGTCGGCGATGTGCTGCCCGTCGGCGGGTGGCGCATCTACACGATCTCGGGGACGATGCCGGTGTTCGACCCGGGGACGTGGCGGCTCGAGATCGGCGGGCTCGTCAAACGGCCGCGGTCGCTCTCGTACGAGGAGCTTCTCGCACTCCCGCGCGCCGAGCAGGTCTCGACGTTCCACTGCGTGACTGGCTGGACGGTCCGCGGCGTGCGCTGGGCCGGCGTGCGCTTCGAGCACCTCTTCGACCCGCTCCCCGGGGCGACCGCGGTGCGGTTCGTCTCGGCCGAGCGGCCGTACGAGGACTCGCTCACGCTCGAGCAGCTGCGCCTGCCCGACGCGATGCTCGCGTACGAGCTCGACGGGCGACCGCTTTCGCGCCCGCACGGCGCACCAGCGCGAGTCGTGCTGCCGGAGATGTACGGCTACAAGGGCGTCAAGTGGCTCGCGCGGATCGAGCTCGTCGCGAGTCAGCCGCTCGGCTTCTGGGAGCAGCACGGCTACGACCAGGACGCCTGGGTCGGGAGGTCGAATGGCCGCTCCTGAGCGCCGGGTCGTCCGCTTCGGCCCCACCGAGCGCGCGCTGCACTGGGTGCACGCGAGCGCGTTCCTCGCCCTGCTCGGCTCAGGTCTGTGCCTGTACCTCCCGAGCCTCGCGGAGGCGGTCGGAAGGCGGCCGCTGCTGAAGGACGTCCACGTCTACACGGGGCTCGCCTGGATCTCGGCACTCGCGCTCGTCGTGCTTTCCGGCGACCGGCGCCGCCTGCTCGCGACCGCGCGCGAGATCGACCGCTTCGACGGTCGCGGCCGCTTCAACACGGGTCAGAAGGTCAACGCGATCCTCAGCGCCGCGCTCGCCGTCCTGTTCGCGGTGACCGGCTTCTTCCTCTGGTACGGCGAGCGTGACCATGCCTTCCGCCTCTCGAACGCGCTGATCGTCCACGACTGGCTGACGTACGTCGCGATCTTCCTGCTCGTCGGCCACCTCTACCTCGCTCTCGTCCATCCGTCGACCCGGCACTCGCTGAGCGGGATCACGCGAGGATGGGTACGCGAGAACTGGGCACGGCGGCACCACCCGGACTGGGCGAACGAGTGGTTGCGTCAAGCTACGGGCGTGCGGGAGACAAACGCGCTGACGCTCCAGCTCCTCGACTGGATCTCCGCGCGCCCGCGCACCTACGCCGAGGCGATCGACGCCTGGCGCACGAGCTGCCCTCGCCTCTCGATCTGGGAGGACGCGCTCGCGGACGGGCTCGTCGACTACGGGCCCGGCCGGCCCCGCACGGTGGTGCTCACGCAGCGCGGCCAAGCGCTCCTCGACATGGCCCGCTAATCCCGGCGCCGCGCCCGGTAGAGCCGGATCAGCGCGTTCGTCGACGAGTCGTGCTCGAGCTTCGGCTCGGTCTGGGACTCGAGCTCGGGCGCGATCTTCTTCGCGAGGACCTTCCCGAGCTCGACGCCCCACTGGTCGAACGAGTCGATCGCCCAGACGGTGCCCTGCGTGAACACCGAGTGCTCGTACAGCGCGACGAGCTTGCCGAGCGTCGCAGGGTCGAGCCGCTGGGCGAGGATCGTGTTCGTCGGCCGGTTGCCTCCGAAGCGGCGGTAGGGCTCCGGGTTCACCTGGCCGAACGCGAGCGCCTCGGCCTGCGCGAACACGTTCGCCATCAGGAGGTCGTGCTGATCCGCAATCGGGTTGAGCGTCTCGCAGAAGCCGATGAAGTCGCACGGGACGAGGTGCGTCCCCTGGTGGAGCAGCTGGTAGAAGGAGTGCTGGCCGTTCGTGCCGGGCTCGCCCCAGAAGACCGGGCTCGTGTCGTAGTCGACGGGCTCGCCGTCGAGCGTCACCGACTTCCCGTTCGACTCCATCGTGAGCTGCTGGAGGTACGCCGGGAACCGCTTCAGGTACTGCGCGTACGGCAGCACCGCCTGCGTCTGGCAGCCGAAGAAGTCCGCGTACCAGACCGTCAGCAGGCCGAGGAGCACCGGGAGGTTGCGCTCGAACGGAGCCGTCCGGAAGTGCTCGTCGATCGCGTGTCCGCCGGCGAGGAGCTCGCGGAATTGCTCCGGCCCGATCGCGATCATCGTCGAGAGGCCGATCGCCGACCACATCGAGTAGCGGCCGCCGACCCAGTCCCAGAACTCGAACATGTTCTGCGTGTCGATCCCGAAGCGCGCGACCTCCTCGGCGTTCGTCGAGACGGCGACGAAGTGCCTTGCGACCGCGGCCTCGTCGTGCAACGCCGCGAGCAGCCAGTCCCGGGCGGACGTCGCGTTGCGGATCGTCTCGAGCGTCGTGAACGTCTTCGAGGAGACGACGAAGAGGGTCTGCTCCGGATCGAGGTCGCGCGTCGCCTCGGCGAGATCCGTCGGGTCGACGTTGGACACGAAACGGAACGTCAGGTCCCGCTGCGTGGAGAAGCGCAGCGCCTCGTACGCCATCACGGGCCCGAGGTCGGAGCCGCCGATCCCGATGTTGACCACGTTGCGGATCGGCTTTCCCGTCTGGCCGGTCCACTCGCCCGAGCGGACTCGCCGCGAGAAGGCGGCCATCCGCTCGAGCACCTCGAAGACCTCCGGCCGCGCGTACGCCGAGCCCTCCGGGGCGCGCAGCGCGACGTGCAGCGCCGCGCGGTCCTCGGTGGTGTTGACGTGCTCGCCCGCGAACATCGCGTCGATGCGTTCGCGCAGACCGCGCTCGCCCGCGAGCGCGACGAGGAGGCGCAGCGTCTCGTCGGTGGCCCGGTTCTTCGAGTAGTCGAGGTAGATCCCCTCGGCCTCGAGGGCGAGCCGCTCGCCGCGGCGGGGATCGCTCGCGAAGAGGTCGCGCAGGCGGAGGTGCCGCACCTCCTCGAAGTGCCGCTCCAGCGCCTGCCAGGCAGGGGTTCGTGTCAGGGGCGCGGTCGTGAGAGCATTCTGCCGAGGTGAGCGCCGACAGCGAGAAGCGGCTCGCCGCCGAGGCCGCCGCGTTGCTCGTCGAGGACGGCATGCGTGTCGGTCTCGGAACCGGCACGACCGTCGGCTTCCTCCTCCCGGCGCTCGCCGCACGCGGGCTCGAGCTCACGTGCGTCGCGACCTCCGTGCGCACCGAGGAGGCCGCGCGCGCGCTGGGGCTGGACGTCGTCGCGTTCGACCGGCTCGAGCGACTCGACATCGCGATCGACGGCGCCGACCAGATCGCTCCTTCGTGGTGGATCGTCAAGGGCGGCGGCGCCGCGCACACGCGCGAGAAGATCGTCGCGGCCGCCGCCGAGCGGTTCGTCGTGGTCGCGTCGTCCGACAAGCTCGTCGACGAGCTGCGACCGCCCGTGCCCCTCGAGCTGCTCGCGTTCGGCATCGAGGCGACGCTCGCCGCGCTCGAGCCGGCGCGCCTTCGCGACGTGCCGCCGAGCCCCGACGGGAATCCGATCGCCGACTACTTCGGGCCGATCGGAGACGGCGAACGCCTCTCGCGCCGACTCGCCGACGCGCCCGGCGTCGTCGAGCACGGGCTCTTCCCGCCCGAGCTCGTCTCCGAGGTCATCGTCGGCCGCGGCACGAGCGTCGAGCGCCCGCCGCGGCGCTGACGAGCGCGGCTACTACCTGCGAGAGCGGACGAAGATGTCCGGGCAGGAGCCCGGCTGCGTGAAGTTCGGCGGGCAGGTGTTCGTGTCCCCGGCGACGAGGTTCGTCGCGCTCGAGAAGAACGCGATCGTGAGCCCGTCGAGGCTGATCGCCGGGTCGGTGCTCGCGCGGTCGCCCTGCGTGCCGTCAGTCGCGAGGCTTACGCGCCTCGTCGTCCCGAGCGCCCGATCGCGCACGAACACGTCCGGACAGACGCCTGGTGGATCCTCGTAGAAGGGAGGACATGTGTTGGTGTCGCCCGGGACGAGGTTGGTCGCGATCGAGTCGAAGGTCACGTAGCGCCCGTCGCTGCTGATGTCGGGCCCGAACCTGAGCCCGCCGCGGATGCCCGGGCCGTTGCTCTGGCCGTCCGCCTCCTCCTCGTGGCTCGAGACGCTGACCCGCTCGGTCGTGCCGGCGGTCAGGTCGCGGACGAAGATGTCGCCGACGCCGTTCAGGTCCATCGGGACGAGGTTCGTCGCCTCCGAGTAGAAGGCCACGAACCGCCCGTCGGCGCTGATCGACGCGTAGTAGCTCGGGCCGTTCGACTCCAGCTCGTCGCTCGAGACGCTGACGCGCTCGGTCGTTCCGGCGGGGCGATTGCGCACGAAGACGTCCGGCTGGTCGTTGAGGTCGTTCGGGACGAGGTTCGAGGCGAACGAGCCGAACGCGACGAGGTTGCCGTCGCCGCTGATGTCCGCGTCGGTCGCGTTCTGGTTCGCGACGGAGTCGTCGTCGGCCAGGTCGACGACCTCCGTCGTCTTCAGCTTCCGGTCGCGCACGAACACGTCGCGCAGGAAGCTCGTCTTGCGCGGATCGAGGTTCGTCGACTCGGACAGGAAGGAGACGAAGCGGCCGTCGGGCGTGATCTGCGGGAACAGGCTGTGGCCGTTGCCCGGCGTGCCGTCGGAGGCGATGCTGATCGGCTTCGTCTTCCCAGTCGCCCGGTCGCGGATGAACACGTCGAAGACGGCAGGGTCGTCCGCGCCGAGGTTGCTCGCGAACGAGTGGAAGACGACGAAGCGCCCGTCGCCGCTGATCACGGGGTACGAGGCATCCCGGTTCGCGCCTTTGCCCCTGTTGTTCACGCTCACGCGCTCGGTCGTGCCGGCGTCGCGGTCGCGGACGAAGATGTCCACCGTCCGGTTCCCGTCGTCGGGGACGAGGTTCGGCGCGAGCGAGTCGAAGGCGACGATGCGTCCGTCGGCGTTCACGGCGGGGCGCGACAGGCGGCCGCTGATGTCGGTCCCCTGCGTGCCGGAGCTCGAGACGCTGACGCGCTCCGTGACGGCGCCGTGAGCGACCCCTGCGAAGGTGCAGGCGGCGACCGCGCCCGCGAACGTCATCCGGCTCGTCCAGCTCATGGCACGAGTCTTTCGCGTAACCGCGTCCGCCGCCATTGGACTTTGGTCCTACGACCCGAGAGGATCGGCGGATTGAGCGAGCGCTATGACGCGGTGATCCTGGGAGCCGGCCCGGCCGGCGAGGTCGCGGTGAACACGCTCCTGAGGGCCGGGCAGCGGGTGGCGCTCGTCGAGCAGGAACTGATCGGCGGCGAATGTTCGAACTGGGGCTGCATCCCGTCGAAGACGCTGCTTCGCGACACCGACCTGAAGGGCGAGACGACGAAAGCGGCGGGCGTCGCGACGGCCGTCCTCGACTGGCGCCGGCTCGCGGCATACAGGGACATCATGGTCTCGCACCACGACGACAGCCGGAGGGTCGCGCGCTACGAGGAGCGCGGGGTCGCGGTCGTGAAGGGGCATGGCGAGATCGCCGGCCCGGGCCGGGTCGAGGCAGCCGGCCGAGTGCTCGAGTGCCGAGCGATCCTCGTCGCGACGGGTGCCGAGGCCGTCATCCCGCCGATCCCCGGGCTCGACCAGGTCGCCTACTGGACGAGCCGCGAGGCCACGTCGCTCCAGGAGATTCCCGAGAGCGTCGTCTTCGTCGGCGGCGGCGTCGTGGCCGTCGAGCTGAGCCAGTTCCTCGCCCGCTTCGGATCGCGCGTCACGATCGTCCAGGGCTCGCCGCGGCTCGCAGACCGCGAGGATCCGAAGATCGGCGATCTGCTCGCCGGGATCCTCCGGAAGGACGGCATCGAACTCCTGCTCGGCAAGCGCGCCGTCGCCGTCCGCGCCGAGGGGAGCGAGAAGGTCGTCGTGTGCGAGGACGGGAGCGAGGCACACGGAGCAGAGATCGTCGTCGCGGTCGGCCGGCGGCCCCGGACGAAGGGGATCGGCCTGGAGACCGTCGGCGTCGAGCCGGGTCCCCGCGGAATCGTGATCGACGAGCATTGCCGCGCCGCTGACGGCGTCTGGGCGATCGGCGACGTGACCGGCGTCGCGATGTTCACGCACGTCGGCAAGTACCAGGCGCGGATCGCCGCGACGGACATCCTCGGCAAGCCGGCGAAGGCCGACTACCGGGCGGTGCCACGGGTGGTCTTCACCGAACCCGAGGTGGCCGCGGTGGGCATGTCCGAAGCGGACGCCCGGGCGGCCGGCCTCGACGTCGCGACGGCGACGGTCGACCTCCCGACGTCGATCGCACGGCCGTACACATACGAGGAGGAGCCCGAAGGAACGTTCAGCGTGGTCGTCAACCGGGACCGGCAGGTCCTCGTCGGCGCGTGGGCGGTCGCGCCGCTCGCAAGCGAATGGATCAATACGGCCGTGCTCGCGATCCGCGCCGAGATCCCGGTCCCCGTGCTCAAGGACACGATCGCGCAGTTCCCGACGTTCGCGGAGGTCTTCGGCTTCGCGCTGCGGTCGCTTCCGGAGGAGGAGACGCTCGTCGCGAGCGACTTCTGCGCGCATCCGATGATCGCGGAGGAGGCGGCCCAGGTCGGGTGACCCCTCGGCCGAGGGCGCGGGCTCGCGCGCCCGACATCCCCGGAGGGATGGGGCTGTACGACCGCGACTACATGAGGTAGGCCGACGACGAGCGTCCGGTCGGCTGCGTCGTCCCTCGACGATGCCGTGCCCACCGGGCACCGTGCGGACCCGGGACCCGAACGACCCCTACAACCCGCACGAGTGGCCGAACGACCTGCCGCGGCCGGACGGCTCCACTACGTCCTCGGCGTAGCCCCGATCAGGTCCGCGCCGCGTGCAGGCGCACGATCAGCTCGTCGCCGGCCGTCCTCACCTGCACGAGATCGCAGAGCTGGTTCGCGAGCCAGAGAGCGCGCGCTGTGGGATCCCCGCGCCGCGGGAGCACGCGATCGGCGAGCGGGTCGTCGAGACGGCTCCGGTCGCGCAGCTCGCAGACGACCTTCGAGCCCTCGCCCCAGATCCTCAGGCTTCGGCGGCCCGCCCCGTCGCGGGGGCTGCTCGCTGCAAGCTCGTTGACCGCGACGACGAGCTCGAGACTCCGCCTGCGGTCCAGCCCGAGCCGCTCGGCCTCGTCGGAGACGAAACGGCGGACCAGCTCGAGCGGCGTGTCGGCGAGATCGAGCGCAGCCGCGCACGCGGGCGGCTCGCGCAGCGGCTCGGCGAACGGCGCGGCGACATCCTCGAGCCCTCGATAGTCGGCGCTGTCGTGGCAGTGGCCGCCGCTCGTGACGAGCGGATGATTCCGCCGCGCCTCGCCGATCACCGCCGGGGCCAGAGCGTCGACGTCGTAGGGGCAGACGAGCCAGAACGAGTCCGCACCGGCGAAGGCGAGATTCAGCAAAGCCTCGTGACGCTCGCACTCGACGAGCTCGTCGACGCCGCGCTCGGGGAAGATCGGCTCGCCGATCCCCCGGAGGCCGACGCCGGGCCGGCCGCATCGCAGGACGAACTCCTGCCAGGCGGGAATGATCCGCGCCGGATTGCGACCGACGTCGGCCATATCGGCGAACGAGACGCCCGCGGCGTCTGCTCCGAGCGCCTCGCGAAGCGCATCGAGCTTCCGCCTCCCCACGACGACGAGCGTCGGCTCGCCCTGCTCGAGGCCGCACCGGACGAAGCTCGCGCAGCCGTCGACGAACTCGTCCTCTCCCGCGTACAGGAGCGCCTCGTGGCGAAAGCCGGTGCTGCTCATCGTCGCATGGTTCCACCGAGCGGCCCGATCGAATCCGACAGGTTCGGCACTGCTTCCAAAAACGGCTTTCGAACAGATACAAGTTCCGGCAGAATCGTGGCCCCACCAACGGCCGTTGACCGTCGAACTGACAGACGCCGGGCAGATCGAGACCCTCCTTCGCGAGCGCGTTGCGCAGCTCGAGAGCCTGTCGCGCCTGAGCGAGGTCGTGGCGCGGGCGGCGCGGGTCGAGGACACCTACGACGCCGCCCTCGACTGCGTCGCCGAGACGCTCTCCCCGGACCGCGCCTCCGTCCTGCTCTTCGACGACGACGGGGTGATCCGATTCAAGGCGTGGCGCGGCCTGTCGGACGCCTACCGCCGCGCGGCCGAAGGTCACAGCCCCTGGTCTCCCGAGACGACCGACCCTGAGCCTGTCCTCGTCGCCGACGTCGTGCACGAGCCGGCCCTCGCGGCGCTCAGACCGGTGGTCGAGGCGGAGGGGATCCGGTCCCTCGGCTTCTTCCCGCTGGTCGCCGGCGGCCGGCTGCTCGGCAAGTTCATGGTCTACTTCGACAGGCCGCACGCGTTCACCGACGCGGAGACACGGCTCGCGCAGGCGATCGGCGCGCACATCGCGGTCGAGATCGCCCGCCGTCGCGCCGAGGACGAGCTGCGCCTCCACGCGGCCCTCCTCGAGGCGCAGAGCGAACTCGCAACGGAGTGCATCCTCGTCGTGTCGCCGGCCGGCCGGATCGTCTCGTTCAATCCAGCGTTCGCCGAGCTGTGGCGGCTCGACGCCGGCTTCGCTCCGGGTCGTGACGACGAGGAGGTCCGAGCGGCGATGCGCCCGCTGCTCGTCGATCCGGATCGTTTCTTCGGGGATCTCGCCGACGTCGGCGGCCGCCCCGCCGAGGAGCGGCACGACGAGCTCGTGCTCGCCGACGGGCGCGTGATCGACCGCCGCAGCTCGCCGATCGGCGAAGCCGGCGGTGCGGCGCTCGGCCGCGTCTGGTTCTTCCGCGACATCACCGCACAGCGGCGGAGCGAGCAGCGAGCCGCGCTCCTCGACGACGTCGGCGCAATCCTCGGAAGCTCGCTCGACTACCGCGCGACGTTGAGACGCCTGGCCGAGCTGGCCGTGACGCTCGTCGCCGACGTTTGCGCGGTCGATCTCATCGAAGGGGGCCGCCTGCAGCGCGTCGCCTTCGCGTCGTCGCACGCACGCGAGCCCGGGGAGGCCGGCGACGCGCAGACGGTCGTCGAGACGGGCGAGCCGGCGCTCGCGGACGGCGGCTCGACGATGATCGTGCCCCTCCAGGCCCGCGGGCGGAGGTTCGGGGCGATCACCTTCCGCGCCGGAGAAGGCGGCCGTCGGTACGGCCGTGCCGATGTCGAGTTCGCGGCCGATCTCGCGGCGCGCGCCGCGCTCGCCGCCGACAACGGGCTCGTCCACGAGGCCGAGCAGCGTGCGCGAGACGCCGCCGAGCGCCTGCAGGCGGTGACCGAGGCGCTTGCCCGGGTGCTCTCGACGACGGAGATCGCGGAGACGATCGTGCGCGAGGGAGCCGCCGCGCTCGGCGCTGCGGCCGGTTGGATCGCCGCCGTAGACGAGGACGCCTCGATGCTTCGGCGGCTCGCGTCGCTCGGCTATCTGCCCGAGCTGGAAGCTGCGTACTCGGGGCTTCCCCTCGATCTCGTGAACCCGACGGTCGACGCGGTCCACGGGGAGCGCGCGTTCTGGTTCGAATCGGCCGACCAGGTCGCCGCGGCGTACCCATCCCTCGCCGACGACTACCGGGTCACCGGGTTCGAGGCGATGGCGATCGTGCCGCTCGCAGTCGGCGGCCGGGCGACCGGGGTGATCGCGCTCAACTTCTCGCAGACGAGGAGCTTCCGCGCGGAGGAGCAACGGCTGCTCGTCGCCCTGGCCGCGCAATGCGGTCAGGCGCTCGAGCGCGCGGCGCTCTACACGGAGCTTCACGAGCGGGCGGACGCGGCTTCCGTGCTCGCGCACGTGGGCGACGGCGTCTTCCAGCTCGACCTCGCCGATCGGATCACGCTCTGGAACCGCGGCGCCGAGGTGATCACCGACATCAGTGCGATCGAGGCCGTAGGCCGCCATATCAGCGAGGTCTTCCCGGGGTGGGACGCCATCCGGGACCGCATCTCGATCACCGACGTGCCCCTCGCCTTCGGCCGTCGCGAGGCCCTGCCCCTCCAGCTCGCGGCTCGCGAGTTGCTGGTCGCGATCTCGGGAGTCGCCACCGGCGAGGGCATCGTCTACGCCTTCCGGGACGTGACCGAGTCGGAGAAGCTCGAGAAGGCGCGCCGCGACTTTCTCGCAACGGCGTCGCACGAGCTCCGCACGCCCCTCGCAGGCGTGTTCGGCGCGACGAAGACGCTGCTGCACCGAGACCTCGACGAGCAGACGAAGCGGGCGCTGCTCCAGGTGATCGACAGCGAGTCGGAGCGGCTCGCGGGGATCCTCGACGACATCCTGTTCGCGTCGCAGCTCGACGCCGACACGATCCAGCTCTCGATCGGGCGTTGCGACATCCCCTCACTCGCCAGCGACGTGATCGAGCTCCAGCGCGCACGCGTGCCTGACGGGCTGACGCTCCGGCTCGAGGTGCCGACCGACCCGCCCGCCGCGAGGTGCGACCCCGAGAAGGTGCGGCAGGTGATCGTCAACCTGATCGACAACGCGATCAAGTATTCGCCGGCCGGCGGCGAGGTCACGGTCTCGATCACGGCGGACGACGACGTCGTCCGTCTCGCCGTCACCGACTCCGGCCTCGGCATCGCCGGCTCGGAGCACGAGCGCGTCTTCGAGAAGTTCTACCGTCTCGATCCGGAACTCAGCCGCGGCGTCGGCGGAACCGGCCTCGGCCTCTACATCAGCCGGCAGTTCGTGGAGCGGATGGACGGCCGCATCTGGCTCGAGTCGCGCGAAGGCGAGGGCTCGACCTTCTACGTCGAGCTGCCCCGCGCGGCCTAAGAACTCACTTCAAAGTGAATCTCGAGCCCGGGTTCTAACTCGTCAGCTCCTCCGTCGGGCCTTCCCAGCGGCGGATCAGGTCGAGGTGGATGCCGACCTGGTCGAGGGCCTTGACGACCGTGTGGTCGAGGAGGTCCTGGATCGTCCGCGGCCGGTGGTAGAAGGCGGGAACGGGCGGGAGGATCACTGCGCCCGCCTCGGTCACGTGCTCCATCAGCCGCAGGTGACCGAGGTGGAGCGGCGTCTCGCGGACGAGCAGGACGAGCGGGCGGCGCTCCTTCAGGCAGACGTCCGCTGCCCGCACGATCAGCGTCGCCGTGTGGCTGTTGGCGATCGCGCTGAGCGTCTTGACGCTGCAAGGCGCGACGATCATGCCCTCGGTCAGGAAGGAGCCGCTCGAGATCGCCGCCGGCAGGTCGCCGTCGTCGTAGACGACATGGCCGAGCGCGACGACCTCCTCGGGGTCGCGCCCGAGCTCCTGCTCGATCGTCGCGCGGGCGCCGCGGCTCACGACGAGGTGGATCTCGACGTCGGTGTGCTCTCGCAGGACTTCGAGCAGGCGCACGCCGTAGTGAGGTGCGCTCGCGCCGGTGATCCCCACGATCAGGCGTCTTCCGGCCACTCCGCTCGTAGTATGAGCGGGTGGCCTCGGCGAGGACGGTCGTCGTGACGGGCGGCGGAAAAGGAATCGGCCGGGCGGTTTGCGAGGTCTTCGCGGCGGGAGGCGACCGCGTCGTCTCGGTCGGGCGGACGGGTGGGCCGGGGGTCGACGAGGTCTGCGACGTGGCCGTGGAGGAGGACGTCGTGGCACTTTTCGAGCGTCTCGGCCCGGTCGACGTGCTCGTGAACAACGCCGGCATCTCGGCATCGGCGCCGTTGTCGCGGATCGAGCTCGCCGACTGGCAGCGCCACCTCGACGTGAACGCGACGGGCGTGTTCCTGTGCACACGTGCGGTCGTCGGCGGAATGGTCGAGCGCCGATACGGGCGGGTCGTCACGGTCGCCTCGATCCTCGGGCGGATGGGCGCTCGCTACGTCGCGGCCTACACGGCGTCGAAGCACGCGGCGGTCGGGCTCATGCGCGCGGTGGCCGCCGAGGTGGCCGGAACAGGCGTGACCGCCAACGCCGTCTGCCCCGGGTACGTGCGGACGCCGATGACCGAGCGGTCGGTGGCCCGCATCGTCGAGCGGACGGGGAAGACCGAGGACGAGGCGGTCGCCGTGCTCGCGGCGGCCTCGCCGCTCGGCCGGCTGCTCGAGCCCGACGAGGTCGCCCAGGCCGTCTGGTACCTCGCCTCGGAAGCGGCCGCCGCCGTCAACGGTCAGACGCTCGTGATCGACGGCGGCGGCGTCCAGGGCTGAAGCGGCTCGTGCGTCGTGCGTCGCGGCGCCTCGGCCCGCGAAGTCACCGGGCTCGGCACGCTCGAATGTCGCTGTTTCGACGCGCTTGGAAGTCACTGTTTCGGCACGCTCGCGTGACACAAGCGTGCGTCGAATCGCGGTAGGCTGAAGCCGAGCAGGGGGGCGGGTCGGGCCCGAGGTTAGACGCGCGCGTCAACCTCAATTAGCGTGCGGGACGCGATCCCGGTCAGCGAAAGCGCCAGCCGCGACCGGCCTCGAACTCCCGCAGGATGCGGCGGCTGACGACCATCCGGTGCACCTCGTCAGGGCCGTCGTAGAAGCGGCCGCCGCGCGCGGCCAGCGCCATCGTGGCGAGCGGCGTGCGGTCGGTCAGGCCGAGGCTCCCGTGAACCTGGACGGCGCGGTCGATCACCTCGCCGAGAACGCGCGCCGCGTAGAACTTCGCGAGCGAGATCTCGACCCGCGCGTCCTCGTCGCGGTCGATCTTGGTCGCCGCGTCGAGCGTCAGCAGGCGGCACGCCTGGATCTCGGCCGCCGAATCGGCAATCCAGTTCTGCACCGTCTGCTTGTCTGCGAGCCGCTCCCCGAACGCCTCTCGCTCGAGCGCGCGTGCACACAGCAGCTCGAACGCGCGCTGCATCTGCCCGAGCCAGCGCATCACGTGGTGGATCCGGCCCGGCCCGAGCCGGGCCTGCGCGATCGCGAACCCCTGTCCGGGCTCGCCGAGCGTGTTCGAGAGCGGCACGCGGACGCCGCCGTAGCGCACCTCGCAGTGCGTCGTCCAGCCGCGCCCGCGGTGCCCGAAGATCACGATCGGCTCGATCTCGACGCCGGGCGCGTCGGCCGGCACAACGATCAGCGTCGTCCGCTCCCGCGCCGGCGCGTCCGGCTCCGTCACGACCATCACGATCCCGAAGGCCGCTCCCTCGGCTCCGGTCGAGAACCACTTGTGCCCGTCGATCACCCACGCGTCGCCGTCTCGGACCGCTCGCGCCCGCAGCCCGGTCGGGTCGGATCCGGCCACGTCGGGCTCGGTCATCGAGAAGAACGAGCGCGTCTCGCCGTCGACGAGCGGGCGCAGCCAGCGCTCCTTCTGCTCGACCGTGCCGAACCGGTGCAGGATTTCGCCGTTGCCGGCATCCGGCGCCTGGCAGTTGAAGACCAGCTGGCCCCAGAGGCTCCGGCCGATCTCCTCGTTCAGGTGCGCGTACGCGAGGAAGCCCTCCCCGGTGCCGCCGGCCTCGCGCGGGAGGTGCGGCGCCCAGAGCCCTTCCGCCCTCGCGCGCGCCTGCAGCTCGCCCACGAGCGCGTCCGCCGCCTCGTCCTCGCGGTCGAGCGCCGCCTCGTGCGGGTACACGTGCTCCTCCATGAACGTCCGGTAGCGGCGCCGGAGCTCGTCGGGCACGGGGTTAGCATCGCACGATGGAGCGCGCGCCGGAGTGGCGTGAGGAGCTCGCTGCGCAGCTCGGCGCGCGCGTCGACGCCCTCCGCCTGATGGCCGGCGGCGCCTCGAAGGAGACCTGGGCTGTCGATGCGGGTGGCGAGCGGCTCGTCGTCCGCCGGGAGACGGGCGGCGCGATCCACGAAGGGACGCTGTCGCTCCGGCACGAGTTCGACCTGATCGCGGCGGCCTTCGAGGCCGGCGTAAAGGTCCCGCGGCCCGTCCGCTACCTCGGCGCCGTCGGCGGGCGCGATGCGTTCGCCGCCGAGCGGGTCGACGGCGAGACGATCGGCCGGCGCATCGTGCGGGACCCGCCGCCCGACCTCGACCTCCAGCTCGCGGAGGAGCTCGCGAAGATCCATGCGCTGCCGGCGGAGCGCCTGCCGTTCCTCGAGCGCTACGACCTGCTCGACCGCCTCGAGCACGAGCTCGACCAGATCGGCGAGCCGCACCCGGCGGTCGAGTACGGACTCCGCTGGCTCCGCGACCGCCGTCCGGAGCCGCTCGCGCCGGCCGTCGCGCACGGCGACCTGCGGATCGGCAACGTCGTGGTCGGCCCCGAAGGCGTCCGGGCCCTCCTCGACTGGGAGTTCGCGCACGTCTCGGATCCACGCGAGGACCTCGCCTGGCCGCTCGTGCGCGCGTGGCGCTTCGGCCGGGACGAGAACCGGCTCGGCGGCGTCGCCGGCGTCGAGCGCTACCTCAAGCGCTACGCCGATCTGACCGGCCGCGGCGTCGCCCCCCTCGACCTCCACTGGTGGGAGGTCTACGGCAACGTCCGCTGGGCGGTCGGTGCGCTCAACCAGGGCCGGCGGCACCTCACCGGGCAGGCGCACGACGTCGAGCTCGCAGTCATCGGCCGCCTCGCTGCGGAGGTCGAGTACGAGCTGCTCCATCTCGTCCGCTGAGCGATGTTGCGCTTGTGGACGAGCGGGCATAACCCGCGCGTCGTCAGGATCACACGCAAGGGGGAAAAGGGATGAGACGCAGAACGCTTCTCTGGTTCTCGCTCGCAGTCGTTTCGGGCGCCGCTTGCGCCTTCGCCGCCGCGAGCGTGGCCAAGTCGGGGCGCGCTTCCGCGACCACGGCGACCACGACGGTCACGCTCTCCGGGTGGGCCTCGTCTCCGGTCGAGACCTCGCTCCTGAAACAGGTCGTCGTTGCGTTCCAGAAGGCGAACCCGTCGATCAAGGTCAACTACTCGCCGATCAACGGCGACTATCCGACCGCGATGCTCGCGAAGTTCGCCGCGAGGACGCCGCCGGACGTGTTCTACGTCGACTCGAACGTCGCGCCTGACTGGATCAAGCAGGGCGTCCTCGAGCCGCTCGACACGTACATCAAGAACACGAAGTTCGACACGTCGCGCTTCTATCCGACGCTCCTGAACGCCTTCAAGGGGCCGGACGGTCACATCTACGGCTTCCCGAAGGACTGGTCGCCGCTCGCGATGGAGACGAACAACGGGATGCTCGGGAAGGCCGGCGTGAAGATTCCGAAGACGTGGCCGGACCTGATCGCAGCAGTTCAGAAGCTGAAGAGCTCCGGGGCGGTCGGGGACGGGTCCCCACTCTGCCTCAGCCCCGACTGGGCGCGGATGCTCGCGTTCGTGTACCAGAACGGCGGCACCTTCCTCAACTCGACGAAGACGGCGGCGACTCTGACCAGTGCGAAGGTGACGCAGGCCGTCAACTTCTACGTCAGCTTCGTCAAGGGCGGCTACGCGAAGACCCCGCAGCAGCTCGGCGTCGGCTGGTGCGGCGAGGCGCTCGGCAAGCAGAAGGCCGCGATCATCTTCGAGGGCAACTGGGTCGTCCCGTACATGCACGACACGTTCCCCGGCACCGGCTACGGCATCAGCCCGCTGCCGAAGGGCTCGCAGTACGGGAACCTCGCCTTCACCGTCTCGTACTCGATGGCGCACGACTCGAAGAAGAAGGACGCGGCCTGGAGGCTGATCTCGTACCTCACGGGCCAGAAGGGCATGGCGACGTGGACCTCGAAGGGCCTCGCGCTCCCCTCGCGAAACGACGTCAAGCCGCTCGGGGGCCGCACGGCGTTCCTCAGCCAGGCGGCGTACGCGCACCCGTGGCAGTTCGCGCCGAGGTTCAGCAAGGTGATCGACGTCGCGAACAACGAGCTGACATCGGTCTTCGCGGGCACCGAATCCGTTCCGGACATGCTCAAGAAGGTGCAGGACGCCGCGAACGCGGCGCTCCACGGCTAGCTCGAACAAGACGGCGGCCTCTCCCGCGTCGGAGAGGCCGCCGTGCTCGCGGGGGAGTGAGCGATGGCGATCGTGTCGACGAGGCGGCTGTCGATCGGACGCGGTGAGACGCTGGCGAACGCGCGCCTGCGGGAGGCGCTCGTCGGCTACGGCTTCGTGCTGCTGCCGATGGCGGTCTTCGGCGTCTGGTACCTCTACCCGCTCGTTTACGCCGTCTACATCAGCTTCTTCGACTGGGGCGTGCTCGGGAAGATCTCGTCGGTCGGGACGAGGAACTACCACACCCTCTTCCACGACGACCTGTTCGGGCGGGCGCTCAAGAACACGTTCCTCTACACGCTCGTCGTCGTGCCATGTCAGATGGCGCTCGGGCTCTTCATGGCGCTCGTCGTCAACCAGAAGATCCGGGCGCGCGCATTCTTCCGCGCCGCCTTCTACTTCCCCGCGCTCGCTTCGTCGGCTGCGATCACGGCGATCGCGATCTACATCCTCAACGCCGACGGCCTGCTGAACAGCATCGTCGGCGGCCACACGCCGTGGTTCGGGCAGGCGAGCACCGCGCTGTGGGCCATCGCCGCGCTGAACATCTGGACGACGGCGAGCACGATGATGCTCTTCTATCTCGCGGCGCTCCAGTCGATCCCGACGGACGTCTACGAGGCCGCCGCGGTCGACGGGACGAGCCAGTGGCGCACCTTCTGGAGGATCACCTTCCCGCTGCTCAAGCCGGGCCACTACTTCGT